>JACCDS011578250.1_pt1 | contig 27197 bp, 36 predicted proteins | sample 7446441 | NCBI WGS metagenome assembly JACCDS01 (sample SAMN15323445, study PRJNA562643) | freshwater metagenome | isolation source: river surface water | place: USA:Blue River Watershed | collected 2017-08-17 | reverse complement strand
GGACATCCGATGGATGATCTGCCGGACGATATTGATCAGGAGTTTCCTGACCCATGAATTCTCTATCTTGGATGTCTGAAATCTTGCCCGCATCTCAGGTCACCGAGGTGCGGGTTTTCTTTCTAGGTAAAGATGGCCAGAAATATGTTCGCAATCAGTTTTATCGTGCCGATCAATACGCTGAATTAGAAATTGAGATTGCGAGGCTTGAGAGTCATCCAGAACTTTATGGTGGTGTTTATTGGGTATTGAATCCTGTAAATCCAGATACACTGTCTAGAAATAAAATGAGGAAACCGTTTTTTACAAGAGTTTCCTCTGCAAGAACAACAGATATTCTTCGTCGTGAATGGCTTTTGATCGACTGCGATCCTATTCGTGAAAAAGAGCAACCAGCAACAGATCAGGAGCGACTTCGTGCCCATCAACTTGCCGCCGATGTTGTACTCAATCTTGAAGCATTTGGCTTTAGATCCCTTATCGAGGCAGACTCTGGAAATGGCTGTCACATCCTTGTTCCGATCATTTTGCCGAACGATGAGTCAAGCAATAGTCTGCTGAAACAATTCTTAGATGGATTGTCTAAACATATTGTTCGATCTGGGGTGAAAATAGATACCGTCACGCACGATGCCCCTAGGCTTGTTCGTCTTTACGGGACACGATCCAAGAAGGGCGAATCCACTCCAGATCGCCCACATCGCGTCACGGAAATCCGCACACGCCGACCTTTAGCTGAGATCGAAGGGGCAAGGGCATTGAATGTCGGTTGCATCCGGCAAATGCTCCAAGCCTGGCATGATGTTGATCATGAGCCCAAATCGTTCACCGCTGCCGAAGCATGTGCTAATTATCTCCGCCATGTTCCTGGTGCCATTTCTGGGCAAGGTGGCCACAACCACACATATCGAGTTGCAATGATATGTGTCGAAGGGTTTGGCCTTTCCAAATCTGAAGCCATGCCCCTGATGGAATTGTGGAACGGGACATGCCAGCCACCTTGGTCAGATCATGATCTTGATCGCAAAGTGAATGAAGCGATTAAAAATGCCGATCCTGCGAGGATTGGTCGCTTACTCCGATCAAATCCCAAGCTGGAACAAACCGTCGCCATTCCGCAAAATCAGGGGCCAGAAAATAAAACGGATGCCTCCGCTGCCGACCTGATTCGACTTGGCAAAACAATGCAATGGATTTGGCCTGGTTGGATTCAACGCGGCGCTTTGGTATCGATTGCTGCCGAACCTGGGACGGGGAAAACCAGATTTGTTGCCGACCTGATTCGCCGTGTTGTCAATGGCGAACCTTGGCCCGATGGTCACGCGCCAACCCTGCCAGCGGGCGGGAAAATCATGTGGATTCCGTGCGATGGTCAATGGGGTGAGATTTGCGAAATCCCTGCCGCATTCAATTTTCCACCCGAAACCGTGATTTTAAACGCATGGTCAGATGATCCAACAAATGGAACGATCCTTGACGAAGAGAAGCAATTTAAAGAACTTTCCGAGCGTATTGCCAGGAATAACATCGATCTTGTTTTTGTCGATTCGGCAATGAATGCGACCACACATGGGACAATGCGACCGGAAGACGGAATCAAGTTTTTCGTTCCTCTTATGCGAATCGCATCAGAAAGAAATTGTGCGATTATTCTGGTGACACATCTATCGAAAGAAGGGGTCGCTCTTGGCCGTCGAATTGTTGGCCAAGTTCGCCAGTTAATTCGCATCGCTGGTCCGGCATCCAACCCTGATTTACAAGCCAATGAGAGGGCAATTTATGTCGAGAAATCAAACAGCAAAATCCCCATTGGCCTGATCGCAACCATGCACGATAGTGGCGCAACTTATCGTCTAGGTGTTGGCTAAAAACGATAGAATCGTCTTGGAGGGAACCATGAACGACGATCCAGAAAATGAAGAGGAAATGGATGATGATGCGAAATTTTTGGCCAAATACGGTAGCCTGATTGACTCGCTGATTGATACGGATGTCTCAACAAAAGAGTCGTTTAATTATATGGAAATGGCTGAAGACGCCGAGGTTTTTTCAGCAATGGATATTGAAAGGGTCGCATCGGATTTATTTGCCACACGCTTGCGTTATGCTCTTTCGATTATTGCGATGAATGTGATCAGCAGCATTTCCAAGCCAAGATCAAATTGGAAGTCTTCGATGAAAGGAATCAAGGCCGCAAGGGCTAAGTTAGATGTCATGATTTCCTTGATGGAGTGCATGGATGATCAAGAAGAAAACAACGAGTGATTGCAAGGATTGCAGCAAGCTTCGCTCAATTATTTCCTGGATGATTGAGAGGATTCGTGAGGTCGATGCTACCTCTGGTGAGGCCTGCTACGACATGTGCCAGGAAGTTCAGAGGAGGATAGGGAATGTCAAAGCGCGAAACGGTACTGGCAAAAAACGGAGTGTCAGTTCCAAAAGTGCCACTCGAAAGCCGCGTAGCTGATTGCATCAAATGTGGAAAATTGATGTGCAGCAGTTATGTGAGCATGGCCACTAGTAGATCAGTTCCTGCCGTTCTGCGTAACCTATGGAAAGAGCGCCTTGGCCAATTTGGATTGAAGCAGTCTGATGATCGCTGGTTATGCTCAGAATGTTCGACTAGGTCATCACAGCAGTAATATCAATGGCGGGGTTGTTTTCGTGGCTGGCATAGGATGTTTCTATGTCCAGCCACCAACCACCTATCGGTCTTCCAGCACGACCCTTTTCAACATGCCAACCATTGGGCTGATGCTCATCTTTATAAGTGCCGCATCGAAGAAATAATTGTCGTGATTGCTTAACATGATTGCCACTTGTCAGGTGCGTAATAACATTCTCGTCGCAATTTCTTCGATGGATGTGACCGGCAACATAAACATCTGCAATATATTGAGACCTGGTTCGTGACCAATCGATTAGTCCGCGTGTGATCTCGCCCCCTCCACCATAGCCATGCGAATAGTGAATCGTTGTTGATCCGATGTTTTTGCTTTCCCAAAACATTGATGCACGAATAAAACCCCAATATGTTCCCATCTCAACCTTCGACCCATTATGCCGAAGAAGAGTGACAAGTCTTTCCGTTAGGTTTGTTTCGTGTCGCTTGAGAATTGATGTTTCGTGATTGCCAGGAGTGATAAGGGAAAGGATTTCTTTGTAAGGTTTCAGCCATTCTGTTGCAGTTTCAACAAGAAGGTCTAAATAACTACCACCTCGGTGTTCTTCTCTCAATGCATCTTGGCTTGATCGAGGGTCCCATTTCCCTTGCATTGCACAAAAGAAATCACCAAATATAAAAACAGGAATCTTATCTTTTAATGCCTTATCCAAATCCTCTTTCAGTTTCTTTAAGTCACAATGCGAATTATCCCAATGCACATCAGCAAGAAGAAGAATTCGTCTGCTGGTTGTTTTCTTTTTGTTTATCAAGGATAGGGCATGACAATTGGTGTCAGTTCTTTTGATTTCCCAAGTCATGCCCTTCTCCTTATTAGAAAGGTCAGGACTTGACCTTGTCCATGATGCTATCCAGAAGTTTGTGGAGACACCATGCAAGGATTAGTTGCCAAGGAATCAGACCCTGGGAAATCCCTTGCTGCTGTTGATCAACAAGAGCGCCAAGAACCTGGATCACTTGTTGGTCGGAATTGGCATCCATTGGCTTGGATAGGGCGTTGGCAGCATCCTCAAACATCTTCAATTCCTCTGGAGATGCCCCCGCAACTGGCGCGGGAATTTTTGCCATGACGCCAATGTAACCGATCACCGTGAGAATTGACCGGAACACCTCGGTTGACCAAGATTCCTTGCCACGGGCAAAAGCATAGAGAATTGAAATTGAGTGAGTTGGCAATTCAATTGGCAAATCAATTGGATCATTGTTTCCCATGATCATTCTCCTAGATTGTTCCCCAATCGATCTTTCGTATTGGGAATCCCTTGACATCGGCATATGCAAATGAATCTCCAGCACGAAGCATTCGATCCGCAACCGATGCATCCACCCACCATCCCGACCGAGGGAAGTCCCCAGGCGTTGGTCCTGTGGTCGTTTTTGAGCCCCAAGAATTGACAATAAACAAGCCTGGTCGCTTGCCCTTCTGATAACCAATGAACGCCATTGAATGAGCCCAAGAACCTTCTGGCTTGCAGAATCCCTCGGCATCTCGTTTCATTTCAAATCCTTGTCGTGAGCAGACATTGATGCCATATCCGCTTGCCAAGGCCTTGCAAGCATTCTCGAAGGTCATGACAGGGACAAAATCGGCAATTGGATGTTCTTTGGCAATTGGTTCAAGAATGTCGGGAACGCCCTTGTTTCCCCACTCCCGGCATCGATTCACCTGATATTGGGAAAGGTCGTATTCGCCAACAACGCCTTGAGGAATGATGCCCCATTCCTTGATCCACTTTGCCGCCCAGGCACCAATTGAACCATCGCCGCGCAGTTTTCCACCACCAACCTCGACACGGGAGCCACCATAAATCGCTTCCATGCACGGGGTCAAAACCATCTCCGACTGGCCAGACATGCGCTCAACTGACATCGAGAAAAGGAGTGCCTGAGTCGTGCCAAAGGAAACGCATGAACCAATGTCGCCTTGGCTAAATTCAGGCCAATCATGCCCAGTTGCATTCTTGTAAATCTTCCACCCGTGGACGGATTCAGGAATGTCGGCAAAACGAATTTCAGCGGCAGGAGTCGCACCAAACGCCTGAAACTCAAGGCCCGACACAACTTCGCCAACCGCATCAGGATCATCTACCCAACCAAATTGAAGTCCTTCCATGGATCAAATCCCCTCCAAGTACACAGAAGTGCGGTGGAAAAGGTTTGCCAAGGCATTCTGCTGTTGAGGTGTCAATTGGGCATCAGGATCGGTGCCAACAATTTTCTCAATTTCAGAAGATATTCTTTGGCGAATGGGGAGCAATTTTCCCTGTGGAAGTTTCTTTGTTTGCTCTTGAAGGCGAAGAAACAGATCATTAACTGATGTCGCAGTTTTTGATTTTTCGCTACATGTTTTATAAACCTGTACCATTGAGCGCCGTGTTGCATCCTTATCTGGTTCGTTCAACGCGGCATACATGGATTCGATATCAAGTTGAAGGGAATCAATTGGTGGAGTCGGCATGGGAGGATTAACCTTTCCAATCGTGACTCGGATCAGGGATGCAGGAGAAGGTTTGTCGGCAACAGCAGTCCAAGCGAGAAGTCGATAGTTTCCTGGCTGAACAGCGGAAACCACAGTTGCAGTTGGATCGACAAGAAGAGCAGCAGGAAAAACCGAAAGACCTGGATCGATAGCATAATACTGAACCATCTTCCCATCGGTTTTTATTGGCTTAATTGTGATGAATTGGCCAGGATCACCCTTGAATTCTGTGGGAAAGTCCAAGGTCTGACCCAGCACCAAAATGGCCAGGTAAATCATGTCCTATCGTCCCCCAAGGATCGCAATCTTGTATGTCAGGGATGCCGCCCCTGATGTGTTTGTGACAACAAGAGTCTTCGATCCACTAGTAATTGTAGCACTTTCCGGTTGTGCGAACATAAACGCATCACCTTGGGAAAGTGAAATGTTTGATGTGGTTGATGCGAAGAACCATTGAAATGGGTTTGATGCGCCAGGGGCCAACCTTGCCGTGCCAGATGTGGGGGTAATTGTGATGGCGTATGCCCGTGATAAAGAGAGAGCGCCACCCAAGAAGTCTGTTAATGATGTCAGATCGTAGGTGTACGATCCTGATGCAGCAATTGTCCGTTGCTCAAAAAAAACAATGTTGGCACCAGATGCGCCAATAGTTGGGGTGATGCGCGAGGATATCGCATCCTGCCCCTGGATCGCTGAGGAGAACCCTGTAATCGGTAGAGTCTGAGTCCATGTAATTTCCCCATCGCAAGCGACATAATCTAATTGAATTGTCGTTTGAATTACAGGAATCGCTTCAATTGCAGAGACAGTAATTGATGGTAAAGAACCATATGCAATGTATTCTGGGAAAGCTATTCCTGAAAATGATGAAATCAGAACCGTTGAAAACATTCCAGATGCAATTCCATTTGTTCCGGCAATGCCAGACATTGGATCAATTGTTATTGTTCCGAGACTACCTATTGCGGCTCCTGGCCCAGCACTTCCAAATGCAGAACCAGAAGGCTCATACAGAACAACAGTTGATAAAGAGCCAGATGCAGAACCGGCTCCGCCGCCACTATCTGCTTGGGTTCCAGAACCTGAATTGTAAATAAATGCAACTTCAGTCGAATCTATTTGATTATCATAATATCTTAAATCATCAAGGCTAGTTCCACCAGAGAAGCATGACTTTATTGTTGTAAACCCAGTTGCAAGCGCAGAATAATATGTGCTAAATGATCCCAAATATGATCCATTTGAATATAAATCCCAATAATATGTTCCATCACATATTAATACTATATGTCTCCATGAAGAGAACCCACCTACAGTTACAGTAAATTCTGGGCCAATTGTTAACGATGAGTTCCATATTTCAACAGCACCAACCATATCGTCTATTTTTATAGATATATTTCCGCATTCAAAAAGTGTTCCATATTGTCCAGAAGAGTCTGATTTTAACCAAAATGCTATACTAAATGGGCTGCCAAATCCCGCAAAAGGAGGCCCATTATTTGCACAGTCTAAAACTGTCCAAAAGGCGCATTGATTGATTTTACCAGAAGAAATTATTGATCCAGAAACGGGCGTGAAGTTGTAGCCGCCCATTGAGTCGGTAAAATTAGTTGCGCTATCAAATAAAAAATGATGCGTCTGGGCCATCTTTGACCCCTATTAGTTTTGGAATCGCAACGGCGAAGTGATGGTTACGCTGAATGTGCCACTAGAAGATGACACATCCGATCCAAAATCAACATAGCCAACAAGTTCGTCAGCAGAAGAAGCTCCACCGCGTGACTTATAAATCACACCAGCACGGGCGGTAATTGTGCTTGTTGTCCAAGATGTAATTGAAAAAGTAATATCAACACGATTATTGACATTGTCCTTGGTTACAGTTGGAGTTGCTGTGTTTCCACCAGTTGAATAGCCAGTTCCAGTCACTTCATTTGTGACATCAGAACGCTTTGAATGAGTTTTTGCCGCCGTGTAAGACGATGTTACAAGCATCATTTTGAATGAATCAGTATCAAAATCGATGCTGCCTTTGGCCGTATCATCGATGCACGAATTATAGATGAGACTAGCCATTCTTAGTATTCCTCTCGCAGCTTGATATGTGGTTCAGGATAGTCGCCTGAGCCTTGGTTAGTTCATCCATCGCCGATTCAATTTTATCAAGGAATTGGAAATGCCTGTCTCTACCTGGAATCACAACCTGAACCCAAAAGGCATATCCAGCAATCGCAAATCCTGCCCAGGGCAGACCGTGTGACTTGGCGAATTCAAAGAAATCCATCGTCAAGTCCTCCCCCAAATATAGTCACATCTTATCGTTTTATGGTGCTTGGTCAATATAATCGGGGCATCTCCAGCAATTCATTTCTTTCGTGTTGCCAGATACACGACAGACTCCATGTTTTGCACACTCATGAAGGATTCCACCGGCGCACCCACAGGATGCAACTGTCTCTAATGGCTTGCCAAGATGAGTGCAGGGATTGCTCCTGACAAGAGACATTTTCTTTTTCATTTGCTGAATTTCATTCATTACTTCTTTTGGGATTTGAGATTCAGCAGGAGGCATTGCTAAGTAAATATTTTCAGATTCACTTGCAACTGGCATTGATTCCTGCATAAGCATCGATGGCCCCGAAACACATGATGCGGTTATTCCGTTAGGAAATTGAAGGCCATAAATAATTGCTATTGGATCGCCAATAAGGCCTGAGAAAGTTGCTGTTACAACCCAATGCCCTGTCTCAAGAAATATGTTGTTGTTGAGCGTTAATGTGCCAAGGTGCCAAGGATTGCCAGTTCCGTACAGTCGCATGGCAACACAAGGCGATCCTTTGTTTACCGATTTGATGACGATTTCGTAGACTGGATCGCCAAGGATCGATCCCATTGTTCCATATGTTGTCCCGTATTGAATCTGCTGCGAATCCGATGTGACAGGATTTTCCCCAGGGCAACCGCAATTCATTAGATCGTACGCATATGGTTGACCACCGGCATAACGCTCTGGGCTCATGTAGGCTAGCGTTGGTGGGGTTAATCCTGTCCCAGAATTGCTTCCTTGATAACATCCATGATTTGATGTTGTTGGTTCACCATTAACACCCAATTGAATCCAAGAAGGAATAAATGCCCCTTCCACAGTTGGCTTAATCAAAACAGAAAAGCACGAATATGTTCTGAATCCTGTATCCAAAGAACAGTCTGTTTCCAAATATCCCTCAGCCGCGCCGTTGCAGCCCACCTTGAATGGATTCATCACTAATGTCAGACGCACCGACTTCACATCAAGTGGACATGTGTCTGGATTAGTCACATTGAAATCAATCAATTGGTTTGGTGTTGTGCCACCAGGATAAGTGTATTGCCGCGTTGTATTTATTGCCCCAGATGGGAAATACCATCCTAGCGTTGCCGATATTGTGCCACATGGAATAACTTGATTTTGACCATCTGGTGGTGGTGGATAGATGTCATCAGCAGGAGCGATTCGACTTATTTCGACATTGACAGAAAGCGTTCCGTTAGGATTAACAACCATCCTCGCGCAAGTCTTCAAAGTTAATCCATAACTAATCCCGCCAGATGTGAGAGCGACTCCATCGTAATAAGATTGCCCCTGCCATACCCCGTCAACTACAGGATCGTTTGGTTGACATCCAAATGAAACATAAAGTTGCGGACCATAAACTGAAGGAATTTCACCCGCTGTTGCACAGCTTGATGGTTGTTGCAAAAGTTCAATCATCAACCAACCGCCAGCCATTGGCCAGCCGATTGCCGTACATGCCAGCGAACAATCAAGAGTGATAGGATCGGAAGAACAATAGCCAGATGTCTTGCAGATTTCCGTTGCAATCGACCTTCTTGGTTGATACCTGAGATCGACAGTTCCAACTGGAGACCATCCACCAGGTTGGGCAGTTCCTGCCGAATTAATCAAGAACTGGCCAGTAGCAGGCGAAATGGAATAGGCAGGCATCAGGCACCCAGAAATAGCTTTATGTTATCAACCCTCATGTTTGAAACTTTATCGGCCAAGTTCTCTGGGTTGCTTCCATTCTTCAAAAGTTTGAATGTTATCGGTACATCAAGAAACCCTGGTGCCAACTCTGTATTCATAAACATATAAGGATCGAATGGGCTGTTGTAGTTTCCGCCATCTAAATATTGGATTCCCTTCGTGTAATGCCACCATCTGACGGTTGCAATCCTGGGAGATTTGACTACGGAGCCATTTGACGACGAAAGATAAACCCAAAGTTCAAGGCTCAATATTTGTCTTTGCGGGTTCAGGAATGGTGGTTCAGTAAGAAGATTAACAAGAGTCCTATCCCTTGGAACGAGGCCATCTGGGTGATCACCCGTGAATGTTTGTGTCGCCTCATCATAAACCCTTTTTCTAAGTGGCATTTTTATGGCAGCGGCATTGAAAAACACGGAATAGGAAAGACCGTCATATGAACCAATTTGAGTGCCAGATGCGTTGTAGACATTCAATGGAATGCACAATGGAGTCCAGTTTTCCCTGACCGATGCATTTGTTTTATTCAAAAGATAAGGTCGATTTATTGGTTTTGCCGCGTCCTCATAAAACGACTGACCAAACATTGGTTCAGGAATCCCCTTAGATGCGTAACACCATCCACCAGGCATAAGATTTCCAAGCCAATCGTTTTCATAGATTGTTGTGTCTGCTTTTGTCCAATTAACCGAGTTGACATTTTCAAAAGGATTGTTGATTTGATCTCTCTCAATAAGCCTCATGTATGTTGTGTGGTTTTGAAATCTTGGAGCGTGTATACCAAAAAAACCGACCGTCTCATCCCATGCCTGTAGCTGTGACAAGTCAAAATAATATTCGTCTGGCATCGTGAATTGTTGTTGATTTTTCCCGTAAAAAGTGGCCCCCCTATTTACAAATGGATATGTTTCTGGTGGCGGGAATTGTGGCCCACCTCTTGTCAAACAACCACCAGCTATGTTTGAGTTGCCACAAAGAACTGCCGTGCATCCAAGAATGTGGCACGACATCGATCCTGTTCCAGTACCAGACCTGACATTCGATATGCACAATCCTCTTAATTTTTGTGCCGTGAATGTCATGGCATTGTCACCGTATCGACAATCATGTTTACCGTGCTTGTGATGCCACCAGAATAATTTAGAAGTGATGTTTGATCTAAAAGAAAATTATATTTTCCATCGATGTGTGAACATGATATTGCATTTATCGTTTCTTCCGCGCCAGCAATGAAAAAGCCAACCGTTGATCCAGCCCCATCCGACCCATCAGGAAGTGTGCATAAGTGAAGTTGAACATAAGCATATATCGGAAAATTTGGCAAAGAATAGAAATAAAGAGTGCCACCAACCTTGCAATAATCGACCAACGGTAGTGTAAATGATTTGTTTGCCACATCACAAAATGGGGCAGAAGGTGGTGATCCACCAGTCGTTGTGCATGTATATTTTCCGCTAAATGAAAGTGGTGGAAGCGCCCAACCACAGCACCAATAAGGCCTGGGAAGTGGAGTGACTCCTGTGCTTGCTGATGTGCAATTGAATTGTTTTATTTCCACAATCATCCACCATAAGTCACATAGAGTGTATTCCCAACGCATTGCACGGAGGACACGACTCCAGATGATCCACCACCGCCAGAACCGCTGCTTTTAGGAATAAACTCCATGACGGGATAGCCGCTTGGCGTTATCCCTCTGGCCCGCATCAAAACAATATCATCGACCTGTGCCGTACCATTCCCAATTGCAAATGCAGGCGACTTATCGAGAGCAGTCTCTCCAAATCGTGGACGAGCGTTAATATCAATGTTTTGGTAATTGAGACCGTTATTGCAGACCCTTTGCTCAATCCATCCATAAGGAATTGAGTCGCACGATCCCGATCCAGTTGATGAACCAACCGCCGTGATACGCGCAACAAACCATTCGTTCTCAACGAATGATTTTCCGCCTAATTGATAGACTGCCTGTTGTGTCATTAGAACACCAGGAAAAGCCTTTCAAACGGGTAAGAACCATAGATAGGTCGAGGAGTGATAGCTGCTCCTCCAGGCGCTCCGCTCAATGCGTAATAATACTTCAAATCCCCAGGCCAAGGGACAAGGTTGTGTCCGAATGGCACTTTATACGCGCCAATGGCAGGATATGGCGGGATGCCTCCACCGAGGTCTTGTGGTGCCTGATTGAGACATGTACAAACAAATGTCACATCGCAAATTTTTGATGCAACCGGCCCTTGAACAAATGGATCGGCAAGAATGATCTGGGAAGGAGGAGGGTATCTCTTTACTTCAATACCTTCCAAAAGAAGAGTGCCAGCAGGATATCCATAAAACGGATATTGATTCACCTTGCCAAAACCAGCCGTGATATTGTCACCAAAAACGACTTGGTAGGGAACAAAAAACCAAGTGAATTTTAGTTTTCTTTTTGCCACAATGATACCAACGCCACCACCGTTTTGATTTGATATCGGCGTGTCATTTGGCGGCAACGCATCAGTTCTACTGAATTTAAATTGGCCTTGCGGCGATGACAAAATTTCCGCACTTGGCTCGCATTCAAGATCGAAGAATCGAAGATATTCTTTATTGTCGGTGAAGAAATCAACATTTCCATCTAAATCTTTGTGCCATCTCTTTGTTTCCCTGGCACCGTTAATTTTCTCGTCAGTTGCTACCAAATATGGCCTTGGTTCAAAATCAATGTTGACTTTGTATTTCTCGTAGAAAACAAAGTCTCGCATATGCAATTGCGTTTGCCTTTGAAAATCCCGGCCAAGCCTTCTTTCGGTTGGGCGAATGCCTTGGATTGAACTGATCTTTGTTGCGTATAGCCAATCGTAATATGGGTGCGCTGCTGGCAGGCCTCGATTGATTCGACCTGTTCCATCGTTTGCTTTTTCAACCCAACCCAAAACACCATTGATTAGGTATTGAAGTTTGTCTCCATCAACGAGCAACTCCATAGTTGCCGCTCCGCCATCCGTCTGGAATGACGCAGTTGATGGAGATTCCTTGTCGAAGAACTCGGCAAGATTAAATGTGACTTCATTTGTTGGCATTATATACCAGCCCTTCTTACACCAGCAGCGGGCGCAGCAGGATCAACTCTGCCCATATGTGCATTCAGTTTGGCAAGTTCGGCATATGTTTTTTCGCTATATTCGGCAGTTTTAAGGGCGGCAGCTTGAGTAGACGATGAGAACGCCTGTTGCATCAAGTTCTTGCCAAAGTCGGATATGCCACTAAATGAAGCAGATTTGGCCGCTGCTCCCGCTGCTGCACCTTTCTTGACTGGTGCTTCTATTGCCTTCTGAACCTTTGATTCGCCTTGATAATAAAGATCAGCAGTTTTAGACGCTGCAGAAGCGGACTCCATTAGCTTTTTGCCGGTGTCACCCGTGCCAGGAATCCAAGAAATGATCTTCCCAATAAACCATTGAAAAGTGGTCACGATTTGCGTAATACGGTAGATCAATTCCTTGAAAACGGCAGCAATGATTGGAGTAACTGCGGTGAGTATTCCAGCAAATGCCTGAATGCCTACACTTACCATTTCAATGACAGGCTCAAGAGCGCCGAACATTTCGATCACAAGTGTGATAATTGGGCCTGATAGTTCAATCATGCTCTGAGCCAATTTGTCAAATGTTGGCATTAATGCCTGCATGACAGGTTGAAGTTTGTCTGCAAATGCGCGGATAATCGGAATCGCCGCAGCAATGATCGGTTGCAAACCAACCCCGATAATTGCCTGCAAATCTTTAAATGCCAGGCCCAATTGCTGCATCAATGCTGGATTGACTGCCTCAACAAATGATCCGGCAAATGACACCAGTTTGTTAAAGCTGTCAACTGGGCCGAGAACTGCAAGATTTAATGCTTGAAAACCGCCAACTGTTCTTTGGGCGGCACTAGAGAGCATATTCATTGCATTTGCCGCGCTTTGAAATCCTGCGGCATTTAAACCGGCACCAACACCTCTTCCAGCAGCACCAACACCACCAGCCGCTGCCCCAATCGCCCTTGCTCCAGCAGCAACCAATCCACCAGCAGCGTAATATCTTGTCTTCCTCTTCTTCCCTTGATTCATCGCCTCCAATTCGCCGCGATTCTGTTGTGCCGCTTTCTTGCTTACAACGAACTCACCAGGAGTGAGCATTGCGGGAACTGTGTCAGTCCCCTTCGCCTCGCCACCAGTTGCAAATCCCTGAACTTCTCCACCCTTTACGCCAACAGCCCTGAGCAATCCACCAGCAATCGACCCCAATGCTTTGCCAATTCTATATGCAAATGGCGCTTTTTTAAGAAGTTCTTTTTCTTGGTCAGAAAAGAACTTCTCCCTGGCATCTGCTTCTTCTTTGGCCTTCTTTGCCGCCTGATCTCTTAATGCTTTGCTATAAGCTTGAACTTGCAGTTGGGCTATTTTTTCTTGAACAATTGCATCATTTCGTGACTTGATTTTTTCTTCAGCTTCAGCCAACTGTGCGTCATAAAGTTCTTTTGATTTCTTGTCTTCAAGGTCTCGCCTAGCTTTAGAGTATTTTTGAACATTTAGTGCATCAATTCTTTCCTGAATTATCGCTTGATTTCGATTCTTGATTCTTTCATTTGCCTCTTCTAATTGAGCATCATAAAGTTCTTTTGATTTTTTATCTTCAAGTTCTTGTCTGGCTTTAGAGTATTTTTGAACATTCAGCCCATCAATTCTGGCCTGCACTATTTCGCTGTTGGCAGCATCAATTTTCTGCTGTGCCAACTCGGCGTCCAGTTTTTCCATCAATTTATTAAAGTTTTCAGTTTTCTTTTGCTGAGCTATTGTTTTTTTTCTTGTGTTCTCCCAAATCTTCATATTGAATGGGAGTTCTATTTTTCCGCCGCCACCGCCACCTTCGCCGCCGCCACCACCAGCGCCACCGCCACCGCCACCACCTTTAACCTTTACCTTGCCAACGGCCTGAATTGATTGAACCATCTGCCTGACAGACGATTCGATAATTGCCGCCGTGCGAATGAAAACAGCAGAAAGCCTGGCAAGTGATGAAGTCGCTTTTTTAATAGACGCTTTGTCTATTTGACAACCATCTGGGTTGCCTGGCTCATTAGCAGGATCACCCATTGCCATTGCGTGACTCCCATTGACTAATTAACTGCTCTTCTTTATATCCAAAAGCCCTTCCTAATTCAAAGAACTCTTTCCTCTCCTGATCTGCTGTTTTGGCTTTTCTTCTCCCACTCCTGATTGGTTTTGGCACTCCTCTCTTATCACGATCACGGTAATAAATCAAAGAAACCTGCCTCATGGTGAGGTTTGCGACCTCACTCATGGGCAGGCAATAAGGTTCGTCAATTAAACCGGCGACGATTTGTGGCCAATTTGGCTCATCTACTTCGTCGCCGCTTCTTCGTTTCCCTCCGGCACCGGGAAGGATCGAACAATGATATTCTCAATTATTTTTCCGAGTTCTTTGTTTTCTTTGACAAGTTCCATAGCCTGTTCATGTGTGATCCCGAACAGGATGGAGATCATCGCGCACATGCCCTTAAATGTGGTCAGGGATTGTTGTGCATCCTCGCCACCGAATACATATCGCCCAGAAGCAATATCACTTAGGGCAACTGACAAGGCGGCATTGTATTCTGATTCATCAAGGACATCTTTTACATTCTTGATCGCCTTGACTGATTCTTTTTCAAGCCATCGCTCAAAAGCGGATTGCTTTTCCAGAGTGAGAAGGGAAACCTGATAGGTCTTTCCCTTTGTGTCTACCCATTCGATTTTTGCGCCAGAGCCGCCAAGAGCATCGCCAGTCGTGTACGATACGCCGCTCATTAAAATCTCCCGGTAAAATCAGTATCCGATATTGCCTCGAACTCCATATCCCATTCTACCGATCCTTTGACCTCAGTCTTGAGATTCATCTTGGTTACCAGGCATTGGGGAATCACGAAGAAGTTTGCATTATCGATTGTTAATGCGATTGAGACGGTGTCACCAATAGCAGGAACAGTTGCTTGACTTCGCCAATAGCCATGAAGCTTTCCTGTCACCTCACGAATGCCACCTGAAATCCTTTTGACAGGAATTCCATGAGCATCCCAGTTTGGACGAACAGGTGCAATTGGGCCAATAATTCCGGCATCACGAAGAATTGTGATGGTTGTGATGGTAACATTCTCAACGCTCAGATCAACCTCCCAAGAATCGGCAGGCATGATCTGAGCGTTGAATTCTACAGCAGCACGGCGACCGGCATACATGTTAGATCGCTGGGTTGTTTGTCAACGAACCGCTGATCTCAAGGGTAGCCTTTTCTTTGACATTCTGACCAAAGGAGACGCCCGTGATCAGAACCGGATAGGTAAAGGATGCGCCAACACCAATACCGAATGTGAACTGAACAACGGTTCCACTCAAGGATTCCGCCAATGGCGCTGCGCCAGCATAAGGTCCAGAAGCAGAGACAGTACCGCCAGCAATGCCACCGATGAGAGATTTAAATCCGAGTGACATGAAGTTGGTCACTTCAACCTCTTCGACTTCAAATTCCAATGACCATTCTTCCATTGGATAGTCAACGCCATTGGCCCTAAAATATCCATTTTTTCCGCTGAAGAAAGGCATTACACACCTCCAAGGAAAGCGATTCTAAATTGAGCCCCTGAGCCACCCGCAGTCAGATCGACATTCTTATGAGTCGCATCAATCGATGAACTAGAAGAGCAGATGACAAATCCACCTTCTGGAATGTTTATGCCTGGAGTCGTGCCGCCCATAAACAAGGTCGCCGCGTTAGACGATCCAGGTGAGAGAGTGACACTTCCAGACACAACCGAGACCATCGAAGCAACAACATCACCAAATGAAATCGACTGCGAAAGCAAATTGGTAAGCGATTTCAAGTCGTAGGTTTGCTTTGCTGATGCCGCCAATGTTTTCGTTTGAGCAAAAACAATGTCGGCACCAGTATCATCGCTTCCTACTGCCAACGAATCTGGGCCTTGGATGACATTCAAAAAACCATCGTTCTGGCGTGTATGTCGCCATCCAATGGCAATCGAATGTGAAGACCCGTCAAGTGGCATTAGACATTCTCAAGGATGCAGACCTTCAAGTTCCCACCAGGGGTCGAAGTGACCGACAGGGTGGTGGCATCGCCGGTAAATGGCGTAGTGGTTGGGAAGCCAGCTTGCCAAATCAATGGCTTATTGGCGGCAAAGGTAAATGTGTCAACGGTGCTTGCGCCATTCTTGGTGACAACCGTCATAGCGGCAGTCGCAACGATCATGACCGACTTCACATTGGTCGCGCTGATCGGGCAGATTACCGAGAAGTTGGAAGCGTTTGCGGCAATCGTCACATCAAGATTGATCTCGCCATCCCAGCTTTCCGACGAGGAAAATTGGGTGACATTGCTTCCATCCTTGGCGAAGGTAATGCCAACCGTATGCGTAATAGCCATTAGTTGATCCTCGTTTCAATGCTGTGGAATGTCAAAACCATACCTGTCACATCGTAATTGGACGAATCTCCTGAAACAACTTCAAACGCAGGAGACATATCCATAAAACAATTATATACCGTAGTCGAGCCATCTAAAAATGGCTGATACATAATATTCCTTATTGATTGCCTTAAATCAAGCAAAGATGATACATCTGCGTCAAAAATTCTATTGCCAGCTTGGATGATTGAGATTTGGACCGTGTATCGATATTCGACCGTGATTGGGAATGCCTCCATCCCAACGCGCTCTTCTCCTGGCGAAATGATGATAAGCGGGACCGAATCCTCTTGAGTAAGAATTGGTCTTTTGCGAATGACAACAGTCGGAACACCAGGAATGGTTGAAATCCTGTCACGAACGGAATCGAGGATTTGCCAGAATACGGTCATCAATTAGTCCCCTGACCAGCTTCGGATGTGCATTGGACTAGCCAACGAGAGCGAAGAACTCCATCGTTAACTGAATCCACGCGGTACTTTTTCCCAAACCTGTCAACTATTTGTGCATTTATTCTTGGCACAAACCCTGCTGGACTATTGTTTTTCCAAATGATGAATGTGACATCGGCAGCGAATACAACATTTCCAGCAGCATCGGCAACATTGATGGTCGATGACCTTCTGATCACCTTTGGTATTTGAACCGAAGGCTCATTTTTATTTGTGACCGTGATGATTTCCGCATTATCGAAAATCATCCAATCATCAGCCAAGTCGATCATTTGGTATCACACTCCAATTTCTGCGCCATTTTATCGAAGCTGGCTCGAAATTAGCAACATATGGTGTCTTTGATGCCGCGTAAAATCCTGGAAGAAATGTTTGACTTACTGTGTTTACAACTATTTGTTTTCTATCTGCACTCATTACCCAAAAGTTATGTATCGTTGCTTGGCTTGCGTTGATGGCAATTGATTTGGTTTGGGCAATTAGTTTGTGTTGAATGCTAAGGGATGCCGGATTTGTGGTTGTCGTAAACGCGCCAGGTGAGCAGATGAGTTTTTTGGTTTTTACTAGAGTCGCTGGAAATCCCGAAAGAGAAAAAGGCGATGCGGTGCAATGGATGACACGATTGATGAATTGATATGATGGAGAACCGGCAACCAATACACTTCTGGACTGGCAAGCAATCTTCCACGATGCGTTTATTCCTGCCTGATTCCCGACAAGGTAAACTGCTGTGGATTGGGCCTGAATTGAGACTTTCTTTACAAACTGACTTCCTTGACCATTGATTTGGAATGAACCGGTATTTGCTGAAATTCTTGTGTTTTTAGAAAACCCTGCTTGGCCTGCCGATATAGCAAACGAAGTAGACGAAACAATTATTTTTCTTGACGCCAAGAGTTGGCACGATTTGCCTGTAAAGAAATATTGGGCAACAGGATAGTTATTTGTCCACGCAATGTGAAATTGAGCAGCTTTCCCAGTTAAAGCAAATGATCCGGTAGACGCGGAAATAGACCTTCCTGGTTTTAAATTTGTCGAAGTTCCAATAAGTGAAAATGATGCAGTTGTTGCTGTTAATGAACGGCCCAGTTTTAAATTGGCGGCAACCCCAGTCAGGGCAAAGGTTCCCGCCGATGCCGTTATCGTCTTACCAGCCTTGAGATTGGCGGCGACCCCTGCAAGATTGAATGCTGTCGCATCCGCCGTGATGGAATAATTGTATGTTGGCGATCCAGGCGTATAAATTAGATCAGCATCGTACCCGTAAAACGAAATGTAATCTGTGTCAGCAATGATTGAGTAATCGACCGGAGGTGGAACAGGTGTGTAGATGAGATCAGCATCATATCCGTAATACCAAATGTAATCTGTGTCAGCGGTGATTGAGTAATCGACCGGAGGTGGAACAGGAGTATAAATCAGATCAGCATCATATCCATATGCAAATATGTAACCCGTATCCGCCGTGAGTGTGTATGCTATTGCAGATGATGTTTTGGTTAGTGTTGCATTTGAGCCAATCAATGAAAAACTGGATTGTGAAGCTGTAATTGAAAATGTTTCTTTAGACCAGCTAACACCATAGCCAATAGTCGCCACCGTCATGGCTGGTGACGGGTCTAAATATTTTGATCCGAACCCAGATGATGACCAAGGATAAACTGTAACCAATGGTGCTCCACTATGTGCTATAGAAATATAATTATTAGAATAATTTATTCCTCTTCCTGTTGATGGTGGAAGTGTGATTGGGTTTGAATATTTTGAACCAAATCCAGAACTAAATGAATATGCATGAATAAATGGACTTCCTGTAGACGCTAAGAATGCAGTACTGCCATCGTTAGACCATGCAACCCCATTTCCAGAACCAGAGGGCAATGTGCCGGGGTTTGAATATTTTGATCCAAATGATGTTCCAGTCCATGGGTATGCGTGTATATATGGAGTTGTAGATGATCCAAAAATAATATTGTCTTTGGTTGGACTTATCTCAAGTGTTAGTCCACTATTTACAACAGATGCTGGGTCAGAATATTTTGATCCGAACCCAGATGATGACCAAGAATATGCCGAGTATCCAACAAAAATTGCATCATTCGTTGCACTATCAGTAATCGAAACCGCTCTAAACCATGTTGTTGGTGTTGTTGCTGGATTAGAAAACTTTGATCCAAATCCTGATGATGACCATTGATATGCATTAACACCGGGGCTAGTACCGACTGAAAATGCTACCGTTGACGATCTAATTCCAAACGCTATGTCATATGTGCTTTGCAATGGAGCGGGCGAAGGGGCTGAATATCTTGTCCCAAATCCAGCCGAACTAAACGCCCATGCTGCTTGATATGGAAAATTGCTTGCAAAACCAAAAGCGATGGCATCTCTTTTCCAAAATCTTGTGCTTACTACAGCCGCTCCCGGCAATGCGCTTGGATTTGATTGCTTAGACCCGAACCCTGAAGATGACCATGCATATGCATTTATGTACGGAGAAGTGTTAGTTCCAATTGCAATAAAATTTGGCATAGGTCATCTCCTATGCTGATCGATTTGCCTTAATTTCCAAAATCATTTCCCTAATTTTTTCAATATTTGGGCAGTTTCCAACAAGCGTATCAAGCACCATTTTTGCTTTTTGTTGCTCCATCTTTTCCGAACGAATCCTCATCTTCAGTTCATCTCGGAAGGACAAGCCAGCAGCAACCTCAAGTTCATCATCATCTTCAATTGCCGCTGCCATTTGATCTCTAGACATGCCACGATACTGAACTAGATGAGCAGGCCATTGATTTGGAAGGCCGCTTAGATTGGCGATCATTGATTCAAAATTGTTGATATTGATCTGATACTGATAGACCTCGTTCTCACGCATCTCGATGGATTGCGCAAGATTCTTGTCATGTTCATCTTGGGTGATGCCGCCATTGTTTGCGTCGAATTGGCGACCACCACCCATATCGATTCCAGGCATTTTTCACCTCACGCAATTGTCAAAACACCGTTGACTTGATCAAAATCGATGGTGAAGGTGTCACCGCTGGCCAAGGAAATTGATGAAGCGTAATCGTAGTAGCCTATGAGGTTGCCACTTGCCGTTGTCGAATTGTACAAAACAACATATCGAAAAGGACCAACTGCTCCACTTGCAGTCAGCACAATATCAGCCAATACCAATTTGTATGTTCCACTTGTTTGGGTTGAAGAAGTTGTCGTGATATTCCTAGATGACAAATTGGTGTAGCTGATCTGCGTAATGTCCGTCAAAACTGAATTGGCCGCTGATGGCGCGGTGTTGGTCAAAGCAACTGTGATCTGATCGCTTCCAAGATTGTGAACCTTCTCCGCAATCGCCTCAACAAACGCATCGAATTTATTGAATGTCGCCATTATCAAGCCCCCACATAGTAGTAAGTAATGTGACCACCAATTGCCTGAGCCTGTTGCAGATTGATTACCAGGCTTTCGCCAATCGCACATTCAAGCACAGGAAGTCCGCCGGAAGGCCAAAGATCACCCATGTGGATGACAATGTTGCCGCCAGCAGGCATGTGCATTTCGCCACTAATTTCCGTTGATCCCGACTTCCACTTGATCATATTTTGATTTGAAGATGTGATTGCATAGCAAAGGACACGAATCTTTTTATTAGGCATTCCAGCAATTACGGTGCTGTCGCCCGAAGCACTAGTAGCTACCTTGATCGTCAACATGGCTTTATCCCCGATTAATTACTCTGAATTCTACTGGTTTCCACGATTGATTCAATAGACCCATATTCTCTCTCATTGTATCGACAATTCCTTTTCGTCCCCTGTTGTTGACAAGGTGAGGCCCATACCAGTATGGGTTTTTCTGTGGTTTTGCATTTTTATTGCTATAACCAATCGTTATCCTTGCATTCCCATTCCTTGATATCCTGCTCAATTTTTCTGGATCAAAGAATATGCCATTCTTGAGTGACCCAGTCCTTCTGGCTGGGTACTGACCTGATCTTGAAGCAGGAGGATATTGCCTTCCTAAATTGCGTTTGTGCTGATCCCTGATCGCTTTTCCAATCGCAATCAATTCCCTGGCAGACCTATCCGCTGCCTCATCATCAGTCATCCCGACACGCTTTTCCTTACAAGGCAAAAGCGTCGAGGTTTTGAACTTAATTTCAAGGACATGGTATCTTGGCATGTCTTAGTCCACCAAAATGTAGACAAGATGTCCGCCAATAATCGAATTCTCGCCAGCAACGACCATATTAAGCGGTTCTGATGTGTTCGTCTGGAACAACATCAACGCGCCAGATGGATAGAGTTGCCCAGCCATTGCAGAAATAGGATGTCCCTTTACAAGTGCCAATTGGCCTGTCAGTCCCATCGACTCGCCCGTGAAGAGGACAACCGTATCCTGCTGCGATGTGATCAAATAGTTCAAGACCCTGATTTTTCTTCCAGGGGTCGCAGGGATGATTGTGTGAATCCCCGCACCATGAATATCGATCAGAACCGGGATCATGTGGACTTGAACCTAGTTTGCTTTTGATAGGGACCACCAAGCATTTGGCGTGTCCTAATCAAAGAAGCCAACTTGGTCGTTAGGGTGTCCAAATAGTCACCCCAAGACACAAGTTGGCCATCGATTGAATAATTGGGCTTGGGATCAGCCGTTATTTGGGCGATCACAGCAGAAATGTTGTTGATCGCCGTGTCAAGACTTTGAACTGGCGTTGGCATCGGCAATCTCCTTCACATCAACCATTCTGGTATCGTGAAGATTGTATCGTGCCCTGTATTCCCGCCTGACTTCCTCGCGGGTGAATCCCTTGATCAAAAGACGGGGGAGGCTCCCGCAGGATGCCTCCCAAGCCTTGAGAACGGGTTGCTTTGGTTGAGCAATCGTTGTCGCATTCATTAGGCAATCGTGTTCTTGATGGTGTGCCAGGGGCTCCACACCGAGGGGATGCCCCTCTCATGTGCGAAGTAGGTGGCGATGATCCCCTTGTCGAGCATCTCGTATTGATTGCTCGTCGCAGGCACAACGGTGAGCGGGTAGTTCTGCATGTAGCGGAAGGACTTGCCCGCTTCCATCATGAACCACAGACCGTCTGCCTGATCCTGATTGAGGTTAAGGCCATCGGAGGCCAGCGCCCTTTGCTCAAACAGGGGCGAGGACAGAACCTTGAACTGGCCACTATAGGGGTTGCCTGGAGTGGACGAGATGTTCAGGGTGCTGGCATTCGCTTGAGTTGACCCCGGCGCGGTGCGACGGTCGGTGGTCGTTGCGCCCAGAATCAGATTGGCGGTCGCCAGCTTGGCGGGATTCACCAAGAGGGTGTTCGGGTTCAGCAGGAGGCGCTTGCCCGTATGGGGGTCTTCTTGGCGCATGAACTGGAGAACATCCGTTTGGATGGATGTCCAGTCAAGCAGCGGATTGGCGATGGAGTTGGTGTAACCAAGCGTCTTGCTGGTCACATAGGTGTTGTAGCTGGTGCCATTGTACTTGAAGGAATTGGTCACACCGATGATGGTGTCAATAACTTCAAGTTCCTTGCGGTAAGCCAACTCGTAGCCAACCGTGGAGGCCTGCTGGAGAATCTGGCCAGTCAGGTCGAAGAACACCGCTTCCTTGAGAACATCGATGGCAAGGGCGTTCTCACGGGTTTCGGGAGTCTCGATCCAACGCTCACCGAACTGAGCACGGACATGGGGCTCACCAGGCTTGCGCTGGCGACCACGATCACCAATCGCCTGCACACCGATAACCTTCTGGCCGTTGAGGCGGGTGGCCTCGGCGGGCATCAGTTGGTCAGCGATGAGGGCAGGGTTCTGGAAGCTTTCCAGAATCTTGACTTCGATCAAGCCACCAACAACAGCGGTGAAGGCGTTGATGTCAGCGAAGGCAGTCGGATCAATACCGATGCCCGTGCTTTCAAGAAGCGCCTTGCTGTCGTTGGGATGGCCGGACTCAACCAGAGTCCTCGCCCGAATGTAATCACCGATTTGGCGATTGTCAGGGGAGAACAGGGTGCGCCAAGACGATCCAACGCAGGCTTCGGCAAGTTCAGCGATGGAGAAGTTCTCGGCAAGGAGTTCACGATCACGAAGCTGCTTGTTGCCAGCAGCATCCTTGTAATCGTTGCCAGCCGCATCGGCCAATCCAAGGCCATGGCGCATTTCGTTGATGAATCGCAACCGTCCGTGAGACTGTTGCTTCCTGGACTCGTACAGAGACTTCATCTTGACGATATCAATACCCATGGCGAACTTCCCCCTTTTGTGGTTTCAATTAGAACACCTGGCGAGCCGACTTGCCGTAGAGTCGGACCCAAACCTTGGTCGTTGCGGTCGTGTATTGCTTCACGACAACGCCAATGCACTCAGCCGCCAAAGCGGTCGTGTCAATCTTCTGGTCTTCAATCGCGCCAGCAGCGGCGGCACCAGAGGAAAAACCTGTGACAAGATCGCCAGGCACAAAGGTGGCAGAGGCGCAATCTGCCTCGTAAATGCAATCGGTGGCAACCGTCACGGTGCCATCGGCGGTCTGAGCCGCGATGCGACCAGACTGGGCAACACCGATAAAGTTGTCATGGACAAAAACTTGGTCGGTATTCACGGTCCCAGAACCAGTTTTTGCCGACAAAGGCTTGGCATAGCCATCAGCCGAATCGTAATACAGGAGGTCGCCAACGCTGATGACAACCCCACCTTTGGCCTTGTAAACAACCGTCCTGGTCAGAGGAGGTTGAACGAAACGAGAACCGCCGAAATTGCTTGACATGCTAGGCTCCTTAGTTCTTCAACCAGTTGAAAATCTGCTTGCCCTCAAGAGCATCGATGCCAGTCTTGGTCTTCTCAACCTTGGCCGCGCTCTTGGGCTTGAGCAGGCGCTCGGCATTGGCAAGGCGCTTGATGATCTTTTCGGCAGCGGATTCCGAGAGTTCTGAAAGATCGCTGACCAAAGAGGCATCAAATTTCAGTCGGTGCGATTCGCAAAGAGACTTTAGACTCTTTGCTGAAACCTTTGCATCAATCGATTCCTTGGCCATTTTCTTGTCTTTCTTATAGCCTTCGGAATCCTCGTCTTCTGACTCTTCGGTTTCTTCTTCGCCTTCATCAACATCGGAGGAGTCGCTGTCCTCGTCATCATCGTCTGTGCGACCTTTGGCCTTTTTTGCTTCTTTGGCCTCATCTTCGCCTTCTGCCTCGCCGCAGCAAGCTTCCATCTTGGCCTTGCACTTTTCGCAAATAGTTTCTTTTGCTTCTTCGGCGTCACCGCCCGATCCTTCATCATCAGCAACTGCTTCTTCAGCGGCCATCTTCTTCTTCTCTTCGTCGTCCATTTCGCCACCCTCTTTATGTTTATTAAAAATGTCTACTATCTGATCGGCCTTCAAGCTGTCACTAGCTGCCCCATGAGATAGTACATCAATAATCTTTGCATGTAACTTATCATACTTCCCTTGTTCTTTTGTCAACCCATCTTCAGACTCTTTTGGTGCAATTCTTGTCATGCGGCCCTTTTCTTTTGATTTCGTGTATCCTCGCCTCGCGCCAGGATCGCGTTTTTTACTTTTGTATCCCACTCCCGAATACGCTGCTTCTTTTGTTTTCTGCTGACTTGCCGATTCCGCAAGCGAGTGTGTCGTTGCGGGGTCTGCGACGAGATCGACATGCCTTACCTCGGCAACCTTATTGACGATGAATTTTCCAGACTTCTTGTCTTCATATCCTTCTCCCCTTGCGTTGTGGGAGAGTCCATAGATTTGAGGCATTTTCTCAGCCGCCTCAAGAATCCGCTCTGTGAATGGATGAGAAGGAAGGAGATGAAGATCGCCGTATAGACCCTTGCCATCCACAAAATGAACATTGCGAAGAAAGCCAATGCGATCCCAAGCTGAACGCTGCTCGTCAGGACTTCCTTCTGGGTGGTCAATATTGACATTGACTCCCTCGTACATAGAGATTGCCTCTTTCAAGGCATCTGCTGTGTATGTCCTTCCATTGGCGCTCTCAAAGCCAATGATCTTCACATTCTTGACGATTGACTGAGAGCGGTCCACATGAAGCGAACCGAGAGTAATATGGTTGGCGATTTCTTCAAAGAGAATCTTTTCCATACCAAGATAGTATACAACCAATATGTTCTGTCAATTAGATTTTTGATGCAGCCATCATGGAGTTTATTTTCAATATTCTTGATGCTCTTTTTCTCGCAGATTCCTGCTTGATATCCTGAACATCCATCAACATGCCGGTCTTGGGATCAAGGAAATCAACCCAGCTTGGGTGCCTGTCATTATTCTTGGCCTTTGCCGCTTGATACCTTTTGACCCCGACAATTGCAATTCTTGCCCTTTCAGTTTGCCTATCAAACCATTCCGAGAAAACTCTGGCATTTGGAATTACTCGTCCTCGAATATCCCGTGCCTTCGTGTCATCCCCCTTGAACACAGGAATTAAAGAACATCGGCAGTTATATGCATACGATCCATCAGCTTCCAATGGTGGATTAGGCATCTGGTTGAATCCCGGCCTGCCAACACCAGGGTTCTTGTAATAGATGGTTCCATGCCTGGCTCGATGTGTTGGCCTGATCCTATTGTCGAGAATCCCAAGCACTTGAAATCCGATCACATCGGCAGGAATCGCATCGTAAACTTGGCCATTGACTTGGGCATAAACCATTGCCATCGCCGTTCTCACGCTTGTATAGGCGACATTCCGAAGGCGACGAAAATATTCCTCGATCAATCTCCTTCTTTCCTGTGGATTCGATGTGATTGAGATGAATGATGCCGTGGCGCTTGGTGATGATCCACGCAAAAGTTGCCTCATAACGCGCTGCGTTAATACCGGCTTGGTCACAATCGCATTGACTTGTTTTGCGGAAAGGCCTGGAAAAACCGTCTTGGCTATTTGTGATCTTGCCTCAATTACTTCTTCCTTCAATTTGCTTGCGATGATCTCGGTGATCTGCTCGTAATGCTTTCGTGCCAAGGCGGGGGCGAAGCGGTTGAAAAGTCTGGAGACTTCCACGATGGGAGAAACGATTTCGTATTGATAATTGATTGGGCCTTGTGCGTTGTTGGAAATCGAAATCGCCTGAGCCATCTTCCTATCAATCATTTTGGCCACCCTATTGGCAAGAACAATTGCCCTCAAGGTGGCCTCGGTATTTGCTATGAAAAGCGGAGCATCGATCATTTCTTCTTCTTCTTTTTCTTGTCTGCCGCATCCATCTGATTGCGGACTTTCCTGGCCCACGAGAACCCTGCGTCACCGCCCCACAGGAGCCAAGCGACATAACCGTTGGAGTCCTTACCCCAACCCTTACCCTTCTTGTCAACTTCGTGTCTAGAGAAAAATGAAAACATGCGCTTGACGGTGCTTGGGCTCATCTCTTTGCCATTGGAAATATCACGCGCCCTTGCGACCCCAACAGCGGTTCCACCTCGGCCAAGTTTCCTCCTCAACTCAAGTCCTCTTTTTGCCGCTTTCCTTGCCGATTCTGGTGGCTTGAAATTGATGTGAGAGTATTTGCCACCTTCCGCTTCAACCGCTTCTTGGATCGATTCGGGCACTTCCGGAACCTCTGGAACTTCTGGTTCCTCGGTGCTGATTGCTCCCCTTCCTTCTGCTGGCAATTCCTTGACAGGCTTGGGTTGCTTCGCCGGAATTTTCGGCTTGACACTACCCTCCAAAGAACTGGGGAATATATCATCAATTTGCGATTGATCCATGAGCGGGAAGGCGGCACGGGCAACAGCTTTTCCCACTTCTGCGGTCAACTGGCCAGCAGCGACACGGGTGACGATTCCGACCAAGTTTTCAATCTGAAGACCATTGAGTGCCTGGTCCGACACTTGGGCCATGTCAACGCCACCTTCAATATCACCAGCGCCCAATTCTTCCTCATCTTGATCGGCATCGATGTTGCGTTTTTCCTGATCCCAATCGAGCCCCAATTCTTGGGCGATTGTCTGCCTGGATTTGACCCCCATGCTCACATAGGTCTGATTGCTGCTTGATTCGGCAATGCGATCCCGTGCTTC
>JACCDS011181765.1_pt1 | contig 27207 bp, 27 predicted proteins | sample 7446441 | NCBI WGS metagenome assembly JACCDS01 (sample SAMN15323445, study PRJNA562643) | freshwater metagenome | isolation source: river surface water | place: USA:Blue River Watershed | collected 2017-08-17 | reverse complement strand
TGAGGGCGGGCGGAGCGCCGCTGAGAATGGTCGCATGACCGACCGCCGTGACGGTGGGCGCGGCCTCGTAATGGGCATTGGTGAACACCGCGCCTTCCTCCAGCAGGCGTTGCAGACCTGCGCCGAAGTCCTCACCAAAGCGTGTGAGATAGTCGTAGCGCATCTGGTCGACCACGATGGTCAACACCAGTCGCGGGCGTGCCTCGGCGCTCAGCGCGGCAGGGGCAGGCAACAGGCTGGCAGCCAGCAGCAGGGAATAGAGGAGGCGCACTCGCATGGGACAGGCTCCGGCGCCGCGAGGGAGTGAGTGGGCTTTCCGGGCGGCGTGCTCGGGATCATACCCTGAGCACCACGGGCACGGATATTCGCCTCGTCTCACACCACCACGAACTGCGCCATCATGCCGCGGTCTTCGTGTTCCAGCATGTGGCAGTGGTACATGTAGGGCGTGTCCGGATCGCGGTAGTGCTCGAAGCGCAGGATCACGCGCACCGTCTCGCCGGACAGCACCCGCACGGTGTCCTTGAGACCGCGCTCCTCGGGAGGCGGCGGCACGCCGTTGCGGTCCAGCACCTGGAAGTGAATGTTGTGGATATGCACCGGATGCGTCAGCGGCGAGGTGTTCTGCAACGCCCAGATCTCGATGTCGCCCAGCGGCACCCGCTCGTTCACAAACGCCATGTTGTGATGGCGCCCGTTGATCGAATAGTTGCCACCGCCGAAGCCGCCGCCGAAGCCGCTGCGCATGCCGGAATGCGGGCCGTTGTCTTCGCCGCTGCGCATGCCATGGCCCATCATCAGTCTGACCGGGCGCGTGGTCACGGCCTGACTCGGGTCCAGCCGCGCGATCGTCCGCAGCTGGGCCGGCACGATGGGTGAAGGCGCCAGCGCGGATTGCGGACGAATGGCCAGGATCTCGAAGCTCTGGGTGTCCATGCTGCGCACCAGCTGACTCATGGCTCCCGGGTATTCCGCGTAGGTCGACACCAGGCCGTGACTTACGAGCAAGGCTTCGCGGCCGTCGCTCACATCGACCAGAATCTCGGCACGCTCGGCCGGCGCCAGAATCATGCGCGTGCGTGGCAGCGGCGCCTCGAGCAGGCCGCCGTCGCTGGCGATCTGCGTGAAACTGCGCTCGTCGGCGAACGCGAACTGATAGGTGCGCGCATTGGAGGCGTTCAGGATGCGCAGCCGCACGGTGCGGGTGGTGGCGACGAAATGCGGGTGCAGCGTGCCATTCACCAGAATGGTGTCGCCCTGAATGCCCTGGATCATGCCGGCGTACTCGCTGACATAACGGAACGAGCCGTCTGCATTGAACTCGCGGTCCTGCACGATCACGGGAATGTCGTCCACGCCATAGTCAGACGGCAGCTCCAGGCGGCCGCTGTCGGCGTCGTCGACCACGATCATGCCAGCAAGGCCTTTGTACACCTGCGGGCCGGTGGCGTGCATGAGGTGGGAGTGATACCAGTTCGTCGTGGCGCCTTGCAGCACCGTGAACTCCGGGCTCCAGGTGTTGCCCGGATGGATCACCTGCGCCGGGCCGCCATCGCAGATCGCGGGCACCAGGAACCCGTGCCAGTGCATGCTGGTGTCTTCCGGCAGGGTGTTGTGCACGTTCAGGCGCACCTTTTCGCCGTCGCGCATGCGGATGGTCGGGCCCAGGTAGTCGCCGTTGATGCCCCAGGTGGGCGTGCTCAGGCCGGGCAGAAACTGCGAGACGCCCTCCTGCAGACGCAGATCGTAGTGGCGCACGCCATCCACCACCGTGCCTTCGAGCAGCGGGGGAATCTTCAACGGGTTGGGAAAACGCTCCTCCTGCTGCGCGAAGGCGCGCCAGGGCAGGGCGATGCCGGCGCTGAGGGCGGCAGTGCCGAGCAGCAGGGACTTGAGTGTGTCGCGACGGTTCAGCATGGCGCGGCTCTTCTCAGCGATGTCGGTGGCGTACCACGCGCTGTTTCTCGATGGCCCATTCGCGGTCCTTCTCAACGTTGCGCTTGTCGTGATCCTGCTTGCCCTTGGCGAGTGCCACCTGGCATTTGATGAGATGACCCTTCCAGTAGATGCTGGTGCATACGGCGGTGTAGCCCTTCTGCTGAATTTTCGCGAACAGGCGGGCGAGTTCCTTCTTGTTGAGCAGCAGCTTGCGCGAGCGATCGGGTTCGCAGACCACATGGGTGCTGGCCGTGTTGAGCGGCGTGATGTTGCAGCCCAGCAGCCAGGCTTCGCCATCCTTCACGATGACGTAGCTGTCGGTGAGCTGCACCTTCTTCTCGCGCATGCTCTTGACCTCCCAGCCGAGCAGGACCATGCCCGCCTCGAACGACTCCTCGATGAAGTAATCGTGCAGCGCGCGCTTGTTGCGGCAGATGTTGGTGTCGACTGCCTTGGATTTGCTGGGTTTGGCCATGGGGCGGCATTATAACCACAAGCCGGGGCGGCAGGCTCCTACAAGCGCAGTGAAGCTGCTAGAATCGGCCGCAGTTTGCGGTGCGGTATAACAAGTCTCTGACAACAAAGGATTTTTCATGTCCATCGAACGCGGGCAGTTCAGTTCCAGACTCGGTTTCATCCTGGCAGCTGCCGGCTCGGCAGTCGGCCTTGGCAATCTGGTGGCCTTTCCGGTCATGGCCTCGAAGAACGGCGGTGCCGTGTTTCTTCTGGTCTATGTGTTGTTCGTGGCACTGGTCTGTCTGCCGGTGCTGATGGCCGAGATCGCCATGGGTCGACACACGCAGCGCAATCCGGTCGGCGCCTTTGCCGCGCTCACGGGCAACGCGCCCGCCTGGCGCATGGCGGGCAATCTGGCCATCCTGACCCCTTTCATGATCGCGGTGTTCTACACCATCGTCACGGTGTGGGTGATCATCTACCTCATCCGAGCCTTGACGGGCGGTCTGGAGGTGCTCTCACAGCCCGACACCTTCGGCCAGGTCATCAATTCGCCGTCGCTGTTTGTCTATTTCGTCGTGCTGCAGATCGTGGTGTTCGGCGTGCTGCTCAGCGGAGTGAAGAATGGCATTGAGCGCCAGGCGCGCATCCTGATGCCGGCGCTGTTCCTGATGTTGATCGGCCTGATCATCTTCGTGCTCACGCTGGACAATGCCAGCGCCGGCCTGCGCTATTACCTGGTGCCCGACTTCAGCCAGTTCAACAGTGGCGTGGTGAACGCGGCCTTGAATCAAGCCTTCTTCTCACTCTCGCTGGGCATGGGCATCATGATCACCTACGGCTCCTATTTCTCGCGCAGCGACAATATTCCCGGCAGCAGCCGCCTTGTCGCGACGATGGATACCTCGGTGGCGTTTCTGGCCGGCCTGCTGGTGCTGCCTGCCATCTTCTCCTTCAACCCGGATACCAATCCGGAAGATCTTTCCAGCAGCAGTGTCGGCTTGATCTTCAGCTATCTGCCGCAGATTTTCCTGTCCATGCAGGCCACGGTGGGCTATGTCGGCGCCAGCATCGTGGCTGCCGTGTTCTTCGCCCTGGTGCTGTTTGCGGCGTTCACCTCGCTGGTGTCCATCCTGGAGATTCCAATCTCCTGGATGATCGACGAATGGGGTTTCTCGCGGGTGAAAGCCGTGCTGATACAGGCGGCGCTGGTGAGTTTCTTCGCCATCTTTGCGGCGATGTCCTTCGGCATGTCCCCGTTTCTCACGGATTTCATCCCCTATGGCGGGGCGCCGAAGTCCTTCTTCGACCTGCTGGCCGACACTTTCTCGGAAGTGATTCTGCCCTTCGTGGGGTTCCTCGCGTGCATCGTGGTGTCTCTGCGCTGGCGCAACGGCGGGCTGTCGAGTGAACTTGCCCAGGGCGATCCTCACTTCCGCGGCTCTCTCACCGAGCGCTATGTGAATTTCTCCCTGCGCACCTTCGTTCCGGTCATTCTGCTGTTCGTGTTTCTCAACTCGGCGTCGCAGAAGTACTTCGCCTACGACCTGTTGAGCCTGTTATGACGCGCATCGATCGCAGCGCGCTGGTGATGTATTCGGCGCAGCAGATGTATGCCCTCGTGGACGACATTGAGCACTACCCCGCCTTCATGCAGGGCTGCCAGGCTGCGCGCGTCATCAGTCGCACCGACGACGAAGTGGTGGGCGAACTGACCCTGGGCAAGGCGGGACTGCGCTATGCCTTCACCACGCGCAACCGCCTGACACCAGGGCAGCAGATGCAGATGGAACTGGTGGAAGGGCCGTTCCGCGCATTTCGGGCGTCCTGGCACTTTCAGCCGCTGGCAGAGAACGCGTGCAAGGTCAGTCTGAACATGGAATTCGATTTCGCGGGCGGTCTGGTGGGCATGGCGCTGGAGTCCCTGTTCAATCACTCGGCCAACACGCTGGTGGATGCTCTCGTCGAGCGCGCCCACAAACTCTATGGAGGCGTCGGCGCATGATCCCTGTGGAAGTGGTCTATGCCTTGCCGCTGCGGCAGTGCCTGTTGCAACTGGAAGTCGCAGAGGGCAGCACGGCACTGCAGGCGGTGCAGCAGAGCGGCATCCTCGCGCAATTCAGTGAGATCGATCTGGCGACCGCGGCCATGGGCGTATTCTCGCGCCCGCTGGATGGCCATACGCTGCCGCTGCCCGCCGACTATCCTGTGCAGCCCCACGACCGCATCGAGATCTATCGCCCCCTGCTGGTGGACCCGAAGCAGGCGCGATTGCAGCGCGCAAGAAAAAAGCGCCATACTGCCAAGGGAGGCCAATGACATGGATCAGAACGACATACCTGCCAATGACGCGCGCAAGAGCCTGCTGACTCGCATCGAGGAAGGTCTGCGCGAGTACTACACCGCGCCTTATCGTCGCGAGTTCGCCCGAGCTCAGCGCGACGAGGACGATCTCTTCATGATGCTGGTGTTTTCCGAAAGTCTGGGCATTCCCAACCCGGCCACCTATTACACGCTCGAGTTGCTCCCGGTGGTCTACGACCGCTTCCACGACTGGCACCGTCGCATGGGCATGGAGCGCTCACCACTGGATCATGTCGCATGCTGCTGAATCTCGCCCGCTCCAAACGCATCCTGTTTTTCGGTGGCAAGGGTGGCGTGGGCAAGACCACTGTCTCGGCCGCCACGGCACTGGCCATGGCCAGCGAAGGGCGCCGCGTGCTGCTGGTGTCCACCGACCCGGCACACAATCTCGGGCACCTGTTCAATCGCGAGGTCGGCCCGCGCCCGGTGCGACTCGCCCCCAATCTCGACGGCATGGAGCTGGACCCTGAGCAGACCGTCAACGAGCACCTCGAGCAGGTTTCCTCGTCCCTGCGTCGGCTGATGGCGCCGCACCTGGCGGGAGAAGTCGACAAGCACATCGAGCTTTCCCGTGACGCGCCCGGCATGCAGGAAGCCGCCATCATGGAGAAGATTGCCGATGTGGTGGCCCTGGCCGCTCGCTACTATGACCTGCTGGTGTTCGACACCGCCCCTTCCGGGCACACGGCGCGCCTGATCGCGCTGCCCGAGATGATGTCGGCCTGGACGGACGGGCTGATCAATCGCCGCGACAAGGCCGAGCGTTTCAGCTCCGTGCTGCGCAACATGGGCAGCGACAAGTCGGTGGGCAACAAGATCTTCGGCGGGGACGACAAGGATCCGCTGGCCAATCGTGAAAGCAGTATCCGCTCGCTGCTCAATCGCCGTCGTCGCATGTTTTCCGACCTGCGCACGGCGATCACGGATCATGAGCGCACGTCCTTCATCATCGTCCTTGCGGCAGAGCGTCTGCCGGTGCTGGAGACGATTGCCCTTCATGGCCAGTTGCGTCGCACCGGCGTGAACGTGGGCGCGCTGGTCGTCAACAAGCGTTCACCTGCCGACAAGGGGGACTTCCTGAAAGAGCGCCGTGCCCAGGAAGACGTGCATCTGGTCACACTCAACGAGGCCCTGCCGGAACTGCCACGCAAGGAACTGGGCCTCGCGGCACACGATGTCGTGGGGCTGGAGGCGCTGCGAGAGTTTGCCCAAAGGCTCGAATGAGCTCGGGAGAGCGAGGGCTATTGGCAAGTCTGAAGCGCCAGTGCTATGTTACACAGTAACACGCGCTGGAGTAGTTTTTTCCCAACGTGGAAACTTTTTGCACAGGACGGGGTCAATCTAGTGTGCCCGCAAGTCCCCTCCAGTCATTCTTCGGCAACTTCGTGCCCGCTGAAGAATGCTCTGGAGGTTTTGCACCCGCTGACACACTTCCCCCTGCAGTTCAGGCGTCGCATGCAAACCACCGATGACGGGAAGCAGTTTCTCAAGAAAGGGGCGGCCAGATACCTCGCGCTCGCCTTCGCTCTCGTCTTTCTCGTGTTCCAGAGCAGCACCCTCGTGCACTCGCACGCGGGCGATCTGAACAAGCATCTCGACTGTACCTTCTGTCTGAAAATCGGCGCCGGCGATGATCTGATCCCCGTCACTGACGTGTTGCCCGACGTCCCTCGTGCCACCGTGGCGCCCGTCGCTTTCCTCGCATCCTTGGCAGCGGTGTCCGCGCTGACACCACGCTCGCGCTCCCCCCCGCTCTGATCGCTGTCCCCACGACACCGCACGTTCGCAACTGCCATGGACGCCGTCCCTGAGTCGGCGTCGAGCCCGTTGCCCCGTGCGCATGCAGACACTTCGTGCCCGACTTGTCGAGCGCCCATTCGAGCGACTTACAAAGGATTCACCATGCGTTTCAATCGATCCCCCCTGACACTTGCCATCTCCGTCCTGGCCGGTACTGCCGGCCTTGTGTCCGCCCCCAACGCGCTTGCCCAGAGCAGTACCGAGATTCCCGAAATTCGCGTGACCGCCCTGGGGGTGGATGAGAATGCCGCCCTCATCGTGGCGCCCTTCAGCGTGCTCAATGGCGCCCAGAGCTTCGAACGCGGTGGCAACATCGGCGATCTGCTCAACGGGTTGCCAGGCGTGCATTCCGACAGCTTTGGCGGTGGTGCCAGCCGTCCGGTCATTCGCGGCCAGACCTCTCCGCGCTTGAAAGTGCTCTCTGACAGCAGCGCCATCATGGATGCGTCCGATGTGTCGCCCGACCATGCGGTCTCTGCCGATCCGCTGCTGGCCGAGCAGATCGAAGTGCTGCGCGGTCCCGCCACGCTGCTCTACGGCGGCGGCGCCATTGGCGGTGTCGTGAACATCCTGGATGGCAAGATTCCCATGGTCGTGCCCGAGCGGATCGAAGGCAATGTGGCTGTGCGTGGCAACAGCGTGGCGAACGAGCGCGCCGGTGCCGTGAATCTCACCGCCGCCGCCACGGCGAATATCGTGCTGCACATGGAAGGCTCGCTGCGTGAAACCAATGACTACAAGGTCGATGGCTGGGAGGAATCCCGTGTGCATGGCACGGCCTCCGAGAGTCGCAATGGGGCCTTCGGGGCTTCCTTCGTCGGCGAGGCTGGCTATATCGGTCTCGCGTACTCCGAGCGGCAGGACGATTACGGCCTGCCCGGCCACAATCACGAGTACGAGGAGTGCCACCCGCATGGCATCGAGCTGCACTGCGAAAGCCATGAGGAGGAGGACCACGATCACGAGCACGAGGAAGAGGGCCACGAGGACGTGCCGCTGGTGGATCTGAGCAGTCGTCGCATGGATTTGCGCGGTGAACTCGTCGAGCCCATGCCGGGCATCCACGGCATTCGACTGCGTGGCAGTCGCACAGACTACAAGCACTTCGAGATCGAGGACGGCGAGATCGGCACCACCTTCACCAACGAAGGCTACGAGGGTCGCATCGATATCGACCACGCGCCTGTCATGGGCTGGCATGGCATTGTGGGCGTGCAGTTCGCCGATACGCGCTTCAGCTCTCTTGGCGATGAGGCCTTCATTCCGGTCACCGATTCCAGCATGCGCGGGCTGTTTGCCGTGGAGCATCTGGAAGTGAGCGACACCTGGCACCTCGAGGCCGGTGCGCGCTACGAGACGCAGTCCTATGAACCCGTGCGCGATGGGCGCGGCCGGCCTGACTATGACGAGTCCGCGACTTCATGGTCCCTTGCGTCCATCTGGGCGCTCGATGAGCAGACCAGCATTGCCGCGACTTTCGCGCGAGCTCAGCGACTGGCGCAGCCGCAGGAGTTGTATGCACGCGGCATCCATCTGGCCACCAACACTTACGAGTGCGGTTTGGTCGATCATCCCCTGACTTGCGGCGGCTTGCTGAACAACGCGCCGATCGAGAAGGAAACGTCAAACAATCTCGACATCTCGTTGCGCAAGCACACCGGCGCGTTGACCTACAGCCTGAACCTGTTCCACAACAGTGTGGATGACTACATCTTCGCCCGCACGCTGGACCAGTACGAGGATTTCCGCTTGATCAAGTACACCCAGCGCGATGCCACATTGAAGGGTCTTGAGGCTGAATTCAGCTACGCATTCAACGGAAATCTCTCGGCCACGGTGTTCGGCGATTATCTGTCGGCCGACCTCGATGGCGCGGACAAGCTCCCGCGGATCTCGCCGACTCGCGTCGGAGTTCGTGCCAATTACCTGTTCAACAACATCGATACGGAGGTGGAGTTGTACCGAGTCAGCCGCCAGGATGACGTGGCCGCGTTCGAGGCGGAGACGCCTGGCTACACCATGGCGAACGTGAGCGTGAACTACAGCTTCGGGGGAGATGAGCGCTACTCGCTCTTCGTGCGCGGTGCGAACCTTCTGGACGAGACGATCTTCAGTCACACGTCCTTTCTCGCCAGTGTCATCCCGATGCCGGGGCGCAACTTCAGTGCCGGCTTCCGCATGGCCTTCTGAGGAGGGGCAGCGTCGCCAATCAGGAATTGTCAGCGGCCGGTGCAGCATCCGCAGCGCCGGCCGTGCTTTCCTCGGAGGGCTTGAAGTCGCCCGTGAAGTGCGTCAGCAGGTCGTTCTCGAAGAACATGGTGACGCGTTCCTGGCCGCGTTCGCCGCCGCCGGGCTGGTAGTTGTAGACGTAGTCCCAGCGGTCCTGATCGAACGGATCGCGAATCAGCGGCGTGCCCATCACGAAGGTGACCTGGCGCTTGGTCATGCCCGGGCGCAGTTGGTCGATCATCTCCTGAGTGATGATGTTGCCTTGCTGGATGTCGATCTTGTACACGCCCGGGAACTGCAGCCGCGGAATGCTGCAGGCCGTGAAGGCCAGCAGACAGCCCAGCAATAGGACGCCGCGCAGCGCGTGCGGGCGGGCGAATCGGGCAGGAATTGTGGCGTTAGGACGTGCGGGCATCAGGGTTCTCGACTACTGGCGACTGGGAGCGGTGGCATGTCAACTTTCATCCACCACACTTCGCGGGCATAATACCCCAGCGGCCCGGACGGGCAAAGCGCGAAAAAGGAGAGCCACCGCGAGTGGTTTCCGCCATCCCAGCGACGATTGCCAGCATGCCAGGTGTCACGCCAGGCCGAGAGAGCGACATGTCTACAGAGAACCACGAACTGCGCAAGGCGGGCCTCAAGGTCACGCTGCCGCGCGTCAAGATTCTGCAATTGCTCGAGAATTCCGCCACGCGACACCTCAGTGCCGAAGATGTCTACAAAGCCCTGATCGAAGCGGACGAGGACGTTGGTCTGGCCACGGTCTATCGCGTGCTCACCCAGTTTGAATCCGCAGGTCTCGTGATGCGCCATCATTTCGAAGGTGGGCATTCCGTGTTCGAGCTCAGCACCATGGAGCATCACGACCATCTGGTGTGCAGCAAGTGCGGGCTGGTGGAGGAGTTCTTCGACGAGGTGATCGAGACGCAGCAGGAAAAGATCGCCGCCAAGTTCGGCTTCGAGATCACCGATCACAGCCTGTATCTGTACGGGATCTGCAAGTCCTGCCAAGGCGCCTGATTCAGGCTTTCAGCATTTCCTCGGCATGGGCCAGGGATTCCGGGGTGAAGCCCGCGCTGCCGGTTTCACCCCCCAGCATCCGGGCGATCTCCCGCACTTTCTCGTCCCGCGTCAGCGCACGGATGCGGGTGCCCACTCGTGTTCCCTCTGCTCGAGTTTCGCCTTTGCTGACGAACAGGTGATGATGGCCCTGGCTGGCCACCTGGGCCTGATGCGTCACGCACAGCACCTGCCCGCGCTCCCCCAGTTCCCGCAGCAGGCGTCCGACTGCGCGCGCCACGCCGCCACCGATGCCGACATCCACTTCATCGAACACCAGCGTGGGCGTGGCCGAGGTCTGTGCCGTGATGACCTGGATGGCGAGGCTGATTCGCGAGAGTTCGCCGCCCGAGGCGATCTTGATCAGAGGGCGGGGTTCCTGGCCGGGGTTGGTGCTGACCAGAAATTCGACGGTCTCCAGACCGTTGGGTGAGAGAGTTTCCGAGCCATTCGGGCTCAAGGAGACGCTCAGACGGGCATTGCTCATGCCCAGTTCGGCGATCTGGGCATTGATGCATTCGCCAAGCACCTTGGCCGCGGCCGCTCGCAAGGCGCTGAGGCGAGTCGCCTGCGCGGCGTAGTCGCGACGCAGGGATGCGTCACGCGCGTGGCAGTCCGCAAGGGCGTCGTCGTTGTTCTCGTAACCCGCCAGTTCCTCGCGCAGTCGCGCTTCCAAAGCAGGCAGATCCTCGGCACGCACCTTGTGCTTGCGGGCCTGTTGCTGGATGTCGGCCAGACGCTGGTTCACTTCCTCCAGACGCTGGGGATTGGCGTCGAAGGCATCAACGGTGCGGCGCAGTTCGCTGACCGCTTCCTCGACGGCAATGGCGGCAGAGCCGAGCAATTCAGTCACACCGCTCAGGGCGTCGGTGCGCGAGCCCAGTTCGTGCAGCAAGGACTGGGCATGCTGCAGGCCGTTCAGCAGCGTGGGTTCATCGCTGTCGCTGCACAGCGCCAGCAGCTGCTGCGCGGTGGTCAGCAGGCTGTCGGCACTGTTGAGGCGGCGGTACTCCGCCTGCAGTTCGTCCAGTTCACCTGCCTGCAAGCCGAGTTCCTGCAGCTCCTGCAGCTGGAAATTCAGCAGGCTCAGACGCGCGCCGGTCTCCAGGCTGCGCTGTCTGAGCACCTGCAGCTGTTCGTGATTGCGCCGCCACTCGCGGCCAAGGCGACGGATTTCCTCGAGCAATGCGGTTTCGCCCATGAATTCATCGAGCAGGCGCAGATGCGTGGCCTTGCTGAGCAGGGACTGATGCTCGTGCTGGCTGTGGATGTCGATGAGCATCTCGCCCACATCCTTCAACACTTGCAGAGTGACCGGAAAACCATTGACCCAGGCACGCGAGCGGCCGTCGTCAGCCACGACTCGGCGCAGCAGGCACAGATCCGGCTCGTCCTCGCTCAGCAGTTCGTTGTCCTGCAGCCAGGCTCTTGCCAGGGGCTGATCGCTGGTGTCGAAGCGGGCGGTGATGTCGGCGCGGCTGGCATTGCTGCTGATGACGCCCTTGTCGGCACGATCGCCCAACGCAAGCCCGAGCGCCCCCAGCATGATGGACTTGCCCGCACCGGTCTCGCCGGTGATGACGGTCATGCCAGGCAGGAACTCGATGTCCAGGGAGTCGACGATGGCGTAGTGGCGGATGGAAAGCTGTATGAGCATGCCTGTGACTATAGCCCAGCCACCGCGATCTTGTCAGTGCCGGCGACCTGCGCCACGGTGGTCTGCAGACAAATTTCCTGTCCCCGGCTTGAATCGGCCGGCCCTGCCCCCATTACCCTCGCCATGTCAAAAACCCTTGGAAGGAAAAGGAATGAACGATCACCCCGAATCGCAGAATCAGGAAGAACGACTGGATGAGTCGGCGGCCCCCGCCGAAGGTGCGGGCGACGAGCAGTCTGCGCTGCGCGATGCGTTGCAGAAGCTGGCCCAGGCCGAAACCCTGATCATGCATCAGAAGGACGAAGTGCTGCGGGTGCAGGCAGAGATGCAAAACCTGCGCCGACGCACAGAACTGGATGTGGAGAAGGCCCACAAGTTCGGTCAGGAAAAGCTGAGCGCTGAACTGCTGGCCGTGATGGACAACCTGGAGCGTGCGTTGCAGGTGGCCGTGGACCGAGAAAACGAGTCCGTGAAGTCCCTGCTGACAGGTGTGGAGCTGACTCTCAAGAGCTTTGCCGACTGCTTCCGCAAGTTCGGCATCGAGCAGGTCGACCCGCTGGGCGAGCCCTTCGATCCCCAGGTGCACCAGGCCATGGCCATGCAGGAAAACCCCAACGTCGAGCCCAACACCGTGACCGGTGTCATGCAGAAGGGCTACACGCTGCACGGTCGCGTGCTGCGTCCCGCGATGGTGATGGTGTCCAGGGCTCCCGCAGCCGGCATCGACGAAAAGGCGTGAAAAGGATTTCCGGGGAGCCCTTGAAATCCCCCGGCAGAGGCCAATATAGGTGGCCAGCAGCAATCGAAACCCCGCGCCAAGAAAGCACGGACCACACACAGACACATTCAACGGTACATGAATACCAGCGCCGGCAGCCGCAGGCTGACCGCTGTGAAACGGAGACTACAGAATGGGAAGAATCATCGGAATTGACCTGGGCACCACCAACTCCTGTGTGGCGATCCTGGACGGTGGCAAGTCACGCGTCATCGAGAACGCCGAGGGCGATCGCACCACGCCGTCGATCATCGCCTTCACCAAGGACGGGGAAACCCTCGTCGGCCAGCCGGCCAAGCGCCAGTCGGTCACCAACCCCAAGAACACGCTGTTTGCCATCAAGCGTCTGATCGGCCGTCAGTTCAATGACGACGTCGTGCAGAAGGACATCAAGATGGTGCCTTACGAGATCATCAAGGCTGACAACGGCGACGCCTGGGTGAGTGTGAATGGCGAAAAGATGTCGCCGCCGCAGATCTCTGCGCAGGTGCTCAAGAAGATGAAGAAGACGGCCGAGGACTTCCTGGGCGAACCCGTCACGGAAGCCGTTGTCACCGTGCCGGCCTACTTCAACGACGCCCAGCGCCAGGCCACCAAGGACGCCGGCCGCATCGCCGGTCTGGAGGTCAAGCGCATCATCAACGAGCCTACCGCCGCAGCTCTTGCCTATGGCATGGACAAGAAGGCCGGTGACTCCACCATCGCCGTGTTCGATCTCGGGGGCGGGACCTTCGACATCTCCATCATCGAGATTGCAGAGACCGACGGCGAGCACACCTTCGAGGTGCTCTCCACCAACGGCGACACCTTCCTCGGTGGCGAGGACTTCGACCTGCGTCTGATCGAGTACCTGGCAGGCGAGTTCAAGAAGGAAACCGGCATGGATCTGCACAACGATCCCCTGGCCCTGCAGCGTCTGAAGGAAGCCGCCGAGAAGGCCAAGATCGAGCTGTCCTCCGCGCAGCAGACCGAGATCAACCTGCCCTACATCACGGCGGATGCGAGCGGTCCGAAGCACCTGGTGCAGAAACTGACCCGCGCCAAGTTCGAGTCCCTCGTGGAAGATCTGGTCGACCGCACCATGGGTCCGGTGAAGACTGCACTGCAGGATGCCGGCCTGGACGTTTCGAAGATCAACGACGTGATTCTGGTCGGTGGCCAGACGCGCATGCCGATGGTGCAGAAGAAAGTCGCTGACTTCTTCGGCAAGGAAGCGCGTCGCGACGTGAACCCGGACGAAGCCGTGGCACTGGGCGCTGCCATTCAGGGCGCCGTGCTGTCAGGTGAAGTCAACGACGTGCTGCTGCTCGACGTGACCCCGTTGTCTCTGGGCATCGAGACCCTGGGCGGCGTTGCCAGCTTCCTAATCGAGAAGAACACCACGATTCCGACCAAGAAGACGCAGGTGTTTTCGACGGCCGACGACAACCAGACGGCCGTGACCATCCACGTGGTGCAGGGCGAGCGCAAGCAGGCGTCCCAGAACAAGTCGCTGGGTCGCTTCGATCTGTCGGACATTCCGAAGGCGCCGCGCGGCATGCCGCAGATCGAGGTGTCCTTCGACCTGGATGCCAACGGCATCCTCAACGTGTCCGCCAAGGACAAGGCCACCGGCAAGCAGCAGTCCATCGTGATCAAGGCTTCCAGCGGTCTGTCCGAGGAAGAGATCGAGCGCATGATCAAGGACGCCGAGGCCAACGCTGCGGATGACAAGAAGTTCGAGCAGCTGATCAGCGCCCGCAACACGGCCGACGGCCTGATTCACGCCACGCGCAAGACGCTGGAAGAGGCGGGCGACAAGGTCGACGCTGGCGAGAAGGAGCGCATCGAGGCTGCAATCGCCGCCACGGAGGCCGCGATCAAGTCGGACGACATCGCCGAAATCGAGGCGAAAACCAAGGAGCTGACCGATGTCTCCTCCGGTCTGGCGCAGAAGATGTATGCCGAGAAGCAGGCCGGAGCCCAGGCGGGTGCGGCAGGCGGGCAGGGCAATGCCGGCCAGAACGACGACGCCGTGGACGCCGAGTTCGAGGAAGTGAAGGACGACAAGAAGTAAGCCGTTCGGCCTGCGCGTCACACCGCAGCCCCCGCACGCACGCGATGCAGAAAACCGGACGGGGCAGCCTGTCTGGTTTTTTGCGTTGCGGGGCAGGCAAACCGACTCCGATCATTGAGGCAAGACGAGACACAATCACACCATGTCCAAACGAGACTATTACGAAGTACTGGGCGTTGCGCGGGACGCTTCCGAGGCCGAGATCAAGAAGGCCTATCGCCGTGTGGCCATGAAGCATCACCCCGACCGCAATCCGGACGACAAGTCCGCCGAGGACAAGTTCAAGGAGGCGAACGAGGCCTTCGAAGTCCTGTCCGACGCCCAGAAGCGTGCGCGCTATGACCAGTACGGCCATGCCGGCGTCAACCAGCAGGGCGGTGGTGGCGGGCACCAGGATTTCGGCGACATCTTCGGCGACATCTTCGGTGACATCTTCGGCGCTCAGCGCGGCGGCGCCCGCAGCAACGTGCGCAAGGGCGCCGACCTGCGCTACACCCTTGAACTGGACCTGGAGGAGGCCGTGCGTGGCACGACCACCAAGATCCGCATCCCGGCAGCAGTGACCTGCAAGACCTGTGACGGCTCCGGTGCCCGCAAGGGCAGCTCGCCCGTGGACTGCAGCACCTGCAACGGCATCGGTCAGGTGCGCATGCAGCAAGGCTTCTTCTCGGTGCAGCAGACCTGCCCGCGCTGCCAGGGCTCCGGCAAGCAGATCAAGGATCCTTGTGGCACCTGCCATGGTCGCGGCAGTGTGGAGGAACAGAAGACGCTGTCAGTGAAGGTGCCGCCGGGCGTGGATACCGGGGACCGTATCCGCCTCACCGGCGAGGGGCAACCAGGCAGTCACGGTGGTCCGCCCGGCGATCTGTACGTGCAGGTTTCCGTGCGCGAGCACAAACTGTTCGAGCGTGATGGCATCGACCTGCACTGCGAGATTCCCATCAGCTTCGTCGATGCGGCCCTGGGTGGCGAACTTGAGATCCCGACCCTGGATGGTCGGGTGAAGCTGAAGATTCCGCCCGAGACCCAGACCGGCAAGTTGTTTCGCCTGCGCAACAAGGGCGTGACGCCCGTGCGCGGTGGCGTGACGGGCGATCTGCTGTGCCGCGTGGTGGTGGAGACGCCGGTGAACCTGACCAAGCGACAGAAGGAATTGCTGGCCGAGTTCCACGACATCGCCGAAAGCGAAGGGGCGCAGTCGCCCAAGAAGACGTCGTGGTTCGATGGCGTGAAGAAGTTCGTGGACGAGCTGCGCGCCTGAGGGCGGCAGTCTCGTGTCAGTCCACAAGCCCCAGTTCGGCCAGCAGGTGGGCGTGTTGTTCCGGTCGCAGACGCGGTCCGAACTGCGCGACCACCCGTGACGATGCCAGACTCGCCAGCCGGCCGGCCGTGGCGAAGTCATGTCCCCGCGTGATCGCATACAGGAAGGCTCCCGAGAACATGTCGCCCGCGCCATTGGAATCGATGGCGTGCACGGCATTGGGCGCGACATCAATGTATTGCTGACCATCAAACAGCCTCGCCCCTTGTGCGCCGCGCGTCACCGCGAAACGTCGTGCCTTCTTCTCCAGCGCCGCACAGGCAGCTTCGATGCTGGATTCCCCGGACCAGAGCAGGGCTTCCTTCTCGTTGCAGAACAACAAGTCGACGCCATCACCGATGAACTCGTTGATGCCATCGCGGAAGTACTCGACCATCGCCGGGTCGGAGAAAGTCAGGGCGAACTTGACGCCGTGCTGCGCTGCCTGGCGCTTGAGTTCCAGCACCGCGCTGCGCGCGCTCGGCGAAGTCACCAGGTAGCCCTCGACATAGGCGTATTCAGACGCCGCCAGTGCCTGCGGTACGAGTTCATCCACGGACACCCGTTGGGAAATGCCCAGCGAGGTGAGCATGGTGCGCTCGGCATCCGGCGTCACCATGACCAGGCAGCGCCCGGTGACGCCTTCCTCGCGCTCTGCGCTCAGATTGGTCTTGATGTTCAGCGAGCCAAGTTCCTGCATGTAGAAATGGCCGGCCTCGTCATTGGCGACCTTGCAGGAAAAGAAAGCCTTGCCACCGAACTGGCTGAGCGCATAAAGCGAATTGGCGGCTGAACCGCCCCCGGCCTTCTTCTTCAATTCATAGCGCTGCATCAGCTGCTCAAGAAGAGTCTGTTGCTGTGCCTCGTCAATCAGGGTCATGAAACCCTTCTCGATGCCCCCGTCCACGAAAAACTGATCGTCGACTTCAAATTCCTTGTCCACCAGCGCGTTGCCGATGCCGTATACGTCGTATTGCTTCATGGGCTTTCCAGTCTCTGTCGGGGGTTGTGGAACTACAGGGCGGCGAAGGCCTGCTCGGCAGCGTCCAGGGTCATGTCGATCTCCTTGTCACCGTGCGCCGCGCCCACGAAGCCGGCTTCGAAGGCCGATGGAGCCAGGTAAACGCCGCGCTCGAGCATCAAGTGGAAGTACTTGCGGAACTGCTCGACATTGCAGGCCATCACCTGCTCGAAGCGGGTGATCTTCTCCTCGGTGCTGAAGAAGCAGCCGAACATGCCGCCCACGCTGTGGGTGGTGAAGGGGATCCCGGCGGCGCGTGCGCGCTCCTCCAGGCCCTTCATCAGACGCTGGGTGCGGACACTCAGAGCCTCGTGGAAACCCGGTGCCTGAATGGCCTTCAGCATCGCCATGCCAGCGGCCACTGCCAGCGGGCTGCCGGCCAGCGTGCCGGCCTGATAGACAGGGCCCAGCGGGGCGACCATCTCCATGATCTCGCGACGCCCGCCGAAGGCGCCCACCGGCAGACCGCCGCCGATGACCTTGCCGAGCGTCGTCATGTCCGGCGTCACCTTGTAGTGCGACTGCGCGCCGCCCAGCGCCACGCGGAAACCGGTCATCACCTCGTCAAAGATCAACACCGCGCCGTACTGCGTGCACACCTCGCGCATGGTCTCCAGGAAGCCGGGCACCGGCGGGACCAGATTCATGTTGCCGGCCACGGGCTCGACAATCACGCAGGCGATCTCGCGACCGTGCTTCTCGAACAGGGCGATCAGTGCATCGATATCGTTGTAAGGCAGCACATGGGTCAGATCGGTGTAAGCCTTGGGCACCCCGAGGGAGTCCGGTTCACCCAGGGTCAGAGCGCCCGAGCCCGCCTTCACCAGCAGGCCGTCAACGTGGCCGTGGTAGCAGCCTTCGAACTTGACGATCCGGTCACGACGCGTGAAGCCACGTGCCACGCGGATCGCACTCATGGTGGCTTCGGTGCCGGAGGTCACCAGGCGCACGCGCTCGATGGAAGGCACGAGGGAGCAGATCGTCTTGGCGATCGTGATCTCCGCTTCAGTCGATGCGCCATAGCCCAGCCCCAGCTGCAGTTGTGCCTGCAGCGCGGCAATCACATCGGGGTGGCGGTGACCGAGAATCAGCGGCCCCCAGGCACCGACGTAGTCGATGTAGCGGTTGTTGTCCTCGTCGATCAGCCACGCACCATCGCCGCCTTGAAAGAACAGCGGATTGCCACCCACACCGCGAAAGGCGCGTACGGGGGAGTTCACTCCGCCAGGAATATAGTGTCGTGCTTCCTCGAACAAGGCGGCAGAGCGGCTGTGGTTCTTCTTGGGTGTGGCGTCAGTGGCAGACATGAGTTCCTCGACGGCCTCGGCGAAAGAGGCAGTTCAATGTGGTGAAGTGAACAGTGAATTCAGTTTTCGAGCCCGGGATTCGACATCGGGAAAGGCGAACAGTGCGTGTATGACGGCCAGCATGTCAGCGCCGGCAGCGATCAAGGCCGCGCCATTTTCAGCGGTGATGCCGCCGATTGCAACCACGGGAATGTCCAGCTCGCGGCGTGCCTGCGGCAGGATGCTGATGTCTGCCGGCGTGGCGGAAGGCTTGGTCTGCGACGCGAAGAAGCGGCCGAAGGCCACGTAGGAAGCACCCTCAGCCTGGGCCTCTCGTGCCAGCGCGAGCTGGTCGTGACAGGTGATGCCGATGATGGCCTCGGGGCCAAGCAGCCGCCTTGCTTCTGCCAGTGCGCGGTCGCGCTGACCGAGATGCACGCCGGCCGCGCCTGCTGCCAGACACAGCGGCACATCGTCATTGATGAGCAACGGGGTGTCGTACTGGCGGCACAGCTCGACAAGGGCACGCGCCTGTCGCAGGCGCTGGGCTTCGCTGCCCTGCTTGTTGCGGTATTGCAGCAGGGCGAGCCCGGCGCGCAGGGCACATTCCACGCGCGTGAGCAGGAGATCCCCGGGAAGCAGGTTCTCATCGGTGATGGCATAGACCCCGCGCAGCGGATAACGCGAGCTCACGAGAGTCGACTCCAGTAGGCCCTGTCCGGCAGGTACTGGCCGCGACCGGGACGCTGGCCGGCTTCGAGGGTTTGCCAGGTGTAGTGCTGAGCGCGTCGGGCGGCGTCCGCCATGGCCAGTCCGTGAGCGATGTGTGCCGCGAGACTCGCCGCCAGGGTACATCCGGAGCCGTGATACTCCCCGGGAAGGCGTGGCCATTCCAGGCGCAGAGGGGGTTGATGTGCGGTATAAAGCTGATTGATGACGGACGGGCTGTCGGCATGGGTACCTGTCAGCAGTACATGGGAACAGCCCAGGTCGAGCAGGGCATTGGCACTGGCCTCATCGTTGTCGGCTGCCGAGGTCAGCAGGCGCAGTTCCAAAGTGTTGGGAGTGACCACGGTGCACAAGGGAATGAGCAGACTTCGCATGGCTTCACGCAGTTCCTGCGCGCTGAAGTCGAAGCCTCCGCCCGCGCGCAGAATTGGATCCAGCACAACGGGAACGTCGGGGTAGTCGCGCAGGATGCTGTGGATCACTTCGGCGGCAGCGATGCTGCCGAGCAGCCCGATCTTGATCGCTGCCACGGGCATGTCGTCAAGCACCGCGCGGGCCTGTTCGATCAGCAGCGTCGGGGGTACTGGCTGGGAGGCCAGCACATTGCGGGTGTCCTGCACCGTCAGCGCGGTCACCACGGGCAGGCAGTGGCAGCCGGCACTGAACAACGCTTCTATATCGGCCTGAATGCCGGCTCCCCCGGAAGGGTCAAGTCCGGAGAAACACAGCACATTGGGCCGGGTGGCGGGGGCAACCGAGCTTGCTGACACGTTGAGCGAACCTCCGGCAGAGGGTCAGAATGGCCTGACGACCACGAGGATCACGATGGCGACCAGCAACAGCACCGGGAACTCGTTGAAATAGCGGAAAAAAACGTGGCTGCGCTGATTGCGCTCGGCACGGAAGTCGAAGAAGAAGCGATAACAGATGCCGTGGTAGACAAGCAACAGCAGTACCAGCCCCAGCTTGGCGTGCATCCAGCCCGAACTCATGTAGTAGGAACCGTTGAAACTGATGAGCCACAGACCGAGCAGGACAGTGGCGATAGCGGAGGGCGTGCCGATGCCATTGAGCAGCTTGCGCTCCATGATGACGAAGCGATCACGGCTGATCTGGTCTTCCGCCATGGCGTGATACACGAAAAGGCGCGGCAGATAGAAGATCGCGGCAAACCAGCACACCACGGCGACAATATGAAACGCCTTCACCCACAACATCATGCCCCCTTGTCTGCGCGCTGCGCTCTGACGGCCTGCGGCCGCGAATTTCGAGCCGGTACGGTAGCACAGCCGTCAACATGGATCGAGCCTGCAATCGGCGGTATCATGCCGGCCTCGCAGCGCGGGGCGGTTCTGGATATTTCATTCAAGTCAGCACACTTTCGACAGGCAGGAGGGCAGGATGATCAAGGTAGGCATAGTCGGCGCGACAGGGTACACGGGCGTGGAGTTGCTGCGTCTGCTGGCACCGCGCAAGGATGTCCGCATTGATGTCATCACCTCGCGAGAGATGCAGGACACGGCAGTGGCCGACCTCTTCCCGAATCTGCGCGGGCATGTCGATCTGAACTTTTCCGCACCGGATACCGACGCCCTGTACGCCTGTGATGTCGTGTTCTATGCCACCCCTCATGCCGTCGCCATGAAGACGGTGCCAAAGCTGCTCGAGCGCGGTGTGCGCGTCATCGATCTGTCCGCCGATTTCCGCCTGAAGAATCAGGCCTTGTGGGAGAAGTGGTACAACGTGGCGCATGAGAGCCCGCAGTACCTGGCCCAGGCCGTCTACGGCCTTCCCGAGGTCAATCGAGCCAGCATTGCCTCTGCGCAACTGCTTGCGGTGCCGGGCTGCTACCCGACGGCCATTCAGCTGGGCTTCCTGCCGCTGCTGGAGCAGGGTCTGGTCGATACGCAGCACCTGATCGCCGATGCCAAGTCAGGAGTCAGCGGCGCAGGGCGCAAGGCGGCGGTGGGCAGTCTGCTGTCCGAGGCGTCGGAATCCCTGCACGCCTACGGTGTCAGTGGCCATCGCCATCTTCCCGAGATCAGTCAAGGTCTGGACGCCTACGCTGGCGAAACAGTCAGGCTGACCTTCATTCCCCATCTGACTCCCATGATTCGCGGCATTCACGCCACGCTTTACGCGCCGCTCAAGCCCGGCATGCAGGCGTTGGACCTGCAGGCAGTGTTCGAGAATCGTTACCGCAACGAGCCCTTCGTGGACGTGTTGCCCGCCGGCAAGTACCCGGCCACGCGCAATGTGCGTGGCGCGAATCAATGCCAGATTGGTGTCTGTTACTTGCCGGCCAACAACATGGTCGTGGTCATGTCGGTCATCGACAATCTCGTCAAGGGCGCGTCCGGTCAGGCCATACAGAACATGAACATCATGTTCGGACTGGAAGAGACAGCCGGCCTGCAGACGGTCGCACTGCTGCCCTGAGGAAGCATTCGCCATGGCCGGGGCAGTCAAGGGAAGCAGGCAGACCAGAATGGTGGTGGTGCCCTACCGCCCATGGCTTCCTCTCACCCTGATCTGCGGCTTTGTCTGCGCGGTGTCACTGGCAGCACTTGGCGGACTGTATTGGGGCTACTACGGCGCCTCGCGCGAGCACATCGAGGTCGGCGCCGAGAATGTGCTGTTGAGCGACGCCCTGCTGCAGGCGCAGGAGCAGGTCGCGGATCTGCGGTCCCAGCTTGCCATGTCCGGTCAGGACTCGCTGCTCGATCAGCGCGCCGAAGCCGAAGTGCAGAGCACCATCAATTCACTGCGCGGTCGCATCCGGCAGCTCGAGCAGGACGTGTCCTTCTATCGCCAGGTCATGGCACCGGAGTCCGCTGCGCCCGGGCTGATCATCGAGAATCTGCGGCTTGAACCCGCCGCAACACCTTCAGCCTACCGGTTCCGCGTGTTTGTCCGCGTAGCGGGTGCGGGGGATGAAGCGGTGCAGGGGACTTACAGTCTCGCGCTTGAAGGGCAGCAAGACGACGCGCCGACAACCTACGCCCTGGCTGAGCTCAGTCCCGGCGCCGCGATGGCGGACTCTCTGGAGTTTCGGTATTTTCAAGCCCTGGAAGGGGAGTTCCAGCTGCCTCCCGGGTTCGTACCCGAAGAGGTGGTCATTCACGCGCAATCCAGTGAACCGGAGCGCTACACGACAGAGCGCCGCTTCAGCTGGACAGTGGAGGAAATCTGACATGTTTGGCTCTGGATCCAAGGCTGCCCACCCGGCGGGCACTGCTCACACATTGGTGTCGCGTCAGACCGAGATCGTCGGTGACGTGCGCTTCGCGGGCGAGCTGATTGTCGAGGGTCGCATTCGCGGCAACGTCTTTGCTGATGATGAGTCCGGTGCCATCCTGCGTCTGGCCGATGGCGGTGTCATCGAAGGTGAAGTCTGGGTGCCCGTGGCGGTCATCAATGGCCTGGTGGAAGGAGATCTGCACTGCTCTCATCAGCTCGAGCTGGCCGCCAAGGGAGTGGTCATGGGCAACGTTTTCTACAACCTGATCGAAATGGTGATGGGGTCAGAGATCAATGGCAGCCTGCTGCATATTGGCCGCGCGCAGCAGGAAGCCAAGCGTCTGGGCTCCAATACTCTCGCCTTCGAGGCGACTGCCAGTGGGCAATCAATAGTTGACTGAATTACTCGGGCTTCTCCATAATCCCGCCTGCTCGCGAATCGCGACGAACTCCATTGCCAGGGTGTGCCCATGTCTGCTGTTCAAACTCATGATCCGGCTGTCATTTCCATGACCACTAATGCCGCGAACAAGGTCAAGACCTTGATCGCCGAAGAAGGCAATCCCAAGTTGAAGTTGCGAGTATTTGTGACGGGCGGAGGGTGTTCGGGTTTTCAATACGGCTTCAGTTTTGATGAAGCCATCAATGAGGACGATTCCGTGATCAGCAATCACGGTGCGGAGCTTCTTGTGGATCCTCTTAGCTATCAGTACCTTGCTGGCGCTCGAGTCGACTATGTGGAGGGCCTGCAAGGCGCGAAGTTCGTGGTTAACAATCCTCTCGCAACCACCACCTGCGGTTGTGGCTCTTCTTTCTCAGTGTAAGGCGGGTCCGGCGAGCGTTTCATGTTCATAGATTCCGCCCAGAATGCAGGGTCTGGTCGCACCTGTCACTGAGCCTGTGGCGATTGCTTCACCCAGCCACGCCTTGCGCGCCATCCACGCGAATGCCACTCCTTCGACCCAGTCTGGAGCAACACCAGCGGTGGCACTTGAAATCACCTTTGTTTCCGGCATGAGCACTTGCAGCGCAGTCATGAGTGCGCCGTTGTGCGCGCCGCCTCCGCAGACAATCACTTCCTCTACCCCATTCGATTTCCAGTCGACACTCTCAGCGATACTGCGAGCGGTGAAGGCGAGCAGGCTGGCCTGCACATCTTCCTCTGCGATGGCGGGCAACGTCTTCAGGTGTGAGCGCAGCCAGTCGAGATTGAAGAGTTCGCGCCCAGTGCTTTTGGGAGCAGGTCGCTGCAGATAGGGCTCGGCCATCAGAGCGTCAAACAATGACTGATTCACTTTCCCTGAAGCGGCCCAGAGTCCGTCACGGTCATAGGCCAGGCCTCTCGTGGCCTTGATCCATGAATCCATCAAGACATTGCCCGGGCCTGTATCGAACCCAAGTGTCTTTTCGCGTCTCGGCGATGCGAGCAAGGTGATGTTGGCAATGCCGCCTATGTTCAGCACGGCGCGGTCCTTGCCGGAGCGGCCGAAATAATCCTGGTGAAACAAGGGGGCGAGCGGTGCGCCTTGACCTCCGGCGGCCATGTCCTTGCGACGGAAGTCCGCGACAGTACTGATGCCGGTCAGGCAGGCAATCGTGTTTGGATCCCCGATCTGAAGAGTGAACGGATACTGGCCCTGCGGATGATGCATCACGGTCTGTCCATGACTTCCGATAGCCAGAATGTCCGTTGCTGCAAGTCCTGCCTTGCTTAGCAGATTGTTGGCAGCTTGCGCGAAGAGGCGCCCCAGGGCGACATCGGTCTCGCCAAGAGTCACGAGGCTGACAGCTTGCCCTGAGCACAATTGGAGTATGCGGCTGCGCAAATCATCAGGAATGGCTTCACTGTGTGAGGCAATCAGGCTAGGTGGGGTGACCGCGAAGTCGACCACCACAGCGTCGATTCCGTCGACACTGGTGCCGGAAAGCAAGCCGATGAAATATTCATGTGCTGACATGAGATGAGTCTCGACGCCTGGTTATGGCAGGGAAAAGCGCAGGCGCCTGTGAGTGGTCAGCGGACCTGCGGGGTGTTCGCGGACTCGGTCTGCATTGAGAGCATTCGCGTGTCAGCTCTTGCGTGTTGCAGTCGAGCAAGAATATCCCGCGTCTGCGCCTTGAACCTGGGCAGCTCTTCTGCAGACAGCGCAATTGCCTGAGGCAATTGGTCGACGATGGTTCTAGGATCCTTGTGGACGCCATTGACCAGGAACTCGTAATGAAGGTGCGGGCCGGTGGAGCCGCCAGTCGTGCCGACGTAGCCGATAACTTGCCCCTGCTTTACGCGAGCCCCTTTCTTGATGCCGGGTGCGTAGTCATTCAGGTGGGCGTATTTGGTCTCGAAGCTGCCGCCGTGTTGAAGAACGATAAGCTTGCCGAAGGAGCCGCTTCGTGCCGCCCAGGTCACAGTGCCATCGCTGGTGGCGCGCACCGGCGTTCCGCGAGGAGCTGCATAGTCTGTCCCGCGATGCGCACGAATGGTGTTCAGGATGGGGTGCTTGCGGTTAAGGCTGAAATTGGAGCTGATGCGGAAGACGTCAAGTGGGGTTCGGAGGAAGGCCTTCTGCATGCTTTCGCCCTCGGGGTTGTAGTACCCCGTCTCGCCGGCTTCGTTGGTATAGCGAACAGCCACGAATTCTTCACCCTGATTGATGAAACGTGCAGCAAGGATCTCGCCGTGACCGATGAACTCTTTCTCTAGGTATTTCTCTTCGTAGACGATACTGAATGAGTCGCCCGCTCGAGTATCCAGTATGAAGTCGATCTCGCCGCCGAAAATGTCTGCCATTTCCATGATGGAGGAAGCCGGGATGTCGGCGCGTTGGCCAGCCATGAAGAGACTGTCACTGATGACGCCTTCCTTGACCACGGGAACGATGTCGGCTGACAGCTGGATGGGGTCGACGCCGTAACCGTCATCGGTGCGAGTGAACAAGTAGCCTTCAAGCGGCGACTTCAGCACGCGAAGCTGGGCAAGTTCGCCTGGTGCCGGTATGTGGAAACTTAGTTCGTAGCCCGGATAGAGGCGGTCGAGAACCTTCGCCTCGTCGCTGCTGTTCAGCACCTTGTACATATGCTGAGCACTAAGACCGACTCGCCCGAAAATTTCGGAAAGATTGTCTCCCGCCTGAACTTCGAAGCTTGTCCAGATCGCATCAAGTTGCTCTGCGTCATCGGCCTGGCTGATCACCTCATCACGCAAGGACGAATTCGTACTGGCTCCCGCCAGGGCTCGGCTCAAAGCACTCGGGCCCAGCTGAATGGGAGAACTCGCTCTGGCACCATGAGCCGACTCTTCAGGTGCAAAGAACAGCGTGAACACCAATGCGACGCTCAAGTAACTGGCAAGCTCCAGATGCTTGCGAGGGTAGTGTGTGCAGAGGAAGCACTTGGCTGAAGAGAAAAAGCCCATTGAAATCGTGATGTTCTGAATTTGTTTTGAATGGCGTCCCGCGTTGAAACAGGAGCTCGTGAGCGATGGATTCTTATTAGTTTTCAAATGCAGGTCAAGTCATATTCCATTTACTAGTGTAAAATCCGTTCCCTTTTAGCGTGTCAAGCAATGGCCCGGTGCAGGCATGAAAAGTGTGTCAGTTTGTACCTCACAAGATCATTGTTTGGCGTGTCCTTTGCACTATGTATCAATGGAGAGTTGATGTGGCGTCCAGTGCGTTTGACATTATAGGCGACCTCGAAAGTCGAGGCTTGGTGGCTCAACTCAGTTCGGGCGATGAATTGTCAGGCATATTGCAGGCCTCCAGAACCCTTTATGCTGGCTTCGACCCCACTGCAGAGAGTCTCCATATTGGCAACCTTGTCCCTTTGCTTGCGTTGCGAAGGTTTCAATTGGCGGGGCACAGGCCGATTGCGCTCGTTGGTGGTGCCACGGGGCTGATAGGCGACCCTAGTTTCAAGGCGTCCGAGCGCCAACTGAACTCCAGTGAAGTGGTTGAGCAGTGGGTAAGTCGCATCAAGTCTCAGGTTTCCCAGTATGTCGACTTCGACTCAGGTGAGTCCGGCGCGATAGTTGTCAATAATCTGGACTGGGTGCGAGACGTCAATGTGCTTGAGTTTCTCCGAACCATCGGTAAGCACTTTTCCGTGAACTCGATGATTCAAAAGGACTCTGTCAAACAAAGACTCGAGCGTGACGGGGCAGGTATCTCATTTACTGAATTTACCTACATGATTCTGCAGTCATACGACTTTTCGGAGCTGTACAAGCGCTACGGTTGCATCCTGCAGATAGGAGGCAGTGATCAATGGGGTAACATCACTGGAGGAATTGATCTGACTCGTCGCCTGCACAAGGCGCAGGTATACGGGCTCACCATTCCTCTTGTTACCAAGGCCGATGGGCAGAAGTTCGGAAAAACAGAAACAGGCACGGTGTGGTTGAATGCCGAAAAGACATCCCCCTACGCCTTCTATCAATTCTGGTTGAATGCAGCAGACGCAGACGTCTACCGATTTCTCAAGTTCTTCACGTTTCTCCCCGTCACTGAAATCGATGCGATCGAAGCGGCAGACAAGGCTGCGCTCGGCAAGCCCGAGGCGCAGAGGATTCTCGCACGAGAGGTGACTCGATTAGTTCATGGAGAGGAGGGTAAGGAGGCTGCGGAGCGAATCACTGAAGCTCTGTTTTCAGGCGACATTGCTAGGCTTGATCTCGGAGACTTCGATCAACTGCGGCTCGACGGAGTGCCTTCGACTCAGATTCTTGAGAAGTCACTCTCCATTGTTAACGCGCTCGTGGCGACGGGTCTTGCACCCTCAAACAGAGTTGCTCGTGAATTGATTGCCTCCGGGTCCATCAACATGAACGGCCAGACTCTTCAGTCCGAAGAGTTTGAGATACATCAAGAGAATGTTCTCTTTGGTCAGTATGCATTGCTGAGACGCGGCAAAAAGACCTTCCATCTATTGTGTCTGGCCGCTTGAAATTGCCATCCTGTGCGCAACAAGAGAAGGTCTTTGCTTTTGCAAAAAATAACCCTTGTCACGTGAAGACTCTGTGGCATAATGCGCGCCCTCCAGTCGAAGATTGACTGGGTCTGGATTGGCAAGTGGCATTGAAATTTATTTTTAAGTATTTTCAAGATTGCGCTTGCATTAAAATGATTCCCGCGTATTATACGCGGCCTCCCAGCCACGAAGGTTGCGGGAAAAGTTCTTTAAAAAGTAAAGATTAAGTAATAGAGGTGGGTGTTTGCCTTTGTGATTTTGCACAAATTGCAAGAATATCAAAGGGAAACAACTGCGTGAATTTATTAAGTTAAAGACAGTAGTTG
>JACCDS011069966.1_pt1 | contig 27216 bp, 29 predicted proteins | sample 7446441 | NCBI WGS metagenome assembly JACCDS01 (sample SAMN15323445, study PRJNA562643) | freshwater metagenome | isolation source: river surface water | place: USA:Blue River Watershed | collected 2017-08-17 | reverse complement strand
GTCAAAAAGTTACTAGCGAGGAAGGAGAAGAAGAAAATGATTAACAAACCATCGATCGCCATTACGGTGTTAGTATTGCTATTACTAAGCCTTAGCAGTAACGCACAAATTAAGCAGGGTATGATTGTATTCGAAAGAAAAACCAATCTCTACAAAAAATTCAAGGATTCAGAGAACATTAAAGAATGGCTCAAGGAGGAAGATAAAATTAAGGTCGATTTATTTGAATTGTGGTTCAATGATACAACCTCTTTATACAAACCACAGGATAGTGAATTGAGGGAATATAATGCTTGGGCTACAGATAAAAACACTGTTCGCCAGTATCTCAGTACTGGCAAAATATACATGATCCGTCAAATATGGGAGGAAGAGGTACATATCTCTGATAGCCTTACCAAGAGAAAATGGAAACTGACTTCGAGTACCCGAAAGATTGCGGGTTACAATTGTAGAAAGGCTGTTTGGCAAATTAATGATAGTTTGAGAATTTATGCTTGGTTTAGCTATGATATAGTGGTACCAACAGGGCCAGAAAATTTTGGTGGACTTCCTGGTACGATACTCGGTTTAGCTACTGAAGATGGCGGTTTAGTTTACTTTGCCAAAAAAATTGTTCTAACGCCCCCTACCCCAATGGACTTAGAAATTAAAAAGAAAAAAAGTGCCACTTCTCGCGCTGAGTTGATTCAAGCACTCACCAAAAAATACGGCCATGAAAAATGGTTTAAACGAGAACTGCATCGAAACTTCGATCTGTATTAAATGTTTGGAATAATTAGTCCGCATTTATATATTTGAAGAAAATACCCTCATGCCAAAGTCAAAACAATTTAAGCGGGAAGACGTATTAAAAGCAGCCTCTGAAATTTTCCATCAGAAGGGGTACAATGGCACCTCGATTGATGATATTTTAAAGGCAACGGGATTAAGCAGAAGCAGTTTGTACGATTCGTTTAGTGACAAACACACGCTTTATCTAGCTTGTTTGGAGTTCTACAAGAACCGAGAACGAGCGGCCTACGAAGACGTGAATCGTACCACATTAAATGGTTTTGAGAAGATTCAATTATTGTTCAAGGAGGTCGTGAATCATTTAGTAACGCATCCCGATGACAATGGCTGTTTTATGGTGAATGCGGCGGCTGAAATGAGTAAACGATGCGACAAGACATCGCGTATTATATGTAACAATAAAGCAGACATTGAAGAGTTGTTTACATCATGGCTAGAAGATGGGCAGTCGCATGCCTCATTGCAATTAAGTCAAGAGCCGCGCACCTATGGCGGATACCTTTTCAATGCCTTGTGTGGCTTAAAAGTATTGAGTCAAAGCGGAGCTAATCGTGAAGAATTAGAAGAAGTAGTAAGGATGACTTTTTCCGCTTTAAAGTAACATGGTGACCGATACGCATACCCATTTGTATGCCAAAGAATTTGACAACGACCGTGATAACTTAGTACGCAAAGCCATTGATCAGGGCGTAACCCGATTTTTCTTACCCAACATTGATGTTGAAAGTATAGAAGCCATGTTGGCGATGGAAGCGGCGTGGCCTCAACATTGTTTTCCGATGATGGGATTGCATCCCTGTCATGTTGGTCCGACTTGGCGATCCGATTTAAAAACGATGAAGGAGTGGTTACAACGAAGACCCTTTGTGGCTATTGGTGAAATCGGTATTGATTTGTATTGGGACAAAACCACTTTGGCAGACCAGCGCGAAGCATTTAAGGAGCAAATAGAATGGGCATTAGCGTATAATTATCCCATTGTCATTCATACTCGGAACTCCTTTAACGAGACCATGGACGTATTGTCTGCATTCAAAACCTTACCGAAGGGCATTTTTCATTGTTTTAGTGGAACAATAGAGCAGGCCAAGAGTGTATTGGATTTGGGTGGATTTAAATTAGGAATTGGCGGCGTAGTCACTTTTAAGAATTCGGGACTAGACAAAGTAGTAGCGGCTATTGATTTGGAGCATTTAGTATTAGAAACCGATGCCCCCTACTTGGCACCGGTGCCATTCCGTGGTAAACGGAATGAACCTTCCTATATTTTAGAAATTGCCAAGAAAGTCGCTGAAATTAAATCCACCACGTTTGAAAACGTGTCGATAACCACCACTTCCAACGCTCTAAAATTGTTTGGGATGGCGGTAACGGCTTAAATTCAATAAAATACCCGTTATTTTTTTCATGTTTTGTTTGTGGCATGAAAAAACATTCGTACATTTGCACCCCCTATTTGAGGGAATTACATAAAATTTCAGTAAAGTGGACGCATTAAGTTACAAGACCAAATTTGTCAACAAAGCAGGTGCAGAGAAGGAATGGCTCCTTGTTGACGCCGAAAATGAAGTAGTTGGCCGCCTTGCTTCAAAGGTAGCGATGTTACTCCGTGGCAAACACAAGGCAAGTTATACTCCTCACAGTGATTCAGGCAGCAACGTAATTATTATCAACGCTGATAAAGTACGTTTCACTGGCAAAAAAATGACTGACAAAGAATACATCCGTTACACCGGATACCAAAGCGGTCAACGCATCACTACTCCGAAGGAGTTGATGGTGAAGAAGCCTGCTGAAATTCTGACGCATGCTATTCATGGTATGTTACCAAAGAACCGTCTAGGTCGTGTACTCAATACCAACGTACGTATATTCGCTGGTACTGAGCACGGACATGATGCGCAGAAACCAGTTAAAGTTGATCTCAGTAAAATCAAATAAATAGCTTAACAATTTCAATGGAAGTTATCAATACATCCGGCCGCAGGAAGACCTCAGTTGCTCGTGCATATGTAACTGCTGGAACCGGAAATATCGTGGTAAACGGGAAGGATTTCAAAAATTACTTCACCACCCCTACTCTTCACTACTACGTAACACAATCGATGAACGTTGCCAACGTTCGTGAGAATTACGATGTTAAAGTAAATGTACAAGGTGGCGGCATCACCGGTCAGGCACAAGCCATTCGTCTTGCAATCGCAAAGGCATTGGTTGAAGTTAATCCTGAGCTTAAAAAGGATTTACGTGCAGCTGGTTTGATTACCCGTGATCCACGTATGGTTGAGCGTAAAAAATTCGGTCAGAAGAAGGCTCGTGCACGCTTCCAGTTCAGCAAACGTTAATATTCAGCATCAAGAAGTATATACATGTCATCAAGAACAAATTTCAACGAATTACTGGAAGCTGGTTCACATTTCGGCCATCTCAAGAGTAAGTGGAACCCAGCAATGGCTCCATACATCTACGCCGAGAAGAACGGTATTCACATCATTGATCTGAACAAAACTGTAGTAAAGATTGATGAAGCTGCAAATGCTATCAAGCAAATCGCTCGCTCAGGCAGAAAAATCCTTTTTGTTGCTACAAAGAAACAAGCTAAGGATATTGTTGCTGAGAAAGTAAAAGCTGTAAACATGCCGTATGTTACTGAGCGTTGGCCAGGTGGTATGTTGACCAATTTTGCAACTATCCGTAAATCCGTTCGTCGCATGAGTCAAATCGACAAAATGTTTGCTGACGGTACATTTAGTAACGTTTCTAAGCGTGAACGTTTACAGTTTTCACGTGAACGTGCGAAATTGGAAACTCAATTTGGTTCTATCGCTGACTTATCACGCCTTCCAGCTGCATTATTCATCGTTGACATTACGAAAGAACATATCGCAGTAGCTGAAGCGCATCGTTTAAATATTCCAACTATTGCGATTGTTGATACCAATTCAGATCCAAATGTTGTAGACCATGCAATTCCAGCAAACGACGACGCATCTACCTCTATTTCACTTATCATCGACATCATGGTGAATGCTGTGAAAGAAGGTTTGAGCGAACGTAAAATGGATAAGGAATCTTCGAGCGACGAACATCACGAAGGTGAAGAAGAAACTGCAGATGTTGACGCTTCAGCAAAAGTTGATGAAGACGAAGACAACAGCGGAGCGCGTAAACGCCGCAGAGTTACTGCTAAAAAATAATTTATTCTCTTATTTGAAAAGCGGTCACTCTGGCAACAGGATGACCGTTTTTTTATAAGTGTTAACAATATTCAAAAACAAAAAAAATAAAGTAAAATGGCTATTACAGCAGCAGAAGTAAACAAACTCCGCCAGCAAACCGGTGCAGGCATGATGGATTGTAAAAAAGCACTCGAAGAAACCAATGGCGATTTTGATGCCGCTGTGGATTTCCTTCGTAAAAAAGGTGCAAAAGTAGCTGCCAACCGTCAAGATCGTGACGCAAAAGAAGGCGTAGTTCTTGCTCGTACCTCAGCAGATCGCAAATCAGCAGTAGTTGTTAGTGTGAACTGTGAAACGGACTTCGTTGCAAAAAATGCAGACTTCATTAGCTTCGCTGAAAGTGTAGCAGAAATCGCTTTAAACAACAAACCTGAAACCATCGATGCTCTAAAAGCATTGCCTTACAATAACGATATTACTGTAGGCGATAAATTCATGGAGCAAGTTGGTAAAATCGGTGAGAAAATTGATATCGGCTACTACCAAGTGGTTACTGCAGAACAAGTAGTAGGCTACATCCATCCTGGTAACCGTTTAGCAGTTGCTTTGGGCTTTAACTTAGCAGTTACCGACGAAGTAGCTAAAAACCTAGCTATGCAAGCTGCAGCTATGAATCCAGTTGCTATTGATAAAGATGATGTTGATCAAACTACTATCAATCGTGAATTAGAAATTGCACGCGAAACAACCCGTGCTGAAGGTAAACCTGAAGACATGGTTGAAAAAATTGCTCAAGGTAAACTAAATAAATTCTACAAAGAATCTACTTTGTTAAATCAGGAATACTTTATCGACAACAAATTAACTGTTCGTCAGTACCTACAAAGCGTTGATAAAAACCTGACAGTTGCATCAATGAAGCGTTATTCTTTAGCTTAATTCTAAAATCCCCCGTTTATCGGGGGATTTTTTTTGTCCCTTCTCAAAAAAACTAACACATGAAATACAAGCGAATTTTACTCAAGCTCAGTGGTGAAGCACTAATGGGTGCCAAGGGTTTCGGAATTGATCAGGACCGCCTGATGGAATACGCTCGTGAAATCAAAGCTGTTTATGAAGCTGGTTGTCAAGTGGCAATTGTAATTGGTGGTGGTAATATATTTAGAGGCATACAAGCTGAACGTGGCGGCATGGACCGTGTTCATGGCGATTACATGGGTATGCTTGCTACCGTTATTAATAGCATGGCCATTCAAAGTGCTCTTGAAGGTTTGGGCGTGCAAACTCGCCTCCAAAGTGCTATCAAAATGGAACAAATTTGTGAACCATTTATTAGACGTAAGGCCGTTCGTCACCTCGAAAAAGGCCGCGTGGTGATTTTTGGTGCTGGAACTGGCAACCCCTACTTTACAACCGACACTGCCGCAACTTTGAGAGCAATCGAAATTGAAGCAAATGTCATTCTAAAAGGAACTCGGGTTGATGGAATTTATACTGCCGATCCTGAAAAAGATCCGTCAGCTCAAAAATATGAACAGGTTACATTCGATGAGGTATACGAGAAAAACCTGCAGGTTATGGACCTGACTGCTATTACCCTTTGTAAAGAAAATAAATTACCTATTATTGTATTCGATATGAATCGCCAAGGAAATTTAGTCAACCTTGTCAATGGTTCAAAAGTTGGTACACTTGTTGAAGTCTAATCAATTAATATTAGGAAGAGTCCAGCTTAAACGGCTGGACTTTTTTGTTTTGTGTCTATTTTTGATGCATTCAGTAAACCTGCTTGCTCAATCGCCTCGTCGGTTTAAAGTAAAAACAGGTAGTCCTAATCATGGAAAAATTATCTTTTATGGCTATATCGTAAACAACGATACAATCCGTCATGGAGCTTATAAACGCTACAAAGGGAGTGTCTTAATTGAGTCCGGATTCTTTAATAATAACCTGAAAGACAGCGTCTGGAATTACTATAGTCAAACAAAAGCACTTTTGGCTACAGGATGCTATAACAAGAATGAAAAAACGGGTATATGGGAGTATTTCAGACTGAATGGCACACTGACTCAAAAACACAATCACACCACCAAGGAAATGCTCTATTTGGCTCCAGAGGCCACTCCTGACCAACAAGGGGCCTATGCCAATCTCAAATCCCCCATTTTTATCGGTGGAAGCGATTACATGAATTCTATAATTCAGAACTACGTCGTCTACCCGCAAGATGCATACAAACTGGGTGTATCTGGGAAATGTTTTGTGCATTTTGTGGTAGATACGCTTGGCACGACGACTAAGGTCATGGTTGATGCTGATTCTGACGTGCGCTTTGCTAAGGCTGCAGTGGATGTGGTAAGCGCATTAGGCCAATCTTGGATCCCAGGATCAATAGATGGTCGACTTGTTCCAGTAAGTTATATTATCCCCGTTTCATTTCACCCAGAATAAGACGCTACCATGCTAAAAAAATTACTTCTCTTTCTTGTCCCGCTCCTTTTAAGTGGTTGTACTTTCCTTATTTACAAAGCCTATGGAATCAAGAATCCTGGCATTGAAAATGAAAAAACGCTGACCAAATTCCTGCGAAAAAAACACCTGAGAACAGATAATTATGTAACTATTAAGTCGGAGCATTTTCTCAGGACTCTAAAGGGAAAGGGGATTCCAGATGCCGACTTTTTTGATGCAAACGGCGAGTATTTGGAGTACCGTTCAACCGACTCCAGCTGTAATGCTGGTGTTTTCGGCTTCATACCTACACTAGGTAATGAAACCGAGTATAAAAGGACAGGCATTAAATCACTACAAAAAGAATGGGATAAATTTTTGTCCCCTACTGGCACCCCCTTACCGCCTCTACCCAAGGCCGATTATTATATGCTTATTTACTGGACTGCCTGGTCGGGACGATTAAATAAAGACCACGTAAAAGTTTGGGAAGACAGTGCCATGGCTAGTACCAAAGCAAAAATTCATGTAGTTAAAGTGAATATGGACTTACAGCAATATTGGGATGAAAATGACCGTCAAAAAATTATTGATATCATCAATAAAAGCGCCAAAAAATCAGCGAACAACAATTCTGCCAAGTAGTTTATTTACGCGTTTTTTCATTTCTATCAGCCCCTTCATTTCATCAAGTAACTGATTCACCTCTTCTTCACTCTGCGCCAGTTGTAGTTTTGTTTGGTGTTCGTCGATGAATTTCCGCACCAACTTTTCTTTGTAACTAAACAAGAGGTGTTGAACTGCTTTTTTAAGCTCCAAACGTTCATCGGTGATTTGTACGCCAAATTTGTTCCAACCGCCACTGATATCATGTTTATCAATAACTTGATCAATCACAAAATGACTCACCAAAGGGTCTGGCGCATTTCTCAGCGAGTCAACGGAGGGATTCTGATTGTTCTGATAAGCGTGGGTATAGTAATCAAGAACCGCTTGGTGCAGTGGGTTCTCAAAAGCAATATGATCACGCCATAGCTCAAACAAGATAAATTCCGTTAGGGTAATATCTAACGAATGTTCATTCTTTTCATCATCTTCAGCTAGTGTAGGGATTAAATGAAAACCATAACGAATCATTAATCGCAGTAATTGACGCTCTTCGCCTTCGAACTTGAAGATAGGTTCCTCTGGTAGGGGTTCAACCAACTGTTCTGAAGCTGCCGGTTCAATTGGTTCGTTAGTTTCAGGTGGAGCAAACTTCTCGCCCTTTTTACGTCTAATTTTATTGACTTCAAATTGCAAGGTTTGTTCTTGCATTTCCATCAACTGAGCGCATTCGCGGATATAAACACTCCTAGTAATGTTATCGGGAATTAAGGAAATATTGTCGACAATGTCCTTTATAACATTCGCGCGTTCAATTGGATCATTAGAATGTGCCTTAATTCGTGAGGCCTTGTAATAAATGAAATCAATGGTGTTTTCATCGATGTACTTTTTAAACGCCTCGTTACCAACCTTTGCACTGAATGAATCGGGATCATCATTGTCAGGAAAGGTCAGCAACTTAACGTTCATGCCTTCTTCAAGCAACAATGGTATTGCACGATTACTCGCCTTTTGTCCCGCTGAATCACCATCATAAAGTACCACCACATTTTTGGTGAAACGGTGAATTGCTTTAATTTGATCAACAGTAAGTGAAGTGCCGCTCGAAGCAACCACATTTTCTATCCCGTTTTGATGCATGGCAATAACATCCATGTAACCTTCTACGAGATACGCTTTATCATGTTCTTGAATCGCTTTTTTCCCTTGCCATAATCCATAAAGAATTTTGCTTTTATTGTAGATACTGGTCTCGGGACTATTAATGTACTTAGCAACTTTTTTATCGTTCGAAAGGGTTCTACCCCCAAAAGCAACGACCCTCCCCCCATCATCGTGAATGGGGAACATGACCCTTCCATTGTAGCGATCAAAAACATCACTTTGAGTTATTGGTTGCCCTTCTTGATAACGGTTGCTCAAGATGCTCATACCTGTTTTTACTAAGTATTCAGGTAAGTAGGCGGCTTTAACGGCTGCCTCACTAAAAGCTGTTCTTTCGTTAAGACTATAGCCAAGTTTGAATCGCTCGACGATATCATCTCTGAGGCCACGGCTAATGAAGTAACCACGCCCAACCGATAACCCTTCATCCGTTTGATTCATGTTGTCGGTGAAGTAACGCTGTGCATACTGCATCACAATCAACATCGACTCCTTCTCCGTCTGCTGTTGTTTTTCTTCTGGCGTTATTTCTCGTTCCTTTACTTCAATTCCATACTTTTTTGCTAACCACTTCAAAGCTTCAGGATAACTGAGTTGCAAGTGATCCATTACAAAATTGACAGAATTTCCAGCCTTACCACACCCAAAACACTTGTAAATGCCCTTAGTAGGTGACACCGTGAAGGAAGGTGTTTTTTCACCATGAAACGGGCATAAACCCAATAAGTTAGTACCCCGTTTTTTGAGTGTCACGAATTCACCTACCACTTCTTCAACGTGGGAAGCATCAATAATTTTTTCAATGGTGTCGCGAGGTATCACAAATAAAAAAGGGATAATAAAGTTACGATTTTAGCTTTAATCCTGAAAAGCCTAACCCTTTATTATCCCCACTAATTCACAGCTCAACTCATCAAAAGACTGCGAATGGCTTGTGAGGGCCTTTTAGCCCACGTATAAATACTATTCTCCAGTTACAGCAGCCACCACATTAAAGCGGATGGTCACCTTTTTTAAGGACATTTCGGAAGAACCAGATTGCGAGTTACATCCTTTCTTACCCCTGCGGTGTGGCTTTTTGGGGTGGTGGTGAGTACTATCAGGAGGTGGCATCAATGAATCGGGACGGTGGCAACCACTACTATCTGGCTTATGACAACCTTTATGCGGTGGTAGGTTACCAAGTTGAATCACAACCGAGTCTAGCCCAGAATAGCCCGATATTGGCACATAGGAATAGGTAGCAATTCCTGAGGCATCAACAGTTACTTGGCTTACACGTGCATGGGTGGCTTCAGTAACAACGCTAACAGATTCACCACCTGAGGCGGTGTAAGCATATCCTTCGTCTTGTGTAACAGTTGCCGCAACGGTTTCTGAAGTGGTTGTGCTCAACACTGACGAATCATCTTTTTTGCAACCGCTCAATCCAATCAGGAGAGCAAGAGGCAGTACAACATGCATTTTCATAGCTTTTCTTTTACGTAAAGCTATAACATCAATTCACTTGCCCCAATATTTTGAGGTCAGCAAGTGAATTTATGGGACTAAAAATTATTGACCGCTTTTAAAACACTTAGGGTGTGTTCTAATTGATCGTTATTGAAATCAAGATGTGTTACCATGCGAATGGTGTCTTTGCCAAATGCAGATATCTTAACACCCTTTTCGCGCATTAAACTTTCAAACTTAGCGCCATTAATGCGTTCTGGGTTTAAATGGAAAATGACAATATTCGTATAAACCGGCAAAACAGTTTTAACATAAGGCATTTCAGAAAGCAACTTGCCTAGTTCCCTGGCTCGCTGATGATCGTCTTTTAGTCGTGTCACATTATTCTTCAACGCGAATAAACCTGCTGCTGCAAGGAATCCAGCTTGTCGCATACCGCCCCCAAATACCTTTCTTAATTTGCGTGCTTTTTTTATGTGTTCTCTTGTGCCCAATAGCAAGGATCCTACAGGAGCACCCAACCCTTTCGATAAACATACACTAATGGTATCAACTAGTTTACCAACTTCCTCAGGTGATTCACCTGTTTCAGTAAGCGCATTAAAAATACGCGCTCCGTCTAGATGTAATGCTAATCCTCTTTCTCGACAAAGGTTAGTAATAGATTGAATCTGATCAATGGTATAATAACTTCCTCCTGCCCTATTAACTGTGTTTTCAAGCGAAACCAAACTCGTTCTGGTTAGCCAATCAAAATCACCATTGATATTCGCTTCAATCATATCAACACTCACACGCCCCTCATGGCCATTTAACAACTTCGCCTGTACACCAGAATTAAAAGAAATGCCGCCTCCCTCATAATTGTATATGTGTGAATGAACATCGCAAAGCAACTCATCACCGGGTTGAGTATGCAGTTTAATGGCAATTTGATTCGTCATTGTGCCACTAGGACAAAAGACAGCTGCTTCTTTTCCAAACAATGTAGCTGCATATGTTTCCAATTCAGAAATGCTCGGGTCCTCACCAAAAACATCATCCCCTACTGGCGCATTCATCATGAATGCCTGCATCGCTACTGTTGGTTTGGTAACCGTGTCACTCCTTAAATCTGCAAGAATTGATTTAGTAGCCATATAATTTCAAAAGCTTTTTATGAAACCGTTCTTTTGGAAGGAAATTAGTTTCAAGATCAACATTCATTGGTACAGGCGTATCAAGACTTCCTTCCCGCATAACAGGAGCATCAAGGTACTCAAAGCAATTTTCTGTAATTAGGGAAGCAATTTCACCCGCAATTCCACCTGTTAAAGTGTCTTCATGCATCACTATCACACGTCCCGTCTTTCGCACAGAAGCATAGATTGTCTCAACATCTAAAGGAGCAAGCGTTCTTAAATCAATTAAATCTGCTTCTATATCCTTTTCTTTATCCAATATCTCCAAGGCCCAATGCACTCCTAAGCCGTAGGTAACAATGGTAAGATCGTTGCCTGACCTTAGTAAGTTGGCTTTACCAAAAGGAACAGTAAAATATCCTTCATCCACGTGATCGTGAATACTTCTATAAAGTGCCTTGTGCTCGAAAAACATAACCGGATTCGGGTCTTCAAATGCAGCTAACAACAATCCTTTGGCATCTGAAGGAAAAGCAGGATAGGCAATTTTTAATCCCGGTGTTTTAAAAAACCATGCTTCATTACTTTGACTATGAAACGGTCCAGCTGCAACACCTGCGCCAGTTGGCATTCTTACCACCACATCGGCATTTTGCCCCCAACGGTAATGACTTTTAGCGAGATTATTTACGATTTGAGTCATGCCCTCACTTACAAAATCAGCGAATTGCATTTCAACCATGGCTTTATGGTCGTTGATGGATAATCCAAATCCAGTGCCAAGAATAGCGCTTTCGCACAATGGTGTGTTACGCACCCTTTCCTTACCAAATTTGGCAACAAAGCCATCGGTGATTTTGAAAACGCCACCATATTCTGCAATATCTTGCCCCATCAAAACCAAATTGGCATGCTTCTCCATAGCCAACTCAAGTCCATGGCTGATCGCATCTATAAACCGCATTTCCTTTGTTTTGCCAGTGGAAGTGTTAACTGCTGACAACTCAAACGGTTTATATACGGCATTTAACTCTCTTGATGTATCTGGAGCAGGATTTTGTTCAGCAAATGTAATGGCTAATCCATCTTCTATTTCTTGCTTAATGTTTGCTCGTAACTCAGCAATCATTTCCTCAGTTAACACCCCTTCTTCAAGTAAGAATTTTTCGAAATTTTGAACGGGGTCTTTCCTTCCCCATATATCAAACAACTCTTGAGGTACATACTTGGTACCGCTGGCTTCTTCGTGTCCACGCATTCTGAATGTGACACATTCTAGTAATACCGGGCGAGGACGCTTACGGAGGCTATCTGCCAGCGAATTAATGGTTTCATATACTTTTAGAACGTTGTTCCCGTCAATTGAAATTCCTTCAATGCCATACCCTACCGCTTTATCTGCAAATGATTGGCATTTAAACTGCTCGTTCGACGGTGTAGACAAACCATATCCATTATTTTCTACAACAAAAATCACCGGTAGATCCCAAACAGCAGCGGTATTAATGCTTTCATGAAAATCACCTTCACTAGCACCGCCATCACCTGTAAACACGACAGTTACCTTGGGCTCTTTTTTCAACTTTGATGCCAACGCAATACCATCGGCTACTCCCATTTGTGGCCCAAGGTGTGATATCATCCCTACAATATGGTGCTCACGTGTACCAAAGTGAAAGGACCGGTCCCTACCATTCGTAAAGCCACCCGGTTTACCTTGAAACTGCGAGAATAAGCGATTCAGAGGAATACCACGCGTAGTAAAAACCCCAAGATTTCTATGCATTGGCAAGATGTATTCATCCATTTCTAAAGCTGAAGTGATTCCAACTGAAATGGCTTCTTGCCCAATGCCGCTGAACCATTTGGCAATTTTTCCTTGACGAAGCAGAAGCAACATCTTCTCTTCAATCATTCTAGGTTTTAAAACGTTTTTGTAAAGGTCAAGCAGTGTTTGGTCCTTATGTCTTTTCCTCTCAAATCTTACAGGTGTTTCTGCTGTAATCATGCCTTTTTACTTGATTTATCTGGTATATAAATATTAAATCCGAAACCAATATTCATCCATGACATAACGGAGCGGTTACGGGCGTATTTTATTTCTGAAACTTCAGAAAAATAAGGAGCTTGTGCATTAAACTTTTGTAGAATTAAGCTGTAGCCAAGATTAACTGAAAAGGATAGGTACTTTTCAGAAATAAAATTAACGGCACTGCCTATTTGTACCCAAGGCGCATTAAAGTAAGGCGAAACGGTATTACTTGGCTTTGGAGTTGGATAATACACGTTGGAATAGTTATTGAAACTTGCCCCCGTATGAAAGTAAGGAGTAATAAAAATAGCCTTTGTCAGAACACGGTCGTATCTAAAAGCAATAAATGCAGATTGGGAAATAAACCGTGTATCGTAGGGTATAGAGGCTCCTGTTGCTGCCCCTGAGGTGACTTTGTATGAAAAAATATCAGGATTGTTAACGAAGTACGTGTAAGAAAATCCTAGACCAGCTCTTACTCCCTCAAATACTTTAGCTGAAGCAATTAATTGGAAATCATAAGTACCTGAAAAAGCATATCTGAATTGTTGACTTCCAACAACACGGGGGATATTCACGGCCCCTTCAAAACTGAATTTAGCTACTTGTGCTAGAGTATTCAAACTGAACACAAGAAAACAGATCAATGGATAAAAGTACCTCATCGTGGGATTAAATTTAATCATTATTCACCTATCGTGTGCCCAAATAAACGGCACAATTTTGTTTTCAAATTGGTTTTGCCGATAAAAACAAAGCCCCTCTTGGAGGGGCTTTAAATTAATGCTGGGCGTGCAGCTTGGTTTTGTATTTGACCAATTGTGTTCTGAGTGCCTCACAAACCAAATCAGTTGCCTCTTCGAAGGTGGCACATTGTTTACGTGCGAAGAACTCGTGACCTCTTCCCAAAATTTTGATTTCGGAAATTTTGTTTTCACTGTTGCTGTTTTTATCAAGTCGCAGCATGACTTCTGAACTTAAAATGCCGTCGTAAAAAGTGGCAAGCTTTGATACCTTTTCATTCACGAAATTGATCAGCTTGTGGTCTGCATCGAAATGCACGGATTGGATGTTAATGGTCATATGGATCCTCCTTTTTTTATTGGCCCGATCGTGGATGGGCCTGGTTATACGATTTCTTTAATTTTTCGATGGTATTGTGGGTGTATACTTGGGTAGCCGCTAAACTAGCATGCCCCAGAAGCTCTTTAACGGCATTAATATCAGCTCCATTATTGAGCATATGTGTAGCAAATGTGTGGCGTAAAACGTGTGGACTCTTTTTACTTGAAGTGGTATAGGCAGCCAAGCGTGAACGAACTAATGCCGATGCTGAAGATGAGGAAATTGGGTTACCTGTTTTGCTCACAAATACTAAATCTGACTTAAATCCCTTTTCATTTTTTACGTCGAAATAGTGCTCGAGGTTACGCTTTAATAGTAAACTAACGGGTAGAATCCGTTCCTTATTGCGCTTGCCTAATACTTTGATTTGAAGGTTGGCTAAATCAATATCCTTTTCACGCAATGAGAGTAATTCAGCTCTTCTAATGCCCGTTTGATATAACAATTCAAGAATTATGGCATCGCGAAGTTGGATAAAATCAGAAACATCGATATCGCTCAAAAATGACTCTGGCATCCCCGATTCATCAATAAAAGAAGGGAGCTTTTTCGGCTTTTTAGGGCCACTTAGGTCCTGACAAGGGTTAATTGCGACTTGTTTAGTCAAGTGCAAGTACTTATAAAGAGATTTAAGGGTACTTAACTTACGGTTAACGCTTACTGGAGAAAGTCCAGTTTCCATAAGTGTAGCCAAATAGGCCCGAATTTGACGCTTGCCGGCATGAAGCACCGTTTCTAATTCGCATTCTGAAACAAGAAAGGTCGAAAAGCCCTGCAAGTCGTTGGCGTAGCTCGTTACGGTATGGACGCTATAGCGCTTTTGTTTGGAGATATAATTAAAAAAGCCATCCAGCACTGCGTCCATAAAAAAGAAATCCTAACCGAAAGTAAATTTTTTCGATCAGGATTACAATATAAATTTCCCTAAATGGGATTATTTTTCGATGGCGCCGATTTGTAGCTTCTGTTTGTAGGTCGCTTTAATGATTTCTTCACGACGACGTACAGACGGTTTGGTGAACTTAGAACGTTCGCGAAGTTGCTTTACTACACCGGTCTTTTCGAATTTCTTCTTGTACTTCTTCAGGGCTTTTTCGATGTTATCTCCCTCTTTAATCTGAACAATAAGCATTGCGTCTTTCTTCTTTACAATTTTAGAGGCGCAAATATAACTAATTAGTCTGAATAAAGAAAAAAAAGTTGAAAATGATGAAAACCGCCATTTTTCTCAAAAAAGTGAAAATCCAGTTATTAAATCCTTCTCCATGCGTGGCGGCGGCTATAAAACAGTATTTTTGCCCATCTCATGACTAAATCGCCTATAACAGCCTTTAAAAAGCTCCTTGGAACCCCTCGTAAATCTGTACTGGTAACCCATTGGAGTCCTGATGGCGATGCCATGGGGAGTAGTTTGGCAATGGCTCAGTTTTTAAAAAAACTAGGGCATAAAGTTCAGGTTATTGTTCCAAATGAATATCCAGAATTTTTGCAATGGCTTCCTGGTAATAAAGGGGTCTTGAATTACCAAGTAGACCAAGTGAAGTGCGATAAAATTATAGCAGCCGCTGAAGTCATTTACACACTTGATTTTAACGCTTGGTCACGGTTAGAAAAACTTGGTAAAGTTTTGGCGGCTTCACCAGCTAAAAAAGTATTGATAGACCATCACCGTGAACCTGAAAATTTCGCAGACTATATCTACCATGACGTAGCGGCTTGCAGCACCTGTGAATTGGTTTATGATCTAATTGAAACTACTGGAAACAAGGCTTTAATTGATAAAAAAATGGGCACTTGTTTGTATACGGGCTTAATGACTGATACGGGTTCATTTCGTTTCCCGAGTGTAACCGCTCGTACACATCAAATTATTACTCACCTGATGCAAGCTGGAGTTGTACCTGCCGAAATACACAGTGCTGTTTACGATAGCTACAGTTATAGCCGCTTGCAATTACTTGGATTTGCCTTGAGTCAAAAATTGAAGGTACATCCTACCCTACCTGTTGCATGGTTTACTTTTACCGATAGTGAACTCAAACAATTCAACTATCAAAAAGGTGATTTAGAAGGGGTAGTAAATTACCCATTTAGCATCAAGGGCATTCAAGTGTGTGGTTTGTTTCAAGAATCAGAGGGATTGGTTAAAATTTCATTTAGAAGTAAAGGGAAAATTGACATGAATACCTTTGCTCGAAACTACTTTAATGGCGGGGGTCATGTAAATGCTGCTGGAGGTAGAAGCTTTGATAAGCTGGTTATTACAGAAAAGAAATTTTTAAAAAAAGTTACCGAGTTATTTAATGTGGAATTGGCTGGCAAATAACAGAATCAAACGTTTATTACAACCAGTTCAAGGCAATTTTAGAAACTGGGGACAGATTCAACGAATCGCGCTTGTGATTAAGGATGATGATCAATTCTCAAAAGAAGAATTGGTCCGTTGGGCGTCTTCAAGCCAACGTTCCGTTGAAATTTTTTTTTATGAGAAATCAGCCAAAACACCTTCATATTCAGACTGGCATTGTATTACCAGTAAAGAGATGCGGCTGGGCCTGCCATTAATGGCATTACTCAAAGGGTTTCAAGCGAATAAGTACGATCTGGTAATAAATACAATGAAGCAACAAGACCTTGTCATGTCTTGCATTGCAGCTAGCTTGCACACGCCATTGCGTTGCAGCACTGTTCTCGATAATACTTCACCCCAATTGATCATAAAACGAACCAGCGACCAGTTAACTATATATCTGGATGAAGTGGTAAGTTATTTAAAAATGATAAAGAACTAGTTCACGTTATGGATATTGAATTCAACAAAAACGAAGATGCAATGAAATTGCTCATCAGTCAGATGCAGCAACGATTGGATAAGGTTTACCTCGGTGGTGGTAAATCGCGAATTGAAAAGCAACACGAGCAAGGAAAAATGACGGCACGCGAACGTATTGATTTCTTGTTGGATAAAAACAGCCCTCGTGTTGAAATAGCCGCATTTGCTGGATACGATATGTATGCCGACCATGGTGGTTGTCCAGGCGGTGGTGTTGTGGTTGTGATTGGCTACGTGAGCGGAAAACAGTGCATTGTTGTGGCCAATGACGCAACTGTTAAGGCTGGTGCGTGGTTTCCGATTACTGGAAAGAAAAACTTGCGTGCGCAAGAAATCGCCATGGAAAACAAGCTTCCAATCATTTATTTGGTAGACAGTGCAGGTGTTTACTTGCCTTTGCAGGATGAGATTTTCCCAGATAAGGAACATTTTGGAAGGATATTCAGAAACAACGCCATTATGAGTAGCATGGGCATTCTGCAAATAGCTGCCGTAATGGGTAGTTGTGTAGCAGGTGGCGCTTACCTTCCCATCATGAGTGATGAAGCCATGATTGTGGATAAAACAGGTTCAATTTTCCTAGCTGGTAGTTACCTTGTAAAAGCCGCAATTGGCGAGAACATTGATAACGAAACTCTAGGTGGCGCTACTACCCATTGTGAAGTTAGTGGTGTTACGGATTATAAATGTAAAGACGATGCCGCTTGTTTGAACCGAATTCGTTCAATCATGAGCAAGGTTGGTGATTACGACAAAGCAGGATTCAATCGTACCACCTCCGTTCCACCTGCAAAAAAAGAAGCGGATATATACGGTATCATACCCGACACACGCGATAAGCAATACGACATGTATGAGATTATTGAACGATTGGTGGACAATAGTGAACATGATGAATACAAAGCCCAATATGGTCAAAGTATCATCTGTACTTATGCGCGAATAGATGGTTGGGCTGTTGGTATCGTGGCGAATCAACGTAAAGTAGTGAAAGCTAAAAAGCCCGGAAATGCAAACGAAATGCAATTTGGTGGAGTAATATACAGCGACAGTGCCGATAAAGCAGCTCGATTCATTATGAATTGCAACCAGAAGAAAATACCATTAGTGTTTCTTCAAGATGCCACTGGTTTTATGGTTGGCTCAAGGAGTGAACATGGCGGTATAATTAAGGATGGAGCGAAACTCGTAAATGCAATGGCTAATAGTGTGGTTCCTAAATTCACTATTATTGTTGGGAATAGCTTTGGCGCAGCCAATTATGCCATGTGTGGTAAAGCCTACGATCCCCGTTTAATTGTTGGATGGCCTACTGCAAAAGTTGCTGTAATGGGAGGTGCTCAGGCGGCTAAAGTTCTTGTGCAAATTGAAGTTGCTTCGCTTAAAGCGAACGGAGAAGAAATTACACCACAGCGTGAGGAAGAAATATTTAACCGCATCAAATTACGTTACGACAAACAAACAATGGCTTATTATGCAGCAGCTCGTTTGTGGCTAGATGCTATTATTGACCCATTAGAGACACGTAAGACCATTAGTATGGGGATTGAAATGGCGAACCATGCGCCTATCACACGACCGTATAACGTGGGGATTCTTCAAACCTAGTTTTACTTTTTCATCGTTGAGTCGACCGGTGACTTTTTCGATTTAAATCGAGAGAGTAACTCGTTTTTATAGTTCCTAATTAAATCGGCTTTTCGGTTATTCAAGATCATTTTCCTAATGCCTGAATACTCAAAATTAAAAGGCGATAAGGAGTTTCTTGCCTTCACGTCGCGCATATTCAAATAATAGTAATAGTTGGCGTCTGTGAATTCAAAAACTCGCCCTTTAAATAAAGAAACATCGGGTTGTTCTTTGAGTCCTGGGACTTCGTTACGTAGATCTTCCATAAACAACCACGTACTATCATTGATAAAATAACTTTCTGCGTTTTGAATGCATAAATTGGTTAAGTCCGCTTTATCATTTGGTTTTGATGAACCAATCAGTTTTTTCATTTTAGCAAGAGCCGGTGACTGCACAGGCACCTTTATATAGTAAACCTTGACGAGGTTTTGACTAAGTATAAAGTTCTCTTGATGGGCATTGTAATAAGATTCTGCTTCCTCACGACTAACAACAGTATCTAGATTCGCTTCGACAAGGCGGGTTTCATAAATGTGGTTCACAAGTGTCCGTTTGTAGGCATTCACATCCTGATCGATCCCAGACAAATCTTCCTCCAATTTATCATTTGCTTCCTTATAAAAAGCAACCTCTGCAATCCACTTGTCTATGAATTGGTTCGAAAGTTCTATTGAATCTTTTTTAGAAAGTCCTTGGGGTAGCATATTGGCTAACTGCACCTTGGTTAAGTACTCTCCATCTACCTCAGCAACAATAGACTCTTCATCAATAGCTTCCTGATGATTATTACAAGCAGTTAGCCAAGTAACTACAAAAAGAAAAAATATGTGGCGACTTCTAATCAATGCTGCAAAATACGTGAAACTCGTTAAAAATAAAAGGCCATCTTCACAGATGGCCTTTAAATGATGATTAATTAATGGTCTTCTCTATTTTACTGTATTTAATACTTCCTGATTGACAGTTACTTTATATTTCGAACGCAAGTAATTCAACCACTCTTTATCCAACCAACTTTGATAGTCAGCCGTAACTGGACCGCGGCATTCTGCAATTGTTTTTGGGGACTTTGGCATAACCTTGTTAACCAAAATGACTAGTACTTTATTTTCTTTAGCATCAACCACATCCTTTTCTGCAAGTCCCGCTTTCCAAGTAGCATCAACATTTTTATTTTCTCCTTTCAGATACGTTACATCTTCAACAGACACGTTGAGTTGACTGGTTTTATTAACTGCATCAAGAATTTCTTTTGATGATTTACCTGCCTTAAGCATTTTGCGAACCTCTTTAGCCACCTTATCATTTAAACACTTAAAGGTTGTAACGTCGGCCCGTTCTTCCCATAAATAATTGCCCTTGTTTTTTTCATAGAACTGACGGAGGCCAGCTGTATCCTTAATTGCCTTACCCCATACCTTTTGATCGGTTAAATCGAATAACAAAATACCATCGCGGTACTCTCTATAAAGGTTGGAAAAGTCAGTGTACTTCGTTTCAAGTTGACTGTCTTCGTATGCAACGATGGATTCGTTTACCCATGTTGAGTACATGCGGGTTAATAAATCGTTGTAATCAGCAGGTCCTGGACGGAATGTCATTTGTGTTTCCATGAACTTTGCAAAATCCATTTGTGTAAACGACTTTCCTGCTAGGTTGAAAATTTCTTTGTTGCCAAGTTTTGAAGCGCGTTCCGCTTTCCAAGTAGCCTTTAAGTAGGTTGAATCAAGAATTTTAAGAAATTCATCGCGATTTTTTAAATTTTCCTTGAAGTTATTTTCCTTTTTAACCCTTGCGATTAGAGCGCTGCGGCCCATCTGGGAGCGGCTATCCTTAGCAACCCGGTTTTTCAATTCATTTTTCACCTCATTAAAAGTTCCTGGAACTTTAAGGTCGATCCGTTTCAAGATGTGCCATCCATAAGGCGTCATCACAGGCTCACTAATTTCATTATTCGCTTTAATGGCAAAAGAAGCATCTTCAAAAGCTTTTGGCCAACGTCCACTTTTAAATGGAGCCATCACCCCTCCTCTGTCTGAAGTTTGTTTATCATCGCTAAATTGGCGGGCTAACGATTCAAATTCCTGCCCTTGTTTTAGTTTAGCATAGATCTCATCAATTTTGGTCTTAGCATTTGCCTTTTCTTGATCGGTAGCTGTTTTGGCGAATTTCACCATGATGTGTGCCACTTGTACCTCTCCACGATTAACGCGACGATCGTGTACTTTCAAAATATGATAGCCAAATCGCGTTCTAACAATAGCGCTAACCTCGCCGATAGGCGTTTTATAGGCAGCCGATTCGAAAGGATAAACCATATCGAACACAGAGAACCAAGGTAATTCCCCTTTTCTATCTAGTACTGAAGGATCATCACTTGTTTTAGGCGCAATGCCAGCAAACTTATCCGTTTCACTACTGGCAGACGTTTGTAAGTTTTTGATTGAATTAAGTTTTATTTTGTAGAGGCTGCTGTCCTTTCCACGAAGAAGTTTGGCAACTTCTGACGAGTTCCTCAGTAATTTTTCATAATTGTTAATATCAGCCGTAGTTGGGTACTTACCAAGAACAGCCTCCCGAATGAGGCTAATGCGTGTCCATGCCTCCAGTGTATCCTTAGGCAGTGCATTTTCGTCTATCCTAACCAAAATATGGCTAGTGAGCACCTCTTGTTTCATACGCTCGTACGCCTCCGTTATGAGGCTTTCATTCGTATTCTTATCAGTGAGATAAGGCGATGCTAGTTGACGGCGATAGCCTGCCAATTCCTCTCTAAATGCGCGAAGGGTATCAAGGCCAAGACTCTCTGCTTCATATACCTTGCTTTTAAATAGCGAAAAAAGATCCACATATTCCTTAACAGATTGCGCTTGTGGAGAATCCTTACCATTGTTTTTCTTATAAACGGCTTCAAATTCAGATTTTTTTACCTGCCGATCATTGATGGTCATAATTACCGGATCTTGTGCGTTTGATAGCGTGCCGGCGAGTAAACCAATTGCGACCAATACCTGATGTTTTTTCATACTGCTCAAAAAAAATTATTTCTATAGAAGTTTAGGTTTTATCTTAAAAGTTCTGCTAATTTCTGTTCCAATGCTTCTCCACGAAGGTCTTTAGCAACAATTTTCCCTTCCCTATCAATCAGGAAATTCGCGGGAATTCCTGTGATATTGTAAAGTTTTCCAGCCTCATTGGCCCAGCCTTTTAGGTCGCTGATATGCGTCCAAACTAATCCATCTTGTTGGATGGCATTTTGCCATTTAGTAGGATCTGTATCCATTGAGACACCCAGAACGGTAAAACCTTTGTCCTTAAATTTATGGTACGCTGCTACGACATTTGGGTTTTCCATTCTACATGGTCTGCACCAACTTGCCCAAAAATCGAGCAGGACGTATTTACCTCTAAAATCAGACAGACTTACCGGTTTACCATCTACTGTGTTTTGTGTAAAATCGACCGCCTTATTGCCAACGGTTGACCCCTTAGCGACTTCAATGCGGCGCTGTGCGCCTTTGTAATAGGGGTTGTTTGCAAGCGATTTGTCAATGGACTCAAATGCTTCTATTGATTCTTGAATAGGGATAGCTGGGTTATTTAAATCGGTTTGCAGAACATAGGCGCTCACAGGCGATTTCGCGTGGGTTCTAATAAAGCTCTTTATTGCATTTAAATACTGACTATTGAGGCTTTGAAATTCGTTACGGATCGCATTTTGTGTATTAGCATCATTGTTTTGAACCGCGGCATTAAAGTCATTCTGCATTTTAACTTGCATCATAACAAAACTGTTAATGATGGCTCGGTAAGTAAGGAAATCAGTTTGCGCTGCTCCACCTTTTACATCTGAGAAGGGCAAGGAATCGGTTTTAAGGACAGATTTAAGCGGTGTTTGATCAGCAAAGAAAAAACAATTTGGTTGACTTGCTGGATCACGGGACAGAGTAATCCAGAAGATATCCGGATGTTCGCTTTTAGCTTTGACAGAAAATTTTCCGCCAATTACTTTGGCTGAGTCCGTTCGGTCAACATCATTTTCACGATGGTGTATATACAAGTACTTACCATCCATTCCCTTTATGGTACCGTCTAATTTAACAGGGAACGGTTTAGCGGTAGGGGTTTGTGCAGACACGAAGGCGGTCTGACAGATCAAAAATGCAATAGCAATGGTTTTCTTCATGGTTCACTTGCCGAATCAACAAATATACCAAGATTACCCAAAGCCTATAAGCATTTAGATTTTTTAACCCTCTTGTTTTGTGTTAAACCTGCTTTTTTATTGCCAATCTAACTCATCACCTATGGTGTCCGATCCTATTCCTAGCCTAAAACAGGCGATTCACTCAAGAGCTACATTCCCTGATAAATAGAGACCTGAGGTTTTGGTAAAATAATGGTGTTGAGTGAATCGACATTAGTTGCCACAGTTCGAATAATCGTGGTGAGCTCTGAACGTTTGCTTTCAAAAATGACCCTTTGCTGGTCGCTGAATTTTAATCCTAAATTCTGATTAATCAGCCAGTTAATACTCTGAATATCACGCACCTGTGAAGTTAGGGACGATACTGGTTGCAAAATATGAAGTAAATCCCGTGTAATACTTAGGAGCTTGACGTAAGCATACCTTCCCCCCTCAGGATGGTCGTAATCCAATCCCCTTACCTGCCCCATATAATGGTCCAACGCCTCCGCTGCTTTCACTGCTTTTTCCATGATCCTAATTTTTCTTATCCCAAATCTACTACAATAAATAGCATTGTATTGCTATCTTTTATAGCAAATTCAGGGCAAAAAAAATCCCCACTGATTGACCAGTGGGGATTCCATTTCAAAACCGGTGTTAATAAGGGGGTCAAAACCAAAAGTATTAAGACACATTAACCAAAAAAGCCCGAAAAGCCCCGCCAATTCAGCAAATAGCCCAATTTTGCCCGATACATCAACTCAAAACGAAAAGTACATAATGGGTTAATTTACCCTCTACGATGCGAGCATACCAAAGACATTCTACCTCTATTCTTTAAAAACCATTGAGAAGCCCGTAAATAGGGCTTTTTTTATGCTTTAAACGGATTGATGGGCCTAGAAACCACTCTTTACTTAAAAGCCGTGTAAAGCCTGAAAACACAAGCGTTTTAAGGCGAATTAACCCTCAATTAACTTTTAGTGGTTTTTTAACCGACAATTTGAGTAAGATTTACGAAAAAAGCAGGATGGGGATACCGTTGGGGATACACTTGGGGATACTTTTTAAGTCGATTTAAACGGCAATACTACCCGATTCAATTAGCAAAATGTTGGATAAAACAACATAGACCCCCCGTTAATACCTGCATGTTATACGTAAATACGGGTAAAAATTAGCTTAATCAACTGAAATACAGTTAATTAAGGGTAAAAACGACTAAAAAACGGAAATATGCTATTCGAGCCTGATTACACCTACCACAATGGATAATGATCTGACTTCTGACCACGGAAGCTCGAAATCGGGATACTGAGTGGCGTTTTCGCTTACTATTTTGACATGGCCTTCCTTTGTGCCGGGATAAACTCGCTTACACAAAGCTCCTTGCTCGGTATCCATTACATATACCTTGCCCCACTGAAGGAACGTTTTAGTGCTTACCATCTTGCATGCCACGATATCGCCGTGGAAGTACTTTGGTGACATGGAAGTACCGCTTATGCGTATGAGGAAGTCGGCTTTTTTATTGAACTCAGGTATAACGTAGCGATCTGTTTGAAGGGTTAATACCGATTGGTCACCTTTACCTAAACCTGCCACTGCATCAATGGGTATGAGAGGGATGCCGCTAGGTATGGAAGCACTGTACTTAGTATTTGGTTCAGCGACCATGTGAACCGGTGTGGAATTATCCGACAAGTCGGCATTTACAAGATCGTCTATGCGTACTCTGAAGTGATTTGCGATGAAAACAAGGTCATCGAATGAAGGTTTACTGGACCCTGACTCGTAGCCAGCGAGCTTGCTGCGACTGCTATAGCCTAGATCGGACGCTAATTCCTCTTGCGTTTTACCTAGTTTTTGCCTTAAAAGGCGCATATTTTCAGCGAATCGACTCACTTGTTTACTATTGTTGTATTAACAAACGAATTGTTAATAAAATCAGTCATTTAATTTGACAATTTGTTTGACTTGTCGTTTTATCCGACATATATTTGTTCCCGAACAAGAACAAAGAAAAGCAGAAAATATGAGTCAGACAAATTTCCCCATCTCCGGACAACAAATTACAGCCATTGCAAACAAGGCTGGTGTTAGTCGCAGATATGTGAACATGATCCTTGCCAACAAACGTGAAGCCAACTCGCTGAAGGCTAAAAAAGTGAAAGAGGCTTTACTGGTTATAAAAAACAGCACTGAAGAGGCTTGGGAAAAAGCAAGCAAGATGTTGAACGAAGTAGAAGTCGATTAAGAATGAGAAACGGAATAGAACTGCAAGCAAGCAGACAGATGATTCAGCTAAAAGGCGAATTGGATTCAGATATAAAGGCATTAGGTATTGAGGCAGGTGATACCATGACAGCTACTGTATATGAAACGGGAAGTAAAAGCGCACATGTCACAGTATCAAGACAAGGCAATCTAATCACCTTTTCTGTATGGCCGGATAACTACAACGTTGTTGATAATGGAATTTTACAATAATACTCTTTGTATAACCGGTGCCGAGCTGATCATTACGGACAAAAATCCGAATGGCATTGTTTCGTTGCCTATGTACAAGAAACTTTGTCGCCAAGGGCTACGAGTTGTGAGGCGTGCATGCTTTGGCCAGCCTGCCTTAATTGAACTCAATAGCCTTCCACAGAAATACAAAGACGAAGTGGCACTGAAGCTCGGTACACCAACCGAACAAGCAACGGTTAAGCCCTTCAAAGACAAAATAATTGCTGATGCCAAGGCTGTAACCTACTACAGTCATTATCAGCTCGCAGACGGACGCCTTTTACCTGAAGACAAGCAACGGGAGTACGCCGTAAATGCGGCAGTACTGAATGCTATAAAGGACCTGTACACAGGAGCTGCTGAGTCCCGCAGGCGTTTAGGTGGTTCACTGAATGGTTTTTGGGCTAAGGCTGTGAGTGCAGTAAACAGTATCCGTGCAGAATATAATCACACGCTTCCATCAAAGGAGATACCGTTAAAGCGGGTATATGCAAAATATTACGCCAACGGCTATGAAGGGTTAATCAGCGGCAAATTCTGCAACGACAACTCACGCAAGGTTAGCGATCAGATTGAAAACCTGATCATGAGCCTCTATACTATGCCAAACAAGCCGTTTGCTGTACAGGTGCACCAATTATACACCATGTTCATTAATGGCAGCATTCAAGTTGCAGACCGTAAGACGGGCGAGATTTTCGACCCACAGGATTTCATTAAAAATGGCGAGCCAATCACTATCAGCGAATCGACTGTTTGGAATTACCTGAATCAGCCACAAAACAGAGCTATAGTAGATAAATCAAGAATGGGCGCACACCGATATAACAGTGTACACCGTCCACACCACCATCGCCATGCGCCTGTATTTTCATTCAGTAAGGTGTCGATGGATGACCGTGACCTGCCACGTAAGTGTACAAATGGCAAGTGGGTTAAGGCTTACTACGCCTACGATGTTACATCGGGTTGCGTGGTTGGATTTGCGCACTCGCTTTACAAAAATGAGGAGCTTTTCCTTGACTGTATGCGCAACATGCTACAAATGATTGAGCGTGAGCAATTCGGCTGGCCGATGGAGGTGGAAGTGGAGAACCACCTTGTAAATAAGTTCTTTGATGATCTCGGCACCATGTTCCCATTCATGCGGATTTGCCGACCAGGCAATTCACAGGAGAAACGTGCGGAGCATATGAACCGTGCAAAGAAATATGGTGAGGAGAAGAAGTCACAGAATAACATTGGACGTTGGTGGAGCAAGCATGAAGCTTATACAGTTGATCGCGATAAAAAAGGAGATGAATTTGTAGAGAAAGTGCAGCTCCCTTATGATCGGTTGGTTGCGGACGACATTCAGTCAATCAGTAACTACAATAACCAGCTGCATCCGAACCAAAAACGTTTCCCCGGCAAAACACGATGGCAGGTTTTGGTTGAAAACATGAACCCGAACACTAGCACTCCATCAAAGCCGGTGATATACAAAGCAATTGGTATCAAAACTGACACTAGCGTACGACGCAACCAATACGTAACAGTTCGTGAGAACAAGTACGCATTACCAAGCCCCGCAATTATGGAAAAGCTAACACCGGGCAATACAACGGTAGAGGCTTATTGGTTACCTGACAGCGCTGGACTGATTAGCGAAGTGTATATCTATCAAAACGGCACCTATCTGTGTATGTGCGGATTATTGGAAGTGTACAATGAGGCTAAAGCAGAGCGCACTGATAGGGATACTGAAGTGTTTGTTAAGCAGGCGAGCTATGTTAAGTCATTTGATGCTGCAACTAAGGAGGCTAAGTCGGAGCTGAGCAGTATTGTAATCATTGAGAGCGAAACGCTTAAAAAGGCACTTGACACACCTGTAGAGGTAGCTCCTGAGCCATCTGTACCTAAAGAGGAGTTTGATTTTAATGACCTAGCCAATGATGGAGAAGGGTTTGGAGATAACGCTATAGCAGATTTATAATGAGCATTAACACATACACCACCGGACGGAAGTCAAAAGAAGAGCAGAACGAATTTAAAAGCCGGAAAGCTAAATATAAGCGCTTTGAACAACGACAAGTTGAGGAGGAAGAAAAGGAGTATACGATGGAGGAAGCCTTAACCCGAAT
>JACCDS010918313.1_pt1 | contig 27216 bp, 27 predicted proteins | sample 7446441 | NCBI WGS metagenome assembly JACCDS01 (sample SAMN15323445, study PRJNA562643) | freshwater metagenome | isolation source: river surface water | place: USA:Blue River Watershed | collected 2017-08-17 | reverse complement strand
GCCTGACCGACGGCCAGGGCCGCACGGGGGACTTCAATAACACCGTGATCGTGATGACCAGCAATATCAGAACGCACCTGATACAGTCCATGCTGGGCGAGCCCTACGAGGACGTGAAGGACGCGGTCTGGGGCGAACTGAAGAACCACTTCCGTCCCGAGTTCCTGAACCGCATCGACGAGACCGTGGTCTTCCACGGCCTGGACGCGCAGCACATCGCCTCGATTGCCAAGATCCAGCTGCAGGCGCTGCAGGACCGGCTGGCCCGCATGGAGCTGGCGCTCAAGGTGTCCGACAAGGCGCTGGACGAGTTGGCCAAGGTGGGCTTCGACCCGGTGTTCGGTGCCCGGCCGCTCAAGCGCGCCATCCAGCAGCGCATCGAGAACCCGCTCTCGAAACTGCTGCTCGAAGGCAGGTTCGCACCCAAGCACGTGATCGCTGTGGACGTGGACCCGATCAAGGCGCCAGGGCAGTTCAGCTTCGAGAAGGTCTGAGGGCTGGCGGCGGCCCGGTCAGCTGCATCGAGAATGAGAGCCCGCCTCTTGCGTGAGCAGGAGGCGGGTTTCTTGCATCCGCTTCGCATGTCAAGTACTCTCGTTGGACGAGTACCTTTGTATGAGTGACGAAGGGTGTATTCACCCCGTCCCATGCGACGCTTACGGAGAACCTTGCTAATGACCACCCTGATCTACACCCACGAAGCCTGCTTCAAGCACCAGCCCGGCCCGCACCACCCCGAGTCGCCTGAGCGCCTGGAGGCCGTGCTGGCCGCGCTGAAGACCCCGGCCTTCGCGGATGCCGTCTGGCGCGACGCACCGCTGGGCACGTTCGACCAGGTGCTGCACATCCACACGCCCGACTACGTGGAGATGGTGAAGGGCATGGCGCCCGAGCAGGGTTATCGCGCCCTGGACGCCGGCGACACCATCATGTCGCCCGGCACGCTGGAGGCGGTGATGCGCTGCGTGGGCGCGGCCTGCGCGGGGGTGGATGACGTGGTGAAGCAGGAGGCGAAGAACGTCTTCTGCGCCACGCGCCCCTGCGGCCACCACGCCGAGGCGGGCGAGGCCATGGGCTTTTGCGTGTTCAACCAGGCGGCCATTGCGGCGCTGCATGCGCGCGCGCAGCATGGCTTGCAGCGGGTGGCGGTGGTGGACTTTGATGTGCACCACGGCAACGGCACGCAGCACTTGTTCTGGGACGACCCGGACCTGTTCTACGGCTCCTGCCACCAGGGGCAGTTCTACCCGGGCACCGGCGCAAGACATGAGACGGGTGTAGCCCACAACATCGTCAACGTGCCGTTCCCGCGCGGCACGGGCTCGGCGGCCTTCCGCCAGGCGATGGGAGAGGTCATGCTGCCGGCCCTGCGCGAGTTCGCGCCCGAGTTGCTCATCATCTCGGCCGGTTTCGACGCCCACCACCTGGATCCGCTGGGCGGCCTGAAGTTCACCGACGACGATTTCCACTGGATCACGCGCGAGCTGATGCAGGTGGCCGACGAGACGGCGCAGGGCCGCGTGGTCTCGGTGCTGGAGGGCGGCTACAGCCTGGAAGGCCTGGCCAGCGGCACGGCCGCGCATGTGCGCGCGCTGATGGGGCGCTGATGGGGCGCTGAGGCTGCGAATGACGCCGTTCGCGTGGAGCCTGTCGAAACGCTCGCTTTGCCAGTCAACAGCTTGCAGCGGACTTCGACCAGCTCAGGCCGAACGGAGGGACTGGTTCAGCGTTGCCCTAAGGATCAGACGCAGCCGGTGGGCTTGGGCAGGCCGCCGTACTTGGTGATCGGCTTCATCGGCCCGGTCATCCAGCGCTTGAAGATATCGCTCTGATCCTCGCCCAGGTACTTGGCGAACTTGCGGATCGGGGGCACGCTGCCGAATTCGTCGTAGTACTCGCGCGCCTTCAGGACCTGGGCCCATTTGTCAGCGTCGAGTTCATAACCGTCGACTTCGGCCATGGCCAGGCCGATCTCCTCGGTCCAGGCGTTCATGTCGGTCAGATAACCATCGCCATCGCGCTCGGGCAGATCCATCGCAGGGCTCCTTTCTGGATGCGAGTTGAAGCAGGGTTACGCCGGCCGCAGGGCGGCCGGACGTGAGGGCCGGCAGGCGAGGGTCACTGTAATGGGGAATGCACCCCCAGTCACCCCGATGGGCAATGCCCCTGTTCCCAGCAGCGTTGTTGCGGCCGGCGCCGCTGGCGGTGGGCCGGCCAGCGCCACGGTCGCACACCTGCGCGCGCTGCTGGGCCGCTGAGCGGCGCCCAGCAGGCTCGTGGCGGCGCGGGTCAGCAAGTTACCCCGCACGGGCCTATGCACGATACAATCCACCCGTTGCTGCAAATTGCTTACCTTTGCAGCCGCTGTTGTCTGACACGGTCCGCAGCCTTCACGCACTGCCCGTCACGCCCAGCAGACCGGTCGCTCCGGTTCCCCCCGCTCGTCAAACTCCCTCCCAGCGGCAAGCTACACCTCCGGTCCTTTTCCGTTTTCGCGGACCGGAACCTCGAGCGGCTCGTGCCGCAACGTCTGCGCCTGACGCGCGACGGTTTTTTCCCCTGATTCCAAGTCGCGTGGCGTGCGCCGCGCGCACATGCACATGATGACCACCCCAGAACAGGCATTCTCGGTGGGCAAGTACCTTGTCTCACCTCTCCCCCGGCTCAACGATGCGGGCCAATACACCGCCTCGGTGTCCATCCGCAGCGGCAGTGGCCGCGGCACGCATGACCGTGTGTTCCGCTTCCTGCCGGAGTTCAACACGCGCGAAGGCGCGGTGCAATACGCCATCGACCAGGGCCGCCAGTGGCTGCAGCAGCGCCACGGCTACGCCTGACGCGCCCCCCTCGTCGAGCCGTAGTCCATTCAACCCAACACAAGGAGCAGCCGCCATGGCCAAGGAAGAACTGATTGAAATGCAGGGCAAGGTCGTGGAAGTGCTGCCCGATTCGCGCTTTCGCGTGACGCTGGAGAACGGCCACAGTCTGGTGGCCTATACCGGCGGCAAGATGCGCAAGCACCACATCCGCATCCTTGCGGGTGACACGGTCTCGCTGGAGCTTTCACCCTATGACCTCGGCAAGGGGCGCATCACCTTCCGCCACCTGCCCCCCCGCAACAGCGGTGCTTCTGCACCCACGCCAGCCCGGCGCCAATTCCGTTGAACGGCCCGGTACCCGGCGGACGTTCTATTCCCTCGCGCCACGGCCATACAAAGCGCAGGCGCTTTTTCTGAAAGGCTCGAACATGAGCGGCAAACTCTACGTCGGCAATCTGTCCTACTCGGTCCGCGACGACGATCTTCAACAGAAATTCTCGGCCTTCGGCAGCGTCGAATCGGCCAAGGTCATGATGGACCGCGACAGCGGACGCTCCAAGGGCTTCGGCTTCGTGGAGATGTCCAGCGCCGACCAGGCCCAGGCGGCCATCCGCGGCATGAACGGCCAGTCCGTCGACGGCCGCGACATGGTGGTCAATGAGGCCCGTCCGATGGAGGCGCGTGCGCCCCGCAGCGGCGGCTTCGGCGGCGGCATGAACGGCGGACGCCGCGGCTACTGAGCGCGCATTGCCGGCTTGCCTGGCCGGCCACCCCCGGGGGGCCGGCGCACGCGGCTGGCGCTGAACAGCCCGCTTCCTGCGTGAGCAGGGGCGGGCTTTTTTAAATGGCGCAGGGACGGCGCAAGATGCCCGACACCCGCGCACCCGCACCCGCCACCATGCCTGCTTCGTTCGTCACCCGGCTGCAGCAAGCGCCCGGCGCGCTTGGCCATGACGCGCGCGGCATGGCCTGCATCGCGACCCCATCTCCCGGGGCCTGAGCGCCGGCGAGCCGGCCTAGAGGTTCAGCAAGTCGCTGCAGCCCGATTTCTTCGGCTGCAGCACGCCGGCCCGGCGCCGCAGATCTGTCCGGGCGTGGTCGCCGTGGTGGGCACGGTGCAGGCGCCGCGCATTGGGTCGCCGGACGCCGCCGAGCGGGTGCTGACCGTGGCGGTGGACACGAGCGGCCCGCAGGACTGGGGTGCCGGGACTTGAGGCCCGCCGCCCAAGTTCAACCGCGCCTGGGTATCTCCAGCCCGCGCCGCACGGCCGGGCGCGCGACGAAGGCCTCCAGCACGCGGGTGACCTCCGGGAAATCCTCGATGTAGACCAGCTCGCCGGCCTTGTAGCGCACCAGCAGGTTGCGCACCCAGGGGAAGATGGCGATGTCGGCTATCGAGTACTCGTCGCCCATGATCCATTTGCGGCCCTGCAGGCGCTGGTTCAGCACGCCGAGCAGGCGGCGCGATTCGGCCACGTAGCGCTCGCGCGGGCGCTTGTCTTCGTAGTCCTTGCCGGCAAAGATGGTGAAGAAGCCGACCTGGCCGAACATGGGGCCGATGCCGCCCATCTGGAACATCAGCCACTGCAGCGTCTCGTACTTGGCCGCGTCGTCTTTCGGCAGCAGCTGGCCGGTCTTGCCGGCCAGATAGACGAGGATGGCGCCGGATTCCGACAGCGCCAGCGGCTTGCCGCCCGGGCCGTTGGGGTCCAGGATGGCGGGGATCTTGTTGTTGGGGTTGAGGCTGAGGAACTCGGGCGAGAACTGATCCTGCTTCTCGAAGTCCACCAGATGCGCTTCGTAAGGCAGGCCGGTCTCTTCCAGCATGATGGACACCTTCACGCCGTTGGGCGTGGGCAGCGAATAGAGCTGCAGGCGTTCCGGGTGCCGGGCGGGCCACTTCTGGGTGATGGGGAAGGCGGAGAGGTCGGCCATGGTGCTTGCTCCTTGCGGCAGGGTGGTTCTGCCTGAACTGTAGCCCAGGCCGGGGCAGGGCGGCGTGCGCGCCTGGTCGGCCCTCAGTAGGGCTGGTCGCGCAGCCCCAGCCGATGGGCCAGCCAGGCCAGCGGAATCTCGAGCACGAAGAAGGCCAGGGTGACGCCCACGATCTGCAGCAGGCCCAGCTCCAGCGTGCTCTGCAGCAGCAGGAGCGGCAGCAGCGCCTCGGGGATCTGGTCGAGCCCGGTGGCGCGCCCGCTGGGCGGGGTGCCCAGGCGGCGCTTGGTGAAGCTGGCGAGGGCGTCACCCAGCATCGCGCCGGTGCCGAGCAGCGCGCCGATCGCCGCGGGCAGGCCCAGCAAGGGCGCGGCCAGTGCGCTGGCCAGGGTGGCCGACACCAGGCCGCGCACCGTCTTGGAGGCGCCGAGCAGGGGCCGGCCGTCCAGGAAAAGCAGGCCACCGTCGAGTGGCGTGCTCCAGCGCGCGCCGAACAGGCGCTTGGCGACCAGGGGCGCGGTGTTGGCCACCGCCAGCAGCAGCAGCAGGCGCAGTGCGCTCCAGAGTTCATCCATGGGCATGCCCTTCGGTCTTCGGGGGCTGGCGCGCCGCGGCCGCCTTGCCGGCCCAGACGTAGACGTAATGCCCGCCCGACAGCACGATGGTGCCGAGCGTGGCGGCCAGCAGCGCGCTGCGCCAGGGGCCGTCGGGCAGGTAGTCGGCGCGCACCGTGAGCACCGCGAGGAGCAGCAGGAATTCGAGCGCGGTGTTGAGCTTGGAGAGCCGGCTCGGCGCCATCTCCACCGGGCGGATCAGCAGATGGAAGGCCAGGGCACCCGCAACGATCACGGCATCGCGCAGGACGACGGCCAGGGCGAACCACCAGGGCAGGGCCTGCTGGAAGGCCAGCAGCAGGGTGACGGTCAACATGGTCAGCTTGTCCGCCAGCGGGTCGGCCACGGCGCCGAAGCGGGTGCGCTGGTTCCAGTGGCGGGCGAGCATGCCGTCGGCCCAGTCGGACAGGGCCGAGACGAGGAACAGCACGCAGGCCAGACCGTGGTTGCCGCGCAGCAGTTGCAGCCCGATGACCGGCACCAGGGCAAAACGCAGCAGGGTCAGCGCATTGGGCAGGTTGAACATGGCGGCAGCTTACCCGAGCCGTGTGACAGCGCGGCCCCGACCCGCGACTACGCCGATCGCGGGTCGCCCTGCCGGTCCTCGGCCCGCAGGTCCGGCGCGTGGACCAGGGCGATGCTGAGCCACACCGCGACGCTGAAGTAGAGCGTCATCCAGGCAACCTCGGCCTGCCAGTCTTCCCAGCGCCGCGACGGCACGCAAGGCCGGGCCGCATCGAGCAGGCCCTGGGCCAGGCTCAGGTAGGGCCGGCCGCTGGCCTCATCCGCGAGCCAGCGCGCCCAGTACATGGGCACGTCCACGTGCAGCATGAACAGGATGTAGAGCCCGCCGGCGGCGGCCAGCGCGGCCAGGCGCCTGCGGTTGGCGGCGGCGCAGCGCGGCCACAGCGCCACCAGGCTGGCCACCACGAATCCGGCGGCCAGGGTCCAGAGCGACTCCTCGATCACATGGCCAAGATGGGCCCGCGTCAGCACGGCGTACCAGGAGCAGAGTTCGGCGAGCACGATGGTCGGCAGCAACGCCCTTGCCGTGGTCCGGGTCACGGCGCTGTCCCGGGCGCGGGCCATCTCGCCCAGCAGCAGGGCCCACTGGGCAGCGAAGCTCAGCTCGGCCAGGGTGGCCACCGTGCGTCCGAGCAGCACGCTGGACAGCCAGCTGTCGACGATGCAGTGGCGCGCGATGTCGTGCACCGGCAGGGCCGAGCGGTAGGCGCAGCCGAGGACGAAGACGGCTGACAGCGCGAGCTGCAGGCGCCGGGCGGCGTACTGCCCGGCCGGCAGCAGGGCGCGGCGGCGCCGCAGGGCCCTGGCCGAGAGCAGCCACAGCAGCACGTTGAAGCCGCCGAGCGTGCACAGTGCGATCCACCAGAACAGGACAGGGTTGGACATGGGGCGTGGTGCGATGGGTAGGCGTGGGGGGGCGCGGCAGGCCGGTCCGCTGGCCGCTGCTGCCGCTGATGCTAGGCCGCGCGGCTGAAGATTTCGTGACGGTCGCATGGCCGGTGCGCCGTGGACCGGCCGCGACCTCAGGCGCCTGGCTTGCACCAGGCAAAGCGGCTGCGGTACAGCGCCACGCTGGCCACCATGCCCCAGCTCATGCCGGCGAACGTGGCGGCCAGCCGGCCAGCCAGAGGGCGCCTGCACCCAGCCCGGGCACGCTCAGGTCACCGGCGCCGGGTTGAACAGCACCAGGGCGTTGTGCAGTTTCCACCGCTCGGCCCAGGTCTTCCTGTGCCCGCTGGCCACGTCCAGCAGGAACTGGAACAGCTCCTGCCCCACTTCGTCGATGCTGGCGCTGCCGTCGGCGATCTGGCCGGCGTTGATGTCCATCAGGTCGTGCCAGCGCCGCGCCAGCTCGGTGCGGGTGGCGACCTTGACCACGGGCACCGCGGCCAGGCCGTAGGGCGTGCCGCGCCCGGTGGTGAAGACGTGCAGGTTCATGCCGGCGGCCAGCTGCAGCGTGCCGCAGATGAAGTCGCTGGCCGGGGTGGCGGCGAAGATCAGGCCTTTCTGTTGCGCCTTGTCGCCGGGCGCGAGCACGCCCGCGATGGGCGCCGAGCCGGACTTGATGATCGAGCCCATGGCCTTTTCCACGATGTTGGACAGGCCGCCCTGCTTGTTGCCGGGCGTGGTGTTGGCGCTGCGGTCCACGCGGCCCTTGGCCAGGTAGGCGTCGTACCAGGCCATCTGCGCGATCATGGCCTGCGCGATCGCGGGCGTGGCCGCGCGCGCGGTGAGCTGGTCGATGGCGTCGCGCACCTCGGTCACTTCGGAAAACATGACGGTGGCGCCGGCGCGCACCAGCAGGTCGGTGCAGTAGCCCACGGCCGGGTTGGCCGTGATGCCCGAGAGCGCATCGCTGCCGCCGCACTGCACGCCCACCACCAGCTCACTGGCGGGCACGGTGACGCGGCGGCGCGCGTTGAGGCGCTCCAGGTGCGGCACAGCCTGCGCCAGGATGCTGTCGAGCATGGACATGAAGCCGACGTGGCGCTCGTCCTGCAGGCAGACCACGTCCAGCGCGCTTTTGCCGTCCGCGCTGATCGGGATGGAGCCGGCGGGCAGCAGGCGCTCCGGCTGCAGCTTCTCGCAGCCCAGGCTGACCACCAGCACCTCGCCGCCGAAATTCGGGTTGCGGCTGATGTTGCGCAGGGTGCGGATGGGAATCTCGGCGCCCTCGGCCTCGATGGCGACGCCGCAGCCGTAGCTGTGCTCCAGGCCCACCACATCGTCCACATTCGGGTAGCGCGGCAGCAGCTCGGCCTTGATGCGCTGAACGGCCTGGGCGACCACGCCGGCCACGCACTGCACGGTGGTGGTCACGGCCAGGATGTTGCGCGTGCCCACCGAGCCGTCGGCATTGCGGTAGCCCTCGAAGGTGTAGCCCTCCAGCGCGGCGCTCGCCGGGCGGCGGACGGTAGCGATGGGCAGCTGGTCCAGCGCGCGGGCGGCAGGCATGGTCAGCACGCGTTCGTGCACCCAGCTGCCGGCGGGCAGATCCCGGGCCGCGTAGCCGATGGGCACGCCATAGCGCAGCACGGCCGCACCGGCCGCAATGTCCACCAGGGCCAGCTTGTGCCCCTGCGGCACAGCCTCGCGCAGCGTCGGGCCGCCGGGCAGCGCCGTGCCGGCGGGCAGTCCGCCGGCGTTGGCGACGACGGCGACGTTGTCGCGCTCATCCATGCGGATGGTGAGGGGGCTGGCCATGAACTCTCCTAAGATGCGCAGGCTTGACCGTGGTTGCGGTCGGGCTATGATGTGAATGATAGCGCTACCATCAATGGATCGCAAGCACTGCCCATGAGTGACAAAGAAGCCGGCAAACGCAGCCGCCGCAGCAGCGGCGCCATCACCCTGCGCGACGTGGCGGCGCTGGCCGGCGTGGCGCCCATCACGGCCTCGCGCGCGCTGAACACGCCGGGCCAGGTCTCGCCTGAGGTGCTCAAGCGCGTGCAGGACGCGGTGCAGCGCACCCGCTACGTGCCCAACCGCATGGCCGGCGGCTTGGCCTCGGCGCGCAGCCGGCTGATTGCGGCGGTGGTGCCCAGCACGGTGGTGTCGGTCTTCATGGAGACCATCGAGGCGCTGAACGAGACTTTGTTCAATGCCGGCTACCAGCTGATGCTGGGCCAGTCCAACTACTCGCCGGCGCGCGAGGAGGCGCTGCTGGAGGCCATCATCGGCCGCCGGCCGGACGGCATCTTCCTCACCGGCATCCTGCCGCCGGGCAAGGGCCGCACGCGCGTGGTGGCTTCGGGCATCCCGGTGGTGGAGACCTGGGATCTCACGCCCACCCCCATCGACATGCTGATCGGCTTCTCGCACGCCGACATCGGGCGCGAGGTGGCGCGCTTCCTGTCGCGCAAGGGGCGCCGGCGCCTGGCGCTGGTGCGGGCCGACGACGAACGCGCGCTGCGCCGGGCCACGGCCTTCATGGACGAGCTGGCCGCGCAGGGCCACGGCCCGGTGCCGGTGATCAACGTGGGTGCCTCGCGCAGCCTCAAGAGCGGGCGCGATGCCCTGGCGTGCCTCCTGGCCGAGGCGCCGGAGGTGGACGCCGTGTTCTGCAGCTCCGACCTGCTGGCGCTGGGCGTGATGACCGAGGCGCGGGTGCGCGGCATCGCGATCCCGCAGGACCTGGCTGTGGTGGGTTTCGGTGACGTGCCCTTCGTGGCCGACATGGCGCCGGCCCTGAGCACCGTGCGCATCAACGGCGGCCGCATCGGCGAGCTGGCCGCGCAGGTCCTGATGGCGCGCGCCGAAGGCCGGACGGTGCAGCAGCCCATCGTCGACCTGGGCTTTGCCATCGTCGAACGCGAAAGCGCCTGACGCTTCCCGCCAAAAAAACCGGCCGCCGGCCGGGCTTGACAAGAATTTTGGTAACGCTACCATTTGCCTGTTGCTCATTTGGTAGCGCTACCATCTGCATGGTGGCAAGAGGTGGTTTCAGGCCGGCCAGCGCCAGCGCCGGAAACCGTATTGATCGTTCTGACGACACAGGAGACGCCCATGAAGAAACTGTTCTCGGCCCTTGCGGCAGCCCTCATCACCGTGCTGGCCAGCCCGGCACAGGCCTGGCCGGACAAACCCGTCACGCTGCTGGTGCCCTTCCCGCCGGGCGGCTCGACCGACCTGATCGCGCGCACCCTGGCGCCCAAGCTGCAGGAAAAGCTCGGCGGCAGCTTCGTCGTCGACAACAAGGCCGGTGCCACCGGCACCATAGGCGCCGGTCAGGTGGCGCGCGCCGCGCCCGATGGCCACACCCTGCTGGTGGCCTCGCTCGGCCCCTATGTGATTGCGCCGCACCTGATCGCCAAGGTGCCGTATGACGCGCTGAAAGACTTCGACTACATCAGTGTCGCCGTGCAGGCGCCCAATGTGCTGGTGGTGCCCGCCGCGTCGGCGCACAACTCCCTGGCCGATGTGCTGGCCTTTCTGCGCGCCAACCCCGACAAGATGACCTTCGCTTCCTCCGGCAACGGCAGCAGCGACCACCTGACGGCCGAACTGTTCTGGCAGCAGACCGGGACCAGCGGCATCCACGTGCCCTACAAGGGGGGCGGCCCGGTGATGAACGACCTGCTGGGCAACCAGGTGGACTCCTCCTTCATGAACATCAACACCGCCATGCCGCAGATCAAGGCCGGCAAGCTCAAGGCCCTGGCCATCACCAGCGCCCAGCGCTCGCCGCTGCTGCCCACGGTGCCCAGCCTGGAAGAGGCCGGCATCAAGGACGCCAATGTCTATTCCTGGCAGGCCATCGCCGCGCCGCGTGGACTGCCGGCCGACGTCAAGGCCAAGTTGCACGCCGCCATCGTGGCCGGCCTGAACGATCCGGCCGTCAAACCCAAGCTGCTCGACCTGGGCTTCGAGATCGTGGGCAGCACGCCGGGGCAGTTCACGGCCTACCAGGCGGCCGAGTTCGCGCGCTGGAAGCAGCTCATCCAGAGCCGCAAGATCTCGGCCGACTGAGTGGCGGGAGGCAAGGTTTCCATGCAGGCATCGTCCACCCCGGTCGTCACGGAACTGCGCGCCATCCCGGTGGCAGGCCGTGACAGCATGCTCCTGAACCTGAGCGGCGCGCACGCGCCGTTCTTTACCCGCAACCTCGTGCTGCTGAAGGACAGCGCCGGGCGCACCGGCGTGGGCGAGGTGCCCGGCGGCGAGCAGATCCGCCAGACACTGGAAGACGCGCGCGAGCTTGTCGTGGGCCAGCCGATCGGCAAGCACCATCAGCTGGTGCGCGCGGTGCAGGAGCGCTTTGCCGCGCGCGACGCCGGTGGCCGCGGCCTGCAGACCTTCGACCTGCGCACCACCATCCACGCGGCCACGGCCATCGAATCGGCGCTGCTGGACCTGCTGGGCCAGCACCTGCAGGTGCCGGTGGCCGAGCTGCTGGGCGAAGGCCAGCAGCGCGACAGCGTGGAGATGCTGGGCTATCTGTTCTTTGTCGGCGACCGGCGCAAGACGCCGCTGCCCTATGCCGAAGAGCCGGGCGCCGGCAACGCCTGGTTCCGCCTGCGCCACGAGGAGGCCATGACGCCCGAGGCTGTGGTGCGCCTGGCCGAGGCCGCGCGCGAGCGCTACGGCTTCAACGACTTCAAGCTCAAGGGCGGCGTGCTGCGCGGCGAAGACGAGGTGGCCGCCGTGACGGCTCTGCACGAGCGCTTCCCGCAGGCGCGCGTGACGCTGGATCCCAACGGTGGCTGGCTGCTGAAAGACGCGATTCGCCTGATGCGCGACATGCGCGGTGTCGTGGCCTATGCCGAGGACCCCTGCGGTGCGGAAGACGGTTTCAGCGGCCGCGAGGTGATGGCCGAATTCCGCCGCGCCACCGGCCTGCCTACGGCCACCAATATGGTCGCCACCGACTGGCGTCAGCTGGCCCATGCGCTGTCACTGCAGAGCGTGGACATCCCGCTGGCCGATCCGCATTTCTGGACCATGGCGGGCTCGGTGCGCGTGGCGCAGACCTGCCGCGACTGGGGCCTGACCTGGGGCTCGCACTCGAACAACCACTTCGACGTCTCGCTGGCCATGTTCACGCACGTGGGCGCGGCCGCGCCCGGCAAGGTCACGGCCATCGACACGCACTGGATCTGGCAGGACGGCCAGCGCCTGACGAAGGAGCCGCTCAAGATCATCAACGGCCGGGTGCAGGTGCCGCAGCAGCCGGGCCTGGGGGTGGAGCTCGACATGGCCGAGGTGGAGCAGGCGCACCAGCTCTACCTGCAGCACGGCCTGGGCTCGCGCGATGACGCGGCAACCATGCAGTACCTGCTGCCCGGCTGGAAGTTCGACCCCAAGCGGCCGTGCATGGTGCGCTGAGGCGCGCCGGTTCAAGAACCTGAAGGAGTGGCGATGCGCCCGAATCTGTTGAGGAAAATCTGGAGCGAAGGCAGGGTGGCCGTCAACGGCTGGCTGGCCATCCCGAACGGCTTTGCCGCCGAGACCATGGCCCACCAGGGCTGGGACGCGCTGACGGTGGACATGCAGCACGGCGTGGTGGACTACCAGGCCATGGTCGGCATGCTGCAGGCCATCTCCACCACCAACACCGTGCCCATCGTGCGCGTGCCCTGGCTGGAGCCCGGCATCCTGATGAAGTCGCTGGATGCCGGCGCCTACGCGGTCATCTGCCCGATGATCAACACCCGCGAGGACGCGCAGAAGCTGGTGGCCTGGACCAGTTACGCGCCGCGCGGCACGCGCAGCTTCGGCCCGGTGCGCGCCATGCTCTACGGCGGCAGCGACTACCCGCAGCACGCCAACGACACCATCGTCCGGTTTGCCATGATCGAGACCGCGCAGGCGCTGGACAACCTGGACCAGATCCTGTCGGTCGAGGGGCTGGACGCGGTCTACATCGGCCCCACCGACCTCTCGCTCTCGCTGGGCTGCCGCCCCAATATGGATGAGCCCGATCCCAAGGCGCAAGAAGCCATGGCCTACGTGCTGGAGCGCGCCCAGGTGCATGGCCTGGTGGCCGGCATCCACAACTTCGGTACCCAGGCGGCGCTGGCGCGCATCGCCATGGGCTTCCAGTTCGTGACCATCGGTTCGGATGCGCGCTTCATTGCGGCCGGCGCGCAGCAGGTCGTGAAGACCTTGCGCGACCGCGGCGTCTGAGCGGGCCGCGGTCTCAGCTGTTTTCGCCGGCGTTCTGATTGCGCCAGGCAAAGTAGCCGCGGTACAGCGCCACGCTGAGCACCATGCCCCAGGTCATGCCGGCGAACATGCCGCCCAGCATGCCGGGCAGCGTCGAGCTGCCGGCTGCGCTGGCCTGCCAGCGCGCCAGCCAGAGCGCGCCGCCGGTCATGCCCAGCAGCATCCAGCCCGAGCACATCAGGTTCTGCGCGAACAGCGAACAGAGATAACGGCCGCAGTGCGGGCGCAGCAGGCGCAGGCTGGGGATGGCCAGCAGGCCGCCGGCCAGCATGCCCGCGTGCATGCCGGGCAGGAATTCGAGGTGCAGCAGCAGGCTGTCGTGAAAGCCCAGGCCGCTGCTCTGCAGGCACAGGCTGTCCAGCCGCGCCGGGCCGCTCTGCAGCACGTCCCACAACAGGCCCAGCAGCATGCCACCGAAGCCCAGCGACAGCATCACGTGCGGCGGCGACAGGCCGGCGCGCTGCGGGCGGATCCAGGCCAGCGCCACGCAAGCGGCGGCCACGGCCGCCAGCGTGAGCGGCATGAGCAGCGGTTGCGCGCTGCCGGGCAGCGCGGAGGACCTCCCCAGCGACCACAGCGTCAGCCCCACCGCGGCCACCAGCAGCGCGGGCGTGAGGGTGGCCGAGCCGATGCTGCGGGCCAGCCAGTGGGGTTGCGGGCTCAGGTTCATCGCGAGGGCCAGGTTTCGTCTACTGAGGCATTAGTCGGAATCTATCGGCGGGCGCGGGTTATCTCTATGGTCAGGGCACGTCGACTCCCCGACACTGCGCCGTCTATCCAGTATGAAACTCTAGCCCGGTTGTGCAAGTGCGGCCGGCCGGATGAACGAAGCGCCGCTGCGCTGCATGAGCGTCCGCCCGCCGGCACGAGTGTGCAACCTTGTTGCGGTCACAGGCATGGAGCCCATCATGAAGAGCTGCCCCGTCCATGGCGCCCAGAGCGCCAACGCCAATTCCTGGCTCTACCTGCTGGAGCGTTTCGACGTCGGCGTGATCCACCTCGACAAGGACCTGCGCGTGGTGGGCATGAACGACTTCGCGCGCCGCAGCCTGCCGGTGCAGGACAAGCTGCCCTTCGACAAGTACGTGCTGGACTTCCACCCCGACGCGGCCAAGAACAAGGTCAAGTTCCTGCTCGACCAGGCCGAGTGCCCGGTGAACAACGCGCCGCCGATGGCGATGATGATCAACATCCCGGACCGCATGCTGCTGATCAAGGTCTCCAAGATCGGCGACATGCAGGGCGCCACCATGGGCTACACCCTGGTGTTCTACGACATCACCGACGTGGTGAGCCACGAGAACGACAGCAGTGCGCGCGGCGGCCGCGACAGCGGCGAGACGCCGGAGCGGCGCCAGTTGCGCAAGATCCCCACCATCAAGCAGAACCGCGTACTGCTGGTGGACGTGCCCGGCGTGTCCTTCATCCGCTCCGAAGGCCATTACACCTGGGTGCACACGGGGCAGGGCAGCCAGTTCTGCAACCTCAACATCGGCGACCTGGAGAGCCGGCTCGACCCGCAGCTCTTCCTGCGCGTGCACCGCAGCTACATCGTCAACCTCTCGCACGTGGACGAGATCGTGCGCGACGACGGCCGCATGACGCTGCGCATGATGGGCCCCACGCCGGTGGAGATCCCGGTCTCGCGCAGCAGCGCGCCGCGCCTGCTGGAGCAGCTGGGCTTGAGCGACCCGGTCCCGACACGCGCTTAATTCACTTCACGGCTATATAAAAACCCGCTGATGGTTAAGTCCATCGGGCTTGCTCGGTTCGTGCGCCTGGACTGCCGTTCGTGCACGCGTGCACGACATTGATTTTTTGAACGCCGCAAGGTGCCGGGCCCTCGGTAGATTGCGCCTCTTGTCACAAGAACGCCGTGCTGCACGGCAAGAACAGCAAGAGGAGACACCGTGATTCCACCTGCATTTGCCTATCACGCCCCGCGCACGCTGCCCGAGGCGATCAATCTGCTCAGCACCCTGGGCGAAGACGCCAAGCTGCTGGCCGGCGGCCACAGCCTGCTGCCCATGATGAAGCTGCGCTTTGCCCAGCCCGGCGCGCTGATCGACATCAACCGCATCCCCGAGCTGCGTGGCATCCGGGACGAGGGCGGCCTGATCCGCATCGGCGCCATGACCACCGAGAACGAGCTGATAGCCTCCAGACTGCTGCAGCAGAAAGTGCCGCTGCTGTCTGAGGCGGCCCAGCTGATCGCCGACCCGCAGGTGCGCAACCGCGGCACCATCGGCGGCGACATCGCCCACGGCGACCCCGGTAACGACCACCCGGCCATCGCCATGGCGCTGGAGGCCACCTTCGTGCTGCAGGGCCCCCAGGGCGAGCGCAAGGTGAAAGCCACCGAATTCTTCCATGGCACCTACATGACGGCGCTGGCCGAGGACGAGATCCTCACCGCCATCCTGGTGGCGCCCTTGGCCGCCGGCACCGGCTACGCCTACACCAAGCTCAAACGCAAGACCGGCGACTGGGCCACGGCCGGCGCCGCCGTGATCCTGGCCATGAGCGGCGGCAAGGTGACACAGGTGCGTATCGCACTGACCAACGTGGCACCGACGGCGCTGCGCGCCAGCGCGGCCGAGCAGGCCCTGCTGGGCAGGGCGCCCGATCTGGCCGCGCTGAACGCCGCCGCCGAGGCGGCGCGCGCCATCTGCGAGCCGGCCGAGGACCTGCGCGGCGACGCCGAATACAAGACCGCCATGGCCGGCGAGATGGTCAAGCGCGCCATCCGCAGCGCCGTGGCGCGCTGCAAGTAGAAGAACAGGAGGAGACCACACCATGAGCAAGCACATCGTTTCCATGACCGTCAACGGCCGCAAGGTCGAAGAGGCGGTCGAGTCGCGCACCCTGCTGGTCCACTTCCTGCGCGAGAAGCTCAGCCTGACCGGCACCCACATCGGCTGCGACACCAGCCACTGTGGTGTCTGCACGGTGGACGTGGACGGCCAGTCCATCAAGAGCTGCACCCACCTGGCGGTGCAGTGCGAAGGCAGCGACATCAAGACCGTGGAAGGACTGGCGAGCGGCGCCACGCTGCACGCGGTGCAGGATGCCTTCTACAAGGAGCACGGCCTGCAGTGCGGCTTCTGCACGCCCGGCATGCTGATGCGCGCCTACCGCTTCCTGCAGGACAACCCGAACCCGACCGAGGAAGAGGTGCGCGCCGGCATGGCCGGCAACCTGTGCCGCTGTACCGGCTACCAGAACATCGTCAAGGCCGTGCTGACGGCCGCCAGGACGCTGCAACAACCGCAAAAGATGGCCGCCTGAGCGCCGCACCAGGAGACACACCATGAACGCACCGATCAGCGATCGTGAAAAGGCCCTGATGGGCATGGGCGAGTCGCGCCTGCGCAAGGAAGACGCCCGCTTCATCCAGGGCAAGGGCAACTACGTGGACGACATCAAGCTGCCGGCCATGGTGCACATGGACATCGTGCGCTCGCCGCTGGCCCACGCCCGCATCAGGAAGATCAACAAGGAAGCCGCGCTGGCCGTGCCGGGCGTGATCGCCGTGCTGACGGCCGACGACCTGAAACCGCTCAAGCTGCACTGGATGCCCACGCTGGCCGGCGACGTGGCGGCCGTGCTGGCCGACGAAAAGGTGCACTTCCAGATGCAGGAGGTAGCCGTCGTGATCGCCGAGGACCGCTACGCCGCGGCCGATGGCGTGGAGGCGGTGGAGGTGGAGTACGAGGAACTGCCGCCGGTGGTCGACCCCTTCGAGGCCCTCAAGCCCGGCGCGCCGGTGCTGCGCGAGGACCTGGCCGGCAAGACCGAGGGGGCGCACGGCAAGCGCTACCACCACAACCACATCTTCAGCTGGGACGCCGGCGACAAGGAGGCCACCGATGCCGCCTTCGCCCAGGCGCCGGTGACCGTGAAGCAGGACATGTTCTACCCGCGCGTGCACCCCAGCCCGCTGGAGACTTGCGGCTGCGTGGCCTCCTTCGACCCGGTGCGCGGCGAGCTCACCACCTGGATCACCAGCCAGGCGCCGCACGTGGTGCGCACGGTGGTGTCCATGCTCTCGGGCATCCCCGAGTCCAAGGTGCGCATCATCTCGCCCGACATCGGCGGCGGCTTCGGCAACAAGGTGGGCATCTACCCGGGCTATGTCTGCGCCATCGTCTCTTCCATCGTGCTGGGCCGCCCGGTCAAGTGGGTGGAGGACCGCATCGAGCACCTCTCGTCCACCGCCTTTGCGCGCGACTATCACATGACGGGCGAGCTGGCCGCCACCCAGGACGGCAAGATCCTGGCGCTGCGCACCAACGTCATCGCCGACCATGGCGCCTTCGACGCCTGTGCCGACCCGACCAAGTTCCCCGCGGGCCTGTTCCACATCTGCTCCGGCTCCTACGACATCCCGGCGGCCTACTGCAAGGTCGACGGCGTCTATACCAACAAGGCGCCGGGCGGCGTGGCCTACCGCTGCTCCTTCCGCGTGACCGAGGCCGTGTACCTGATCGAGCGCATGGTCGACGTGCTGGCGCAGAAGCTCGGCATGGACAAGGCCGAGATCCGCGCCAAGAACTTCATCCGCAAGGAGCAGTTCCCCTACAAGAGCGCCTTCGGCTTCGAGTACGACTCGGGCGACTACCACACGGCGCTGCAGAAGGTGCTGGACGCGGTGGACTACCAGGGCCTGCGCGCCGAGCAGGCGGCCAAGCGCGCCGACCCGAACTGCCCCACGCTGATGGGCATCGGTCTCGTGACCTTCACCGAGGTGGTGGGCGCGGGCCCGACCAAGATGTGCGACATCCTGGGCATCGGCATGTTCGATTCCTGCGAGATCCGCGTGCACCCCACAGGCAGCGCCATCGCCCGCATGGGCACCATCACCCAGGGCCAGGGCCACCAGACCACCTATGCGCAGATCATCGCCACCGAGCTGGGCATCCCGAGCGAGGTGATCCAGGTCGAGGAAGGCGACACCAGCACCGCGCCCTACGGCCTGGGCACCTACGGCTCGCGCTCCACCCCGGTGGCCGGGGCGGCCATCGCGCTGGCAGCGCGCAAGATCCACGCCAAGGCCAAGAAGATCGCCGCCCACCTGCTGGAGATCAGCGAGGCGGATCTGGAGTGGGAGATCGACCGCTTCAAGGTCAAGGGCAACGATGCGAAGTTCAAGACCATGAAGGACATCGCCTGGGCCGCCTACAACCAGCCCCCGGCCGGCCTGGAGCCGGGCCTGGAGGCGGTCCATTACTACGACCCGCCGAACTTCACCTACCCCTTCGGCATCTACCTGTGCGTGGTGGACATCGACAAGGGCACGGGCGAGACCAAGATCCGCCGCTTCTATGCGCTGGACGACTGCGGCACCCGCATCAACCCCATGATCATCGAGGGCCAGATCCACGGCGGCCTGACCGAAGGCTTCGCCGTGGCCATGGGCCAGCTGCTGTCCTTCGACAAGCAGGGCAACATCCAGGGCAATTCCTTCATGGACTACTTCCTGCCCACCGCGGTGGAAACGCCCCATTGGGAGACCGACTACACCGTCACGCCCTCGCCGCACCACCCCATCGGTGCCAAGGGCGTGGCCGAGTCGCCGCACGTGGGCAGCATCCCGACTTTCACCAGCGCCATGGTGGACGCCTTCGCTCACCTGGGCGTCACCCACTTCAACATGCCGCACACGGCGTATCGCGTCTGGCAGGAGCTGAAGAAGAACGGCGTCGCGACCAGCTGATGTCGTTGGGTCCGGGTGGATGTGCCACGTTGCGACACATCCACCCGGAAAATTCTCGGATACATGAAACATGCAAGTCACACTCGATAAACAGTACCCCGTGGCCGCCGGCATCGATGCCGCCTGGGCCGTTCTCTCCAACATCAAGGAGCTGGCCACCTGCATGCCCGGCGCCGCCATCACTGACCAGGTGGATGACAGGAACTACAAGGGCAATGTGCGCGTGAAGGTGGGCCCGGCCGTGGCCGCTTTTGCCGGCACCATCGAAGTGCTGGAGGTCAACGCCGCCAGCCGCACGCTGAAGATGGTCGGCAAGGGCGCCGACAAGGGCGGCTCCTCCGCCTCCATGGAGCTCACGGCCAATCTGCTGCCGGCTGTCGATGGCCGCTGCACGCTGCAGGGCCATTCCGAAGTCATCGTCAATGGCAAGTTCGCCCAGTTCGGCGGCCGCATGATGAGCTCGGTGTCGGACATGATCCTGGCCCAGTTCGCCGAGACCTTCGCGCAGAAGGCGCAGGTGCTGCAGGAGGCGGCCGTGCCCGGCGCGGAGGCGGGCGTGGGCCCTGAGACCGCGGTGCATGCGCCCAAGCCGGTGGCGGCCAAGGAACTCAATGCGCTCGGCATCCTCTGGGCGCTGATCAAGAATTTCTTTGGCGGTCTTTTCGGCAAAAGATGAGTCGCCCCCTGAGTCGGCTGCGCCGCCTTCCCCCAGAGGGGGACGACGCCAGTGGCCCGGCGAAGCCGGTTCCACGGCGTCCCGCGCATGAAACCCATCCCGCATGCGGCGCATCGGTTCAACTGATACCCTAGATTCATGACCGACGCGATCACCACTCCAGAGGGCCTGCGCGAGCGCCTGCACCAGGCCGGTTACATCGCCGACGAGGACTTGGCCAGCCTGGTCTGGATGAGCCTGACGCTGGAGCGCCCGCTGTTGCTCGAAGGCGAGGCCGGCGTGGGCAAGACGGCGATCGCCGCGGCCTGCGCCAGGGCGCTGGGCCGCAAGCTGCTGCGCCTGCAATGCTACGAAGGCCTGGACTTGAACCAGGCCGTCTATGAGTGGAACTACAGCCGCCAGCTGCTGGAGATCCGCCTGGCCGAGGCCGGCCAGGGTGACAGAGGGCATCTGCGCGAGAACCTGTTCTCCGAGGCCTTCCTGCTGGAGCGCCCGCTGCTGCAGGCCATCCGCTCGCCCCAGCCCTGCGTGCTGCTGATCGACGAGATCGACCGCGCCGACGAGGCCTTCGAGGCCTTCCTGCTGGAAATGCTGTCCGAGTATCAAGTGACGGTGCCCGAACTCGGCACGTTGCAGGCACTGAGCAAGCCGCTGGTGGTGCTGACGAGCAACGGCACGCGCGACCTGTCGGACGCGCTGCGCCGGCGCTGCCTCTTCCATTACGTCGACTTTCCCTCGCTGGCGCGCGAGATCGAGATCGTGCGCACCCTGGTGCCCGAGGCGGCGCAGCAGCTGGTGCAGGAGGCCGTGGCCTTCGTGCAGCGCCTGCGCAAGGAAGACCTGGACAAGACGCCCGGCGTGGCCGAGACGCTGGACTGGGTGCGGGTGCTGTTCAAGCTGGGCCTGCAGGAGCTGCCGCTGGAGCCGCAACGGCTGCTGCCCACGCTGGCCGCGCTGCTCAAGACGCGCAACGACAGCTGGCAGGTCACGGCCGAACGCGTGGGCAAGCTCATCGACGGCCCGCGCATTGCGCAGGACGTCGGTGTCGTGGGATTGAAATGCCCCCCCTGAGCCGGCTGTCGCCGTCCGGTGCCTACGCCAGAGGCTCAGGCTCTTCGGCCTGTCCGAGCCTGCGCAGGCAGGCTCGGAGCCGCAGGCCTCAGCCCCCCGGGGGGGACAACGCCAGTGGCCCGGCGCAGCCGGTGCCACGGCGTTCCGCGGATGGACCTCTCCATGCCAACTTGTCTCGCAACTCGGGAAAGTGCGGGCATGCAGGCGATTGACCCACGCCAGCAGCTCGGCGAGTTTGCGCACTACCTGCGCGAGCATGGCTTCGTGCTGGGCTATGCCGAGGTGGAGCTGATGGCGCGCGCGGCGGCGGCCTTGCCGCTGGTGCAGTGGCAGCGCATCGAGGCGCTGTGGCGCGGCATCGCCAGCGGCAGCCGCAAGCAGTGGCTCAAGTACCCGGACCTGCACCAGGCGTTCTGGTTCCCGCACCGGGTCAAGGGCAGCACGCGCAGCACCGGCCTGACGCGCAAGAACCGCGCGCTGCCCGAGCTGGTGCAGCAGCTGCACAGCGAACTGGGCCAGACCCCGCCGCCGGCGCAGAGCATGCAGCAGACGGCCCAGCCCACCCTGGGCGTCGCCGACCAGGCCGGCAGTGGCGCGCTGGAGGAGTCCTCGGGTCCGCCGCGCGCGCAAGGCGGCGCCAGCCGCACGGCACCGCTGGAGCAGCGCGACTTCGCCGACTGGCAGGCCGGCGACCTGGACCGCTTCGAGCCCCTGGTGGAGCAGCTCCAGCGCCGTCTGCGCAGCCAGCTCATGCGTCGCCTGCGGCACGAACAGAGTGGCCCGCGCATCCATCTGCGTCGCTCGCTGCGCGCCGCCCTGGCCACCGGCGGCGAGCTGGTGCAGCTGCATCATGTACGGCGCCAGCGCCGCCAGCCGCGCGTGGTGGTGCTGGTGGACGTGAGCCGCTCCATGGAAGTCCATGCGCAGTTCTTTCTGCGCCTGGCGCGCGCCTTTGTCGAGGTGATGGACGCGCGCGCCTTCATCTTCCACACCCAGGCGGCCGAGGTCACGCCGCTGATGAAGCGGCGCAGCCTGCGGGTGCAGGAGAAGATCAACGCCGTCACCTTCGGCTTCGGTGGCGGCACGCGCATCGCCAGCAGCCTGCACGAGGTGCTGCACACGCACCTGGACCGGGCCTTGGGCCGCGGCGACCTGTTCCTGGTGTTCAGCGACGGCTACGACACCGACGAGCCGGACGCCCTGGCCCAGGTGCTGGCGCAGGTGCGCTCGCGCGGCGCGCGCGTGGGCTGGCTGCACCCGACGGTGGACTTGCCCCAGTCGGCGGCGATGGCATTGGCGGCGCAGCACGTGACGCGCTTCCTGCCGGCGCACAATCTGGCCAGCCTGGCGCGCCTGCCTGAACTGCTGAACTGAACCGAGACGAGGACTGTCGACCATGGGATGCATCATGAAACAGGGTGGCGGTCTCTATGCCCGCCTGCGCATCGGCGCCGTGCTGCTGGCCGCCGGTGAAGGCCGGCGCATGGGTGGCGTGGCCAAGCCGCTGATCCGCCTGCAGGGCGTGCCGCTGGTCAAGCGCCACCTGATCGCGCTCAGCGGTGCGGGTGTCGATGAAGTGGTGGTGGTGACCGGCTTCAAGTGTGACGCGGTGGAGGCCCAGGTGCAGGAGTTCCCGGTCACGCTGGCGCACAACGCGGCCTTTGCCGACGGCCAGCAGGGCTCGGTGCGCACCGGCCTGGCGGCGCTCAGCGGCAGGTTCGACGCCGTGCTGGTGCTGCTGGCCGACCAGCCACTGATCGGCGCCAATGACCTGACCGAGCTGATCTCGGCCTACAAGAAGAGCGCGAAGCGCGAGGGCGGCATGGTGCTGGCGCCGGTGGTGAACGGTCAGCGCGGCAACCCCATCCTGCTCGACGCCGAGGCCCACGCGCAGATCCTGGCCAGCGATGCCAACCTGGCCTGCCGCAAATTCATCGAAAGCCACCCGGAGCTGGTGCTGGTGCACGAGACCGGCAACACCCGCTACATCACCGATCTCGACACCCCGGAGGACGTGGCGCGGCTGGCCGAGCGCACCGGCTGGAAGCTGGAACTGCCGGCGCGCGAGGCGGCCGCGTGAGTGGGGGGATGCCGGCCGACGGCACGCTGCAGCGCCACTGGCCCGTGCCGCTGGCGGTGCACCGCTATTCGCGCGCCGCGGAGGTCAACCCCCTGCTGGCGCGCGTCTTCGGGGCCGTGCGCGCCACCGACGCGTCGACAGTGCCAGGTCACTTCTATGCCAGCCCTGACGACCTGCTGCGCCGCATCCAGCTGCCCGAGTTCCACGCCCTCGTGCAGTTCATCGTCCAGTCCATCCAGCAGACGGCGCAGCAGGCCAACGCCGGCCTGTGGCCGCCCGGCCGCCACAACCTGCAGCTGGAGCTGATGGGCGTGTGGTTCCAGATCCAGAACGGCGCCACCTTCCACGACGTGCATACCCACGGCAACTGCTCCTGGTCCGGCGTGTACTACGTGCAGATCGATCCGGCCGAACAAAGAAGAAATCACCCGGACTTCGGCGCGCTCAACGGCGCCACGCGCTTTTACAGCCCCCTGTTTCCGCTGCTGGGCGGCGCCCATATCGACCTGGGCAATGCCTGGCTGCAGCGGGCCACGCTGGACGTGACACCGCAGGAAGGTGAGCTGGTGCTGTTCCCGTCCTTCCTGCCGCACAAGGCCATGCCCTATGTGGGCGAGCGCGACCGCATCATCGTCTCCTTCAACGCGCAGATCCGCGCGCCCGAAGGCGACCAGCTGTTCCGCTACGCCGGCGCCTGATCGCGGCGCTGTTGCCGGCAACAAGGCCGCTGTTTCATTGGACGTGCCGGTCCGCCGCCGGAGCCGCGCAATGCTGCAGCATGGGGGCCGTCACGGTCTGCAGCGTGGCGTGGGCGATGCCAAAGCGTTCCTGCAGCCCGGTGCTCGTCTCGCGCAGGAAGTCATCACCCGGGTGCCCGGCGGGCATGACCAGGTGGGCGGTCAGCGCCACCCGCGTGGTGCTCATGCCCCAGACATGCAGGTCGTCCACGCTGGCCACGCCCGGGCGCGCGGCCAGCCAGGCCTGCACGGCCGGCAGGTCGATGTGCTCGGGCACGCCATCGAACAGCAGGTGCAGCGACTGGCGCAGCAGCCCCCAGGTGGCCGCGACGATGACGACGGCGATGGCCAGGCTGATCACCGGGTCCAGCCAGGTCCAGCCCTGCCAGAGGTAGAGCCCACCACCGACCACCACGCCCAGCGAAACCAGGGCATCGGCCGCCATGTGCAGGAAGGCGCCGCGCACGTTCAGGTCATGCTCGCGCCCGCGCAGGAAGAGCAGGGCGGTGGCGGTATTGACCACGATGCCGATGGCTGCGACGGTGATGATGGTCCAGCCTTCGGTGGGTTCAGGTGAGCCCAGGCGCTGCAAGGCCTCCCAGCCCAGCGAACCCATGGCCAGCAGCAGCAGCACGGCATTGCCGAAGGCCGCCAGGATGGAGGCGCGTTGCCAGCCGTAGGTGTGGCGCGCATCGGGCCGCAGGCGCGTGGCCAGGGCGGCCATCCAGGCCAGCAGCAGGCCGGCCACGTCGCTCAGATTGTGGGCGGCATCGGCCAGCAGGGCCAGGGAATTGACCTGCCAGCCATAGCCGGCCTCGATGGCGACGAACCCGAGGTTGAGGAAGATGCCCAGCGCGAAGGCGTGATTGACGTCCGCGGGGCTGCCATGACTGTGGTGCTCGTGGTCATGCCCGCTGGGCTGTGCGTGCGGATGGTCGTGGTGTGCGGGCGCCATGGCCCGAGTATGCCCGCACAGGCCTGGCCCGCGCGCGGCTCAGTGGGCCGACAGCGGGGCGCGGGCGCTTTCGGTGATCTCCATGCCCAGGGCCCGTTGCAGGTAGGCGGGCAGGGCGGGCCACTGGAGCGGGCGCTTGAGCTGGGTGGCACCGCCCATCGTGGCCTGCGGACCATCGACCCAGATCAGGGTCATCTTCTTCAGGCGCGGCTGGTTGGCAGCCCACGCCACCACCTTGGCGTCGCTGCCGTCGAGCAGTACGACATCGGCCACGGTCCAGGTGTCGGCTTCGACCAGGTCGATGTGCAGACTGCGCCGGTGCGACAGCGCCACCACGCCCTGGATCAGCTTGCGTTCCGCGGGCGTGAAGCCCAACGCGAGCAGCTTGACGTTGGTGATGGCCGCTTCCGGACGACGCGGTGCGGGTGTCTCTGCGGAGCTCTCTTCGCCGATGGGCAGGATGATCATGGTGTTCCCCCTTCTGAGTTGCAGGGCGGTGCCTTGCGATGGATTCATTGTTTGCGGGGATCGGGGAAAACCCCAGGGACTAGTTCACGGTTTCCGGGGCGCCGCATGGTGCCCGCTGCACTGGCGGCGTGTTGTGGGCAATAGTTCACGGTCCGGCCCGCCGGGCCCGCCCTGGCTTACGATGCGGGCATGACCACCGCCACCATCGCCGCCGCACCGGTGCCGCTGCGCCAGGACGCCAGCATCATCGGCCTGGTGGGCCTGGCCCACGCCAGTTCGCACTTCGCGCACCTGCTGCTGCCGCTGCTGTTCCCGGTCTTCATGCGCGAATTCGCCCTGAGCTATTCCGAACTCGGCTTGCTGATGACGGTCTTCTTCGTCGTCTCGGGCCTGGGCCAGGCCGGCGCCGGCTTTGTGGTGGACCGCTTCGGCGCGCGCCGCGTGCTCTTCGCGTCGGAGTTGTGCTTCATCGCTGCCTGCCTGATGGCCGCGCTGGCCCAGGGCTACGGCGGCCTGCTGGCCGTGGCCGTGCTGGCCGGCCTGGGCAACGCGCCTTTCCACCCGGTGGACTTCACCATCCTGAACCAGCGTGTCTCGGCGCCGCGCCTGGGCCACGCCTTCAGCGCCCACGGCCTGAGCGGCAACCTGGGCTGGGCGGCGGCGCCGGTCTTCCTGGTGGGCCTGGGGCACCTGCTGGGCTGGCGCGGCGCCTACGTGGCCGCGGCCGGCCTGTACGCGGCCATCCTGCTCACGCTGGTCGTGCAGCGCGACAAGGTGCGCACCGAGGTGGTACTGCGCCAGCCGCAACAGCCTGCGGGCGGCGACCTGGCCTTTCTGAGGCTGCCCGTGGTCTGGTGGTGCTTTGCCTTCTTCCTGCTGTCCACCATGACGCTGGCCCTGGTGCAGAACTACGCCGTGTCCATCCTGCAGGCCCTGTACGGTGCCAGCCTGGAGGCGGCCACGCTGACCCTGACGGCCTACATGCTCTGTGCGGCGGCCGGCATCTTCGTCGGCGGTTTCGTCGCCGCGCGCCGCCCCGACAGCGACCGCGTGGTCGCCCTGTGCATGGGCGGTGCCGCCGTGCTCATGCTGCTGTGTGGCAGTGGCTGGCTGGGGGCGGCAGGCACCATGACGGTGCTGGCCGTGACGGGCTTTGCCATCGGCATCGGCGGGCCCTCGCGCGACATGATGGTCAAGAAGGCCACGCCCAAGGGCGCCACCGGCCGCGTCTACGGCACGGTGTACTCGGGCTTCGATGTCGGCTTTGCCGCGGCGCCGCTGCTCTTCGGCGCCCTGATGGACCAGGGCCGCTTCAGCGCCACCTTCTTCGTGGCGGCGTTCATTCTGCTGCTGAGCGTGCTGGCCGCGGCCGGGGTGGGGCGGCGCGTGCGGCACTGAAATCCGGCGTTCGGCAGGGCACAATCAAAGCCCATGAAGACCCAACTTGCCGGCCATCTCCTCGTTGAATGCCTCGTGGCCCAGGGCGTGACGCACGCCTTCGGCGTCCCGGGCGAGAGCTACCTGGCCGTGCTCGACGGTTTCCACGCCTGGCGCGAGCAGATCCAGTTCATCATCAACCGGCAGGAGGGGGGCGCTGCCTTCATGGCCGAGGCGCACGGCAAGCTCAGCGGCCGCCCCGGGGTGTGCTTCGTCACGCGCGGCCCCGGCGCCACCAACGCCTCCATCGGCGTGCACACGGCCTTCCAGGACTCCACGCCCATGGTGCTCTTCGTCGGCGACGTCGCCAGCGACATGCGCGACCGCGAGGCCTTCCAGGAAGTCAATTACGAGGTCTTCTTCGGCCCCAGCACCAAGGGCTTCGCCAAGCGTGTGGAACGCATCGACGACGCCCGCCGCATTCCGGAGTACATCGCCCGCGCCTTCGCCACCGCCATGAACGGCCGCCCCGGCCCGGTGGTGCTGGTGCTGCCCGAGGACATGCTGACGCAGCCGGTGACGGCGGCGCCGCTGCCGCGCGTCGACCCCGTCCAGGCTTGGAGTGACCCCGGCGCCTTGCGCACGCTGCGCGAGATGCTATTGAAATCGGAGCGACCGCTGGTCGTCGCGGGCGGCGGCGGCTGGACGCCGCAGGCCGCGCAGGCGCTGCAGCGCTTGGCCGAGAACTGGAAGCTGCCGGTGTGCAACGCCTTCCGCTTCCAGGACACCTTCGACAACCAGCACCCGCAGTACGCGGGCGACATGGGCATCGCCCCGAACCCGAAACTGGTGCAGCGCGTGCAGGACAGCGACCTGCTGATCGCCCTCGGCCCGCGCCTGGGCGAGATGACCACCGGCGGCTACACCCTGCTGGCGGCCCCGCGCACCCGGCAGAAGCTGGTGCACATCCACAGCAGCGCGGAAGAGCTTAATCGCGTCTACCAGGCCGATCTGGCCATCCACGCCACCATGAACGCCGCTGCGCGCTCGCTGGAGGTGCTCACGGCCCCACCCAGCCT
>JACCDS011634540.1_pt1 | contig 27245 bp, 21 predicted proteins | sample 7446441 | NCBI WGS metagenome assembly JACCDS01 (sample SAMN15323445, study PRJNA562643) | freshwater metagenome | isolation source: river surface water | place: USA:Blue River Watershed | collected 2017-08-17 | reverse complement strand
ACTTGCCAGATTAGCTTTCAGTGCTAATGCTGTAGTTGTTGCAGTTGAAACAGGTTTATCAGCATCTGAAGTATTATCTACATTTCCTAATCCAACCATAGATTTAGATATTCCAGACACCGTTCCAGTAAAAGTAGGACTTGCCAGATTAGCTTTCAGTGCTAATGCTGTAGTTGTTGCAGTTGAAACAGGTTTATCAGCATCTGAAGTATTATCTACATTTCCTAATCCAACCATAGATTTAGTTATTCCACTTACGTTACCAAGAAAAGTAAAACCATCTAACGTTTGAGTTAATCTTGTTTCTTTAAGTGCATTTTTCATATAAAGTCGAATTTCAGATCCTTCGTCTACTCCAGCTAAAGATTCTCTATTTTTCATCATAATATTTACATTTGTTCCTCTAGCCCAGTTTCCTAATATCAATGTACTGTTTCCCTGCCCATTGTTAGTGGCATCTACATATGGCCCTCTAGATATTATAAAAGTATCTCCCTGGATAGCACCTGACATAAAGTTTCCATTAGATTCCATTACTCCCATAAAATAGCCTGTACCGTTATTACTTGTTACGGAAAAAATTTCGTTGCTTGTGTTGCTCGTACTCTTAATATTTATTTTCTGGAAATTGTGTGTACTCGTGTAATTTGTAGGACCTTGTAAGTTAGCTTTTAATGCTAATGCTGTAGTTGTTGCAGTTGAAACAGGTTTATTAGCATCTGAAGTATTATCTACATTTCCTAATCCAACCATAGACTTGTTTAATCCATTTACAGTTCCAGAAAATGTAATTCCAGTTGTTCCAAATGAAATCGACGAATTTGAGTTTGTAAACGAATAATTTGTAGAAGAGGGAATAGTAAATGAAGAATTTCCAATATATGAATTCTCTAAACGAATTCGTTTTGTCGGTCTATCAAAATGATCGGAAATAAGACTGGTCAAATCATTTTTGGTATTTGTCAAATCATTTTTTAATGAATCAGTAAAAGCTATATTTTGAAACTTAGGTATACTTAAATTGTCTAAATCGTTGGAAAATTGAATATTCTGTACTTTTACTGTAGGTGTATCAATTAATGTACCACAATGAATATCGTTGTTAACAATAAACTGATCCTGTAAAATTTGAGTTGTCTGTTGTATTCCATTTCTTTGAATGGCAGCTGTATTAGGAAAAGGACTAGTGGCTACTGAATCAACAAAAGTGCCGTCCGAAAAATTCAATTTTCCTAAGAGAGTAATATTATTAAATGTTTGATTCATGAAATATGAAAGACTAACAGTTAAGAAGAGCAAGTAACACACATATCTTCTTCATATGTTTCTAACCCAGGTGTACTAAATTGTATTTTGGTAGGTTCTTGATTTTTTTCTTCTGATGAAACCAATTGAAATGATGGACGTTCGAATAAAGCAAATTCTTGTACGGTATGAATAGACAACAAAAGGTCGCTCGCAATCCATTTCGACATAAATTTTTCGTCATCACCTACAATGGTTAAATCCACATCGTCTATATGGAAAACAATAATATTCTTTTCAGTACAAAAAAGTGTGACAATTCTCTTTGATTCTGATGAAGTTCTATTTCCATGAGTTACAAAGAAAAGTTCATTCTTTTTTTCATCAAGGAGTTTATATAGGTCTTCAGCAGAATATCCATATAAGGGTTTCAAAACATCCATAAAGTATAGGTGAAAATCGGTGAATGGTAGAACGTCCCTTGTATTCCATTTGTCAGAGGGAGAAAGAGACCATAATATGCCTTCAGTGACCTCCACTGTTGTTTGAACCTCTTGATCAAATTTTTTGTAAACTTTTTTCTCAATAAATATGCAATGAGGAAATGGTCTTTCAGCCTTTTCTATTTCTTGATTACTGACTGTGTGAAATAAAAAATGAGGCGTATCAGATATTGCTTGCAATGCTAGTCTGGATTTTTGTTGTGCAAAGTCTAGAAAAATATAATCTAACGGAGTTTGTAACCCTATTACATTCAGTAAATGATTGAATTTTTTTTCTTGCTTTTCTAGTGAAATAGCCTGGTCTTCGTCAGACGAATGTTTGATATCCATAAATGAATAAATAATGAATTTACTATGTCTTCTAGAAAGGTTTTAAAAAAGGGGGGGACAACTGTTGCAAATACAAATGCAATTATTTTATATTTTCATTTGCCAAAATCATTATTTCAAGCACATTCCATGGAAATGAAACAATCTAAAATTAGTAAGCCTCGTTATTATATTGGTAGCAAAGCAATAACTATTTACGACCCTTCATGGTTTGTTACATGCCTGGCAAATCATTTGTTCGACCCTATCATCTTACCCTTAAAGGTCGATAAAGAAGGAGTCTTAATGTATGTTTTGCAAGCAAGAGATAATAACAGTGGCAAAGCTTTAGATATTCAATGGGAATTACCAGAATCAATTTCGAATTCAATTAAACTTCAAGCTGGAAACAAACAAGAAGGGGAGGACGAATTGGATGCAGTTTGGGAGAGCAACGATGCAGAGTCTAATGTTTACAAAGCTGATGTGAATAGATGCTTGGAATTCTGGTTAAATCAAATTCAGCAGGCAAATACTTTTGGAGAAAAGCCTGAAATAAAATTCCTTCCTCAAATTTGTAAATTGAAATGGCCTTGGAAATCGGGAACCAATGAAGATTATTTTAAAAAATTTAGAGCATCTGATCACACACACATTGTACGGTTGGGAGTAGGTTACTTTACATCAGAGTATGGAGTCGTAGGGGCTAGTATGCAATTATCTAGTTATCCTGGTAAATCTCTATCCGTTCTCACTGAAGCTCGCTCCCGTAAACGAAAGAAACCAGAACCCCATACAGAAGAAGACGTATTAGTACATGATGAACAAAAAGAATCTATTTAATTAGTTTTTTTGTTTTTTCTAATGTTAGATGACATTAATAAAGCGTCTTTAAATGAAATTTTATTTTTCTTTTTTGTTTTTAAAACTTCTTTGACCCAAGCATTTTTTTTCCTTTTCTTATTTTGAACAACTGTATCTGGCACATTCACAGGTACTTTTACCATTGTTAAAAGTAAAAATTTTGGATAAGTCATAGGAATCAAAGTGTTTCAAAATTCACAAATGGATAACAAAAAGAAAGTAAATACTCTAAGTGCGAGAAAAGAAAAAATCGCCAAGTCTGTTATTAAAGCTTTCAAGGCTAAAAAAGCTAAAACCGTGCCACCACAACCTGCTTCCCCAGAATCTGAAGTCTCAGCCAAAGAGCCTGGTCAGAAACCAAAAGAGAGTGTCGTGTCTATCGACTTGTCATCTCCCACTGAAATAGAAAAAGTAGAGGAACCATCAATTATCCGTTTGGCACGAAATGTTGGTCAATATGGAGGAGCTGCTCTTGGCGGTTTAATTGGAGGTAGATTTGGATTCGGAAAAGAAGGTATTGAATTTGGTACTACTTATGGCAAACAACTTGGTGATTTTGCCTCACGCCAGTTGGTTCAACACATGCCTATTTTGGGTTCATTTCAAAAAGGAGGCAGGGTTCACAAGACTGGTGCATACATATTACACAAGGGAGAAAAAGTTGTTCCAGTTAGAAAAAGAAAGAGATCTTAATAAAAATTATCTTTTAATTATTTATATCTCCTACTTCTACGATACATCCTTTTTCCACTTTTTTTTCTATCCTTACAACACATCTTTTTTAATTATGTAACTATTTCAAATTTAACCTGTTTTTCATGATATGGAATGTGCATAGCAGCCCTATTGTAGAACGAATAGCATATATAATGTCATCAGTAATTCCCGATGGTAGTTGATGAATCCACTCTCGAATAAAGTCATGGAAATCAATTAAAAATAACAACAGAACATTGTGGTTTAACTCTATGTCTCCTAATCTTTCGAATTGCTTAATTCTTTTTAGAACCACACCTAATTTCTTTTTAAGAGGTGTTGGTTTCATGTTGAAATCAAACAGATTCATGAGGGATAAAGAAAAAATTACAATATTTTCTAAGCACATACCCCAAGTAAATTCGGATGCATTTTCTGATCGCCTTTCATCATTTTTGCTTGTTGTTACAATTATATTATTTTCATTACATGAAACATAAAAAAATATGTTGTCTGAGGCAATAGTTGCAGAATAACAAAAAATTTCCATTTTTATGAATTTATTATTAATTTTGCAAATATAATTTCATTCCAATGCAAATTATTTACCGGTACTACCTAATCCCCCATCTCTTTGAACATTCATTATGGTAGGAAAATACGTTTTTCCTTGATTAAGAAAATCGTCAGTTACAGCAAATCTGGAAATCATTGGTTGCAATAGAAAAACACCTTGGCATATTCTATCTCCTCTTTTTACATAATAATCCACAGGAGAATGGTTTTGAATCAGAACCACAATTTCTTGTAAATAATCATAATCAATGACTCCTCCCTCACAAGAGATTCCATGGTTGATAAATAAACCTGAACGAGAATGTAGTTGTAAATAGGCTAATGGGTCTGACCATCCAATAGCAATCCCAGTACGAATCTGAGTAGCGCCGAAAGCAAGAACAGTGTGATCATCAAGTGAATATAAATCCATCCCAGCAGAGTGCACAGTTCCCATTGATGGAAGTATTGCATTTGGCTCAATTTTTTTGACTGTGACTTCCATAAATTATGAGAACTGTATTTTCTGCTTCTTTTGTATTTGCATTTGTATTTTCATTATGTGTATTTGTATGTGGTGTATTTGTATTTGTATTTTCATAAATTGTAAATTATTTTGAATCACAATTTTGGCGCCGTACATAGAAATGAATTCTACTGGAACAAATGAAATTGAGATTGAAGACATTGAAGGAAGCCGAGTTGATGGGAATAATTTCAACAATATGTTAAATTTACGAGACAACATATTACAAAATAGTGATATTTCTTCTCACTACATTTTTCAATCAGGAATAGTTAGATCAAATTTGGAGCCTAGTTCTTCTATTAGATGGATTTCAAGCCCTGTCTTTTATCGAGGAGTTAGTTCTGCTATTAATCAAATGCAAAGTACTCATTTTGTTGAACCTCCTTCATCAGCTAGAAATAGTAAAAAAGCTGCGAGTGAGTTTATGCAATTTTTAGAAATTACTATACAAAGATGGTTGTTTCAGACCACTAGGGTACTTTTGGATGGAGGAGGAATTGATCGAAATTCATATCAATATTGTCAACAGATGATGTGTCAACCTAGAGATAATGTTTCTTCAACTCTACGTCAATTATTTTACCATTTTTATAATGGGACAAATAATATAAGACAATTAAATTCTGTTAGATGGGACGGTGATATAAAAAAAGTGATTGATACAGTGATTAGTTTAATTCGACAAACTTTTTATGATGATGAAGATAGATCTGATTTTTTATCTCTTTTACCTCAATTACAAACAATGTTACCTCGTCAAAATCGAATAAATAGGTGGACTTGGGAATTGACCGAACGTCCTCAATTTCTGTCATTACTGTTCGCTTTAGTAATGATTCGTTTACCAACAAAAAACTTATCATCTCCTGAATCTATGACAACAATGATGTATGAGTTTCCTTTTATATCAGGAGAAGATGAGGCAATGACTTCTGAAAGAATCCCAATTCAATTTTCTGACGGAAAAACCAATCATTTATTTTATTTTGTTCCTGAACACAACCGTGTTTTTGGTATTTGGCCTCAGAGTATTCGAGTAAAAAATGATGCAAATGGTGAAAGTCAACGTATGTTTATAAATTATAAGGCAAATTTAATTAGAAATGTTATCATAAAGGTAAAAATACCTACCAGATTATTGGATAAGGGTTCTACTATTGCTTTTGATTACTTATTTTTTAACCATGTTGGAAATTTATATTATAACATGAGAAGGCGAAACCCTTTTTTATTTTCTGATGCTGAAAACCCTTATAAAAGGTTATATGTATCTTTGACTATTTATGCTAATCAAAATGAACAAGTTCTACATATACCCTATGTGCTCGAAGGAAGTGTTACGAATGGAGTTGCTCACGATGTATCTGAGTTTTGTAATGAATATGACAGAGTTATACAGGAAACAAACAGTGGAACTACTGTCAATCTTAGAACAATTGGTATCGAGGAGTTTTATTTTTATTTTTCACTTATACATGATCCTTCATTACCTTTATCTCAATTAGATGAAAACATTGCTTCTCGTAATGCAACACAACGACCTCGTATGAGTTCTAGACCTGTTATTTCAAGTTCCAGTTCAAGGTCTACAGATGGTATGTTAGTAGGAGCTCCATATGCAGGGACAAAAAAAGAAAAACACTATTTAGTTGGTTCTTTGATTAACAGATTTACTAACTCAGCTGCTCTGTTTAAGACACCAGAAAAAAGCATGAATTCATGTTTTATGATGGCTTTGATTAGATGTCAAATGTTTTATTATGTTTTTGAAGAACGTCAATGTAAGAATGTATTAGTTACTGGAACTGCATGTGAAAGTGTTAAAACTGATTGTATGTATGTGGAGTGTGTTTCTAATTATGACAATATGCCTCGTTCAATGCCATTTTTAGAAAAAATAAATGGAAAATGGTTTGTAAAATTATTTAATCCAAGCAAATATAAATTAGAGAATGGGAGGTTTCAAGCTGGTACAATGGATGAAATCGAGGAAGAATATTGGGAAATGGCTGCCGAAGAAATATGGTTTCATTTACAAGTTTATTTTCAAAAAAATTTGGATTATACTTCTTTATCTGAATATGGTCAAGCTTTTGCAGACTTTTTTTTGGTTTGTATTTCCATCTATGATGTTGAAGTTCGCTGTAATAGGGTACATGTTATTACACCTTTTCATAAAACTCCAAAACAACTTGTTGACGAGTATGGTAATATTTTAATGATACATGTGGTTTTTGATCAGGGTCATGTTCATGCTATATCCAGTTTACCAAGTTTTGTAAAAAATGAATCTCGTAAAGATGAACTTCGTTTATACAATTATTGTCCTATATGTGATGAGAAACAAAAAGTCGATTTAAGAAAAAACAAATCCTCTGCTTTGCTTCACATTACTGAATGTGTGTCCAAAAATGATTTTCGAGTTGGTTATGAAGAAGAATTAGAAAAACAATTATCTACTCAACATAGAGAAGTATCCAAAGCATACAAAAAAGTTGGACCGAAGACAATAATTTACTTTCGATGCAATCAATGTGGAAATGAAATTGACCAAGTACATTATATGCAACATAATTGTTATGTCCCTCATAAAAAACCAGAAGTAATTTCAAATAACTTGATTTATGTTTATGATCTTGAATGTGCTCAATTAATAGATGAATTTGGTCTCCTAAGACATGAATGTAATTGTCTTATGATTCGTAAAGTGTATCCTGACAATGAAGAAGAAGCAAGAGGTTTATATTTTCCTACTGAAGTAGAATTTGTTACAGAAATTATGACAAAACCTGAGTATCAAAATTCATTATTTATTGCCTTCAATGGAGGAAGTTATGATATTCATTTTTTATTACGTATATTTGAAAGAGGAGAAATTAACCATACTTACGTACCATCCCCTACAAGTAAACATAAATTTATTCAAATATTTTTAACAGATAAAAAAATTACTTTTATTGATTTCATGAGGTTTATACCTGGAAGTTTGAAAAGTATTGCTGAAGCATTTGATATACCAGTATCAAAAGGTGATTTCCCCCATAGATTTAACAATGGACAGAATGATTTATATGAAGGACCTATACCAATGTTAGCCTCAGAAGAAGATTATTGGGGGTTAGAGTCATTTCGCAGTTTCAAGGCAAAAGAAAAATTTATGGAATGGCATTTGGAGCAGCAACAAATTTATTGTACTTGTTATGATAAGCAGTGTCATTGTGATAAAAGAAAATGGAATTTTCAAGAAGAAATCAGAAAATATTGTTTGATGGATGTAATTGTATTGGCTGAAATAGTGAGACATTATCGAGAAGCATGTATGAATTTTGAAAATCAAGATGGAGAAAAAATTATGAATTGGTCAGTCCCCCGATTGGATCCTTTACAATTTATGACTTTACCACAAATTACTATGCAAACTTTAATACATGGGTTTTCTTCATTTGATCACGAATCTTATGACTTTAAAGGGATACGTTCTTTTACAAAAAAGAAAAGAGGAGGGCAATCTTGGGAAGGAGTTCTCTGGGTTCACCGTTATGTATTACAATCAAATGAGTTTATATATTACCTTGGCAATTCATGCAAGGAGTATTATGATTTTGAAGCAAATATTAGCGTAGATGGATACGCACCTGTTTCTCGGACAATTTATTTATTTTTAAAATGTTCTTATTGGGGTTGCCAACAATGTATGATGGAACACAATGAGTTTAATTGGATTATTCCTGAAAGGGGAATGTATGCTTCAGATGTTCGTTCCAATTTGGAATCTACATTGCAAATTCTTCGAAAAAATTACAAAAACGTGATAACAATATGGGATCATGATTTTAATACCTCCTTTGAATCACCTTACACGATATCTTGCTATCAATTAATGAATCCCGAAGACTGTTTTTATGGTGGTAGAACAGAAGTATTTCAAATGTATGCAAATGCTAAGAAACTAAAAAAAGAAATACATTATTATGATGTAACTTCCTTGTATCCAAGTGTATATGCCCATTACCCCTTACCAGTCGGTAATCCAAATCATTTAGTTGGTACAAACATTGATATGAGAAGATTTCATCCAACTGCTTCAGATCGTTATTATGGTTTTGCGCGTGTAAAGGTTGTTCCAAGGAAAAGTGATATGATTGGTTTACTTCCACAGCGAGACGCCTCAAGTGGTCGTTTATTTTTTCCAGTTTATCCAATGGAAGGGTGTTGGGGTACCGAAGAGCTTTATTTGGCCATGCAAAATGGTTACGTTGTTGAACAAGTTTATGAATTATATGAGTGGGATGACAGAAATCGAAGTAGTTGCCATTTTGCAGCTTATGTAAATTATTTCTTTCAATTGAAACAAGAAGCAGAAGGTTGGAAAAAATTGGGTGCAAGTTCTGATTCACCTTCAGAAGAAGAACAAAATCAATTGGTAGAGTCTTTATATATACAAAATGGAAATTTAGCCAAAATTCGCCCACACAAAGTTCGAAAAAATGCCGTATTGAGATCATTAGCAAAACTGTATTTGAATTCTTTATGGGGCAAATTTGCTCAAAAATCAGCCAAAACTCAACACACAACCATTTATGGAACACAGCAATTTTTAAGTTTATGGAATCATAAACAAGTGGACCAATCATCTTGCAAGTTTCGAGAAATATCTCCAGGCGTTTATAAAACCAGTTACAATGTAAAAAATGAATTTATTAGTCCTGTAAGACACGGAAATTTATTTATAGCTGCAAAAGTTACTGAAACAGCTCGTTGCGTTTTACATCGTAAGATGTTAGATGTTGGTCCTGAAAATATTATATATTGTGATACTGACTCTATCATATTTTTATATTCTTCTATTATGGGAATATTGACTGATGTTGGATTAGGCAAGTGGACAAATGAATATCCATCTCATGTCATTGAACATGTTTATGCTCTGGCTCCAAAATTGTATTCTTTAAAATTGAAGCTTAGGAATGAGGATCCTTATGAAGTTTTTCGTGCCAAAGGAGTTCAAATGACACTCGTTAATCAAGAAAGAATGGTTTTTGAATCTGTCAAACCTTTGATTGAAAATATTGTCAAAGGCATTAATCATCATTTTACAATTCCTGTCAAAAATTTTACCATTTTTTCAAACTCTGGAAACTCTGCCTTACCTTATGGTCAAGTGTATTCACGTTATAACGAAAAAAAAGTGCGAGCCATTATTACCAAACGTTTGTTCTGTCTGGATCCTGACCTTTCCTGGGAAAACTGCAGTCAAATACGAACGTATCCATTTGGATATGAAGTTTAAAAAAGTAATTAGTTAGGTGAAAAATTGCATAGTTCCTCCTCTCTCAAATACTACACGAGCATCACATTGAGCTATTGTTAAGAGTTGAGTATCATAATCACGTAATAAATGAGCTTTATCAAATTTCAAAAACATATTGTTGTTGACCACCGGAACACCTGTACGAATTTTTTCGTTTTGTCCCATGAAAGTTTCCAAGTTAAAGGAGATATGAAATGTTCCATCGAAAGGACGATAGAAAGGCAGAGCATTGATAGGAGCTCTTTTTCCTCTCAATTTTTTTCTTGTTGAAATTTCAGCAGGAGCAAAGAATGGGTTACAAGTAATGGTCTGATCATCTAGAGCTGAAATTGGAACAAAGCAAGCCCAAAAACCATCTTGTAATGTGTTGATAACCATTCCTTTCTGGCTACCATATGAGGGGTGAAGATGAGGATTCAACTGCATATAGTCCCTATCTGAAAATACTTGATCTCCCCATCGGATATGTTGTATTAACCGACGAATAGTATCAATTGGTTGACGAGGAAGCAATTCAGAAGATAACTGTAGTTGTAAATCAATACCTACTCTTTGTTGAATAATACATTCATTGTAATATATAGGTTTTCCTCCTAAATAATTGTAGTCTCTCTCACTAGATGAATCAGGTGTCAAAGTTGCATCATAGGCAAAATGAAAACTTGTAAAAGGATTGTAAAAAGAAAATGAATTGTATCCGTAGGCAACATCTCCCTGGTATGTTTGGATTGGTCGAAATACAAAAGATATATCAGTACAAAAAGCTGCCGCCATGTTAATCAATGCTTTTTGAGTTTCTTGGCGAGGTAACATTGATTCCATTTCTTTCCATGCATGAGTTTCCATACTGATACCTCCGTTAAGTGCATTTTCAATAATTGAAAGAGCTGCAGTTCTAGGTAATACAATTTGTTGAGTGACAATTTGAACATTTTTAATCATGTAAGTAAGTCGTTCATCAATACGAGAAGAAACTGAATCTGGTATTTGCAATGGGTACAAGCTTGTGTGAGTTCTTCTAACTTGAGCAACAGCAGCTTCCTTATATGTTCCAAAACATATTTCATTCTCATTGACAAAATCTGCTGTGGATAAAATTCTAATGGATCTTTTGTCAGAAGCATTTGCCATCGGTAAATATTGGGGTGTCGGGAAACAAAATGGATTCCAATTGAGGGATTTGTAATTTTGATCATAATTTGGATCTGTTTTGAATAGAGGTTCCTGAGCAGTACTTCCATCTAGCTCAGTAAATAAAAGATAACCAGTGGATCTTGTTGCAGCAGAGGTAGGGTTAGGAACAACAGCGGATGGATCGACTGTTTTTTGAACCAAATATCGTGAGTGCCAATCTTCTGGATGAGTGTAGTTCCAATAATGAGCTATGGTATGGGGTAGTGAAGAATGAGCTTGAGAAGGGTTTGGCTGAGTATAGGGGTATTGAGTTGGATCGGTGCCTGAATAATATAGAGGGTAGCCAAATTCTCCATTTTTCTTTATTTCCAAATGGTATTGATTTAGCGCATTCATTGCTTCAGCGCCTGATATTGTTGAACGAGTTGTAATGTAATTAGCAAGACCCTGTCCACGAATTGTACTTTCTTCAAGGTCTGTGCCAAACATAGTCAGAGCAAAACGAGCGTCGTCTGCATTAGTTCCTCCCCCTAATTTGCTCCCGTTTTCACTGGTGTTAAGACCCAATAAGTTTCTTGTGTCAAAGTGAGTAAACAAATCGTGAACCATTTTCATTCGCATCATTGGGATTGGATATTTACCAAGTGGAATTGCATCAATGAAAACATCACCAGCGATATAATTACTAACCATAATTGGGTGCACACCTGACATGATATTCTCAGGATGACAATTTGATATGGATGATACAGATTGGGTTTCAGTAGTTGAAACACCTAAATTAGGAAACCAATCTCTACTTGTACCGGGAACTCTTCTACATGGATCCATTAACGTTTGAAATACAATTTGAGGTTCCTGCCATCGAATACGAACCCTCATTCTACCCTGAGGAACTACTAATTCAGGAAACCATTTTTTAGCAAGTTCTCCAATCAAAGAAGAATAAATTTTCAAACAAATATGAAATTCAGTTTGAGCTCCAACTGTTAAAGAAGTATCAGTGGTAGGTGCTGTATGCAATTTATCTCCCCAAATTTGAGCAGAGCCATCAACTTCAGTTCCTGTTAGAGAAATTGGAATACCAACCGGTATATTTTTACAATTTGCATAATAATTAAAAATGTTATCTGCGTTGGATAATCGATAGGACTCATCAAATGAAGCTTGTAATTTTTCAAAGTCAGTTGGTTGTTTTGCAGGCCACATACTACATGGATACCCTTTTACAGACTGACCAACAGTGACGTTGTAAATGGTTGCTGAACTACTTCTTGTAAAAACAGTGCTAGCTGGATTTAATTTTGAGTAACGTGATAATAAAGTGCCTCCATGAGGTAGTCCTGCTAATCTTCGATTTGCATTTGTGTGATTAACAGCCCATCCATTGGATTCAGAAACTGAAAAATTAACAAGTGGGTCATACTGTGTTTTAGTATTTAGCGCATCCACGTCAGAAGTATTGAAGGTAGCCTTAACAGTACGAGTAGGAAAACTAATTAAACGATCATCGTAATAGGCTTGTGCTAAATCGAAAGAAGATGATACAAACCATCCAGCATCTTTAGCTTCAATGCTTTTCGCTGTGGTAGGAGGTAAAGCACTTTTGACACCTATAGATTCAGATAGATAAGGGTTTGAAAATAAAAGCATTGATTGAGAAATAACATCGGGAGTTGTAGCAGAAGTCAAAGTAGTTAAAGAAGGATATTGAACATTATGAGGGAGACCTTGTGCCGTAACCATTGATGGTTTAATAAAGTTAATGTGAAATTTACCAGCTGTACCATCAGCAGGGCGCCAAGGATTCGGACGAGTAAACAAAAATGGTACTCTGTTTTGTCCCATTTTGATCATTTCTAATTCGACACATTCAGCATAGTGACGATTCAACTCGTGAATTCCGTTATTAATTTCAATACCAAATTCTTGAATCAGTGAATGCCATCCACATCTAGGTAAATTAATAAAATCTACAAAGTAATTTTTATTTTGAACTACAACTGTCAATTCTAATCGTGTGGTACCGACATCCATAAAAGCTCCTGCAGCACCTGTATCCAAGGGAATATAGCATAACTCCTGTGGACGGTACTCGTTTTGGGTAGTAGTGTTATGAACTACTTCTCTACGAACTGCAGGAAGAGCATTACGACGTGAGCTTTCCAGCTCAAGCGCCTGTGGCATAGCAAAGTCTTGCATCGTAAAGTTATTAAAAGTTTTTCAAAAAATGAAATACAAAAACTGTTTCGAAATAAAAACATGAACACCTACTTTATCTTATCTGTAGTGACCATTGTGAGTGGTATTTTAATTTTAGCTATGAAAATATGTTTTGCGTCTAAGTGTCAATCTGTCCGCTTGTGTTGGGGAGGTATTGTAGTCAAAAGAGATGTGGAGATTGAAGACAGTGAATTTAAAGATGATGGTAAGTATGAATTAGGTAGCGTATTTAAACAAAAGCAAAGCGAGAAATAGGTTGTCTAGAAGTAGGTACAATTTCGCTAGTGTGTTGTGTGCGTTTTTGTTTCTTAGGTGGCTCTTCTTCTGATTCTGAACTACTTTCAACAAATTGTTTTTTCATCTTTTTCTTCTTTGATGATTTCTTTTTCTTACGTTGACGACGTTCTTCTTCTGAATCTTCAGAAGAACTTTCAGACGAACTTTCAGGAGGAGGAATTTTCTTTGATTTTTTCTTTGATTCTTTTATGTCTGTTACCCCTTCATTTTTATTTTCCTTGCTCTCGGAACTTTCTTTTTCACTAAATTCAGCTTCATTCTGTTTCATTTCTTGTTTCATTTCTTCTTCTATCTCCTGCCTTACTTTCTTTTTTAACATTTCTAACTTTATTTTTTCTTTCATCCGCTGATTTTCCATTTCTTTTTCAGTTATTTCCTTTTTCGTCCTAATATATTCTTCTCTACCTTTTTGACATTTTGCCCAAGCTAATTCCCTGGCAGGAGTCCATGTTCTTTTTGTGTTTTGTTTTAAACTCCCTTCTCCTTCACTTTTATTTTCTTTTTCTTCATTCTCTGTTTTACCATTAACAGTTTCATTTTGCCCATCCATTTCAAATTCGATATACTTTCGACTCATTTCGTAGAACCTTGCTAAAATGTCAAAAATAATACGCGTTACGAAAGAAACAGTTTCGTTAGATCAATTAAAACAGCATCTACCGGAAAGTGCTTATGAAGCAGTTATATCTTCTATGAAAACGGATATACATTCAACATTGGATGATTCTCTGTACAACGAATATTTTAATGCAACTCCTACTCCAGTTCTTAGCGAATCTGAACAAAGAGAACTTTTCGAACAGTTGGGTAATGGTTTGGTGAAAAATCATTATTCCACAGACACCTTGCGAAGTTTTTTAAATAGTGAACCAAGTGTTAAGAAGACGCGATCTCATAATGAATAATAATCAAGTTTCAGTTAGTGAATTGGACAAAATGGTCCGACCGAAAAGTATCTACGTTACTAGCGATTTATTACCTTTTGATGCAGATGCATCTACTGCGACATATGGCTTACAAGAGCCTATTATGGCTCAAGATGGGTTTGATTTAGTATTTGGTGTACGTTCTTTCGGTTTTAACGCGTCGGCAACGAATATATCGTACAGACAAAGAAATAATACGTTGTTATTTGAAATTACCTATCTTCCTCCAATCTACGTTTACACAGGGGATGGTTTTAACTTGAACCCTTCAAGAAATACCATTGAATCAAAAACATTTAAAATAATATATCCTGATGGGTTATACACAATAGAAGAATTATTCTACATGCTATCCAATAAAGAAAATTATAATATTCCATCTGGTTATTTGTATGATGTTAGAACACCAAATTCAATCATCAATGAGACAAATAGTTGGTTTCCAAATGATATATTTATTTATCCCAATTTTGTGAAAAGAGATGGAGGTTTTTCGGTTGAGCCTCAATTTAGTAATGGATACATTATTAATGAATATCCTTACCTTGAAGATCCTACGAATGCGCAATGGGTTTCAGCTTATTTAGCAAATAAAAGACTGATTCGTTTTAAAATTCTACCAGACACATCTTCCCCAGAGTTATATAACTTATTGTTTACAAACAAATATTCTGACAGTAGAGATCATGCTCCTGAAATACCACAATTTGAAACCAATTATCAAGGTAACAATCCACCAATATCAATTTCATTTGATACAACCGTTTCCTTGTTTGATTATAATACCTCTTTAAATACTAAAGAGGCTTCGTCAACGGTTTCTCCATCAGACAGCCTTACCTTTACAGTTTATTATGAACCTGATGCAGAAATTCTTATGAAATTGGACTCTAAATATCCTGCACTAGGTTTTTTATCACTTAACAGACCAGCGCGCTTTTATCATTTACCAGATATAAATCCGTTGTATGTTGATGTCATCTCTGATCTCCCTTCAAGTAATGTCACCATTCAAGGAGGACAAAGAGGAGTTTTGTTGCGCCACTTTACACTTGGTGGTAATAACGGAGGAACCAGTTTCTATCAATCTTATGATAATCCTGTTTTTTTCAAATCTAGTTCATCCAAAGAAAATATCGATGCCATTCGTCTGAATTTTCAATCGGAAGGAAATAAATGGCATTTTTTTAACCTTTCTTTTTACTTAGAATTACTCGTTTTTGAATATCCCAAAACACCGCTTCAAAAACCTCAATTAACACAAGCATTGAATTCTAGCACTACCGGAAATGATTATTATTTGCCAAGAGAAGATGAAATTACATCCGCTATGGGACCTGATCACAATTCTTTTCCTTTTCGCCATTTAGGAAACGATCATTCTCGAGTCTATTTTCAGAATTCACTAGACGCTAAATTTAAACGACCCAGACAAGAATGAATATTCACTCTATAGAGTATTTAAGTAATCATTCTTTCATTCGTAACTACTCCATTGAAAATTTTGTAAGAGAAAATAACTTTCAAATTGAATTATCTAACTATACGTTGTATAGTGTTGGTATTATACAAAACATTCGCATCGTTCATATGATTAAAATATTAGGTCAATGTCCTTCAGCAGGTGTAACGTCTTATTATATTGAGTGGTTTAATGTAGCTTCTTTTTCTGTAGACGAATTAATTTACAAATCTGAAGAAATTCAATCGTGTTCTTTTTGGGTTCATAGTGGAGTAGCTTTAAGAAAAAATTTCTTTTTATTTGAAGACAGAATGAGTCTTTTCAAAAGTACTTTTTTGTTCGACCCTCGAAGTAAATGTCACTTTCGTTTAGCCATTTTACAACCATACTTGAAAATTAACTCTACCTTGAATATTCATTCACCTATGTTTTCATCCCCATGCAAAATTTTCTTAAGTGGACACAGAAAAAATAAAGCATCCAGACCAATTAAAAATTATAAACTACACAGTCTTCAAAAAAATCTAAAAAAAGTGCTTAAGCTGAACAATACATTTAGCTATTTGGAGCAATCACATCCTAGACTGTTTGAAGAAATAACTAAAATCATTAATTTATAAAATCATGGAAATACCACCTCCTTCTTCTGCAGCACAAATCAGTGCTTACTTTACAGGATACTCAGATGAAGAAAAACAAAAAATGTTTTTCAGTCTATCCCCAATGACCGCACCATTCAAACCAATTGAGTCTTTAGATATTGTTCCAGCAAGTACCAGCTCAGGAGAATCAACTGATTTTAAAGAAAAAGATTTTAAATATGCTTGGCAAATGTATACTGGGCAACTAATGTACCCATTTGATAATATTGCTCAAGTTACACACCATCAATATGACCCATCTTATTTCGATGGATCAGAAGAAAGAAACGACTCATTTAATGTGCAAGAGAATCTAATCGGATTTCCACTTGATTCACCTCAATTAGTTGATCCTCGCGTAGCTTATATTGATAGTTTGATGAAAATGAAGGAATACACAGCTGGCAATATTCCTCTAGATAGTTCTTATTTAAACACTTTATTCATGTCTACTACAGAAAAAGGTGCTAACTATTATGCGAATCAATTAAATGATTTAAACGAAGCAATGGGTCAATATGCTAGAAAAGGATATGCAATTAAAAACTCTGTTAATATTCCTGAGGATTATTACCGTAGGCATGTAGGAAGAGGTGTACCTTCTCATGAAATCAAAACAAAAACTTCCCATTTTATGGAGCAATACTCGGTAACTCCTACTGTACAATCAAATCATAGAAGAGAAGAAATGAGAAAAGCAGAGACTATTAATTCGGCTATGACTTTTCAATTAGAACCAAAAACTGAGAAGAAGGGTAAAAGAAAAGCAGATGCAATGTCTAATTTGGTAATTACTGATGACAGACCAGATGGATGGGGTGGAGGAAGTAGTGTGCAGAAAGTAGACTGGAATAAAAAAATTAGTAAAACTGCTACCGTAGCAACCGCTGCAACTCTAGGTATGCTGGGAGGATTGATTGCAGATGCTGCAACACCGGATTTCCTAGACTTTGTAGGTCAAGGTGTTAATGTAGCATCAAAAATAGTTTAAAGCGTAAAGTGTTTTTATTTCAAAATTATGTCGTCTTCTACTAAACTACCGTCCGACATAAGAGTACGCACTATTCAATTTTTCAATGGTTCATCTTTAGGTGAAACAAACTTATTTGAAGAAGATGTCACTGTTCGCAAAAGAATGAGAGTTGATTCTGACTTAACAGTCAGTGGAAAAATTCCTTATGTAGATGATCAAACAGGGTGGGGGTTACCAAGTTGGACATTTTCTGGACAAAATTATAGCAAAAGCTCTGACTCTCTCATAGCCAAATTGACTGTTATTCAAAATACATATGCCACCAAAGCATATGTAGATACTTTGACGTTTGGAACTGAATTTCCAGGCCTTACTTGGTACAATACAAGTACATACCCGAGATATGATACACCTTCATCTACTTATTCCAATCCTGTAACAACATTGGCTGCTAATTCATCTTTTATTATTCGAGAAAAAGATGGAATCAATATGGAATTAAGGTTTCAAAAAGGATCTGTGGGGGTTGGTAAAGTATTAGGTTGCTTAGATGCAGATGGATTAGTTGGGTGGGTTAACGCTTCAAGTGGATCATCAACTATTACTAATTCAATTGAGAGTCAATTAGGACCATCAAATACATATTCTTTTCGGGTCATTGATACAGGGACAACTGGTACTGGAAGTACAAGAGGGTGGTATTTTTATCCTAATATTCTCAACAATTCTTACAATGCATCTTTACTGGCAAACGATTTCACTTTATTAGCAGGTATACATGCTTCTTCACCTGCAACTAATTTACGAACTTTTATTGGAACTAATTCCTACGGAGGAGAAGGAATATCTTTTTCCTCCAGTTACGCTACAATTGTAGGAGGAGTTACAACTCCTGTCTATGGACAGACTGTAGTACATGGCCCAGCACCAAATCAAAAAATCACATTAAAATCAGATGCCACTCAGATAGAAACTGCAACTAATCAGTTACCAATTGTGGTAATTCCTCATGTGGCTATGAATACAACATCAACACCTAAGGTATGGAGAAAACCATTTGTAGTTCAAACAACAACCCCTGAACCTGATTTGTTACCAACGTTTATGACATTTAAGACAAACTCTACTGATTCCAGCAATAATCGAGGCGTGGCAATTAACCCGAGTATCAGTGCTACCAATTGGAACCCTGTCACTAAAAATGGTGACATAACTGTCTTATCTGGAAATTTTATTAATTTTGTCGCTAACAGTAATAATGTTCTCACGAGTTGGACTGAAACAGATTATCAATTTGTTGTTGCACCTATAAGTGCTTATCATGATGGCATCCGGATACGTCCTACGTTATCAACAGAAGAAACTCAATCCCCTAAACCCCTGACCTCAGGATATACACGTATATCCAGTGGTAGTCAAAATAATTATTGGGAATGTAATCGAAATGGGTTATTTCATGTTATGTATGACGGCGCTATTTACAACTATGGCAATGTTTACATTCTCAACAAGACAGGCCCCATCTTAAATCAAACAGATTCAACCACTGTCTCCAGTAGTTTCAATGTTGGTACTATATCTTCGCAAGTTCAGTCTCTATTTAGGGGAGATGTATCCATGTCATTAGGTGATATTTTCTTGCAACCAAAAAACAATACTGTACTACAAGGTTATTATTTAACGTCTGCTGACACAACAGGCAAGTGTCAATGGAGTCCTCTACCTACTTCTTTTCAAACTATATCAGCAACCAATTTAAATGCAACAAATTTATCATCGACCAATTTTAATTTATCATCCAATGCTGTAGTAAACCAAGTTTTAACGTGTACTAATTCTTCAACAGGAAAAGGGGAATGGAAGCCATTGGATCAAGTCACTTTACCTACAAATGTTTCTTTTAGTACTATAAACGCAGGAGAGTCTATTATAGAGAAGATATACACAAGCTTTCTTTATATGACAATAGGAGCAAGTAGCAATAAAATTTTAAAATGTGTCGACTTGACAGGGTTGTCAACATGGGGAACAATAGAAAATTCAATGTTACCAAGCGAACTGCAAAATAATTCGTTATCTACAAATATTGTTGTTTCAGGGCATGTAGCAACTAATTCTTTAGAAGTTTACAACATAGTTAAAACAGAAATATTAACTGATCCTATTTTTAATATGGTAAATGACATTGAGGTTGCCAATTTTAGTTATGGTACTTCATTAGGTGAGATAAATTCTTCAATTACTCATTTTAATCCTGAAACATTATACTTTATTTGGATGACTAACCCTGTTACATGTGGGACAATTACTGTACCAACTAATTACTCCAGTAAAGTACAATTTCAATGCCCCCTACATATTGTTAATCAATGGGCATTTAAAGATGATAACGCTGCTAGATTCAAAAGAAGAATGAGGGTTAATTACAGAGTAGAGCAAATCGATATTTTTATAGTGGACATTACAAACCCTGCTAGCCCTTTTCTTGTTCAAACAGATTCTTTATATAATAGTTCATTCGGAAATTCAGACGACTTTGGTCTTTTTTATTTTAATTTTAAAAGGGATGATGATGGACCAAATACAGATGAAGTAACTATGCGAACATACTTTACCATCAACAATGCTTCTTATCAATTTACACCTGTCAAAAGAAATTATCAAGCAGTCTATAAAATCGATATAAAATACTACTGGTCTTATTACTATTATGGGTACACAGTAGGGGATGGCACTGGAAACGATGCAATTGAACTTCGCAATTATTGGGGTGGAAATGCATCAGCAAATCACTTTCCTCACTTTTTAAAAGTCGTTCTAAATCAAACGTTTGATACTACTTTCTACATAGAGTCAAAATATCAAAATGAATCATTTATACCAAATGCTCATTCAGCAAGTTATATTGATAAAGTATGGTCTCATAGTGGATATGTAGAACAAACAAATTTTAATTGGTCGTCATATAACACAAGAAGTGGTTGTTTTGGTTATCAAGTTGGAGATAAAACTGGAAGTTGGTCATATTCGAAACTAAGAACCAATATATTTCAAACTAATTCTCTCTACATTGGAGAAGGAGGAATATTGTCTCTTGGTTTAACAAATTCTCGTGGTTATTCGGGTAGAAAAGGCATTGGTGCTATAAAATCTCAATTTTCAATTACAGCAGCAGAAATTGAATCGACAGAATCTATCACCACAAATCATTGGTTCAATTGGTGGTGGACTGGTTCCAAAATTAGAACCTATGTAGACACATCATGGATACTTGACCAATCACCAAATGTTTCTGACTACAGAATTAAGAAAAACTTTCGTTTAATTCCAGATGTACTTCCATCACTCTGTGCAACTACAGTATGGTCTTTTGATGTTGACTATGACGACATTTATAAAGTTACTAACAAAGTAGGAGTGATTGCTCACGAATTGGCAGAAAATTGTCCTTTTGCCCCAAACTTAGTGGATGGTAAGAAAGACGCAGTTGATAGTCAAGGTAAAATCCTACCTCAGCGATTGGAATATCAAGAGTTGACTATTTTATTACTAAAAGCTGTCCAAGAACTAAAAGAAGAAAATGATCGGTTAAAGATTCAAATTGAAGAATTGTTTAAGTTAGTTCACTCTCAAACTCCTCCGTAGTTCGCTCTATTTGAATGTTGTCTAAGTCGTGCTGTTTAACAGGAATCAAAAATGTATCCCATCCTCGACGAAATATACGTCGCTCTGAGCGAGCGTTCATATCAATTAACAAAAAATCATGATCGTCTTGGATTGCACGATTGTATAAATCAATAAATGCTTCTTTATCTACAAATGCACCAACTTCTTCATAAATGTCCATGACAGTACCAATATCGTTCGTCTTAAAAATAAGAAATTGCATGGTGTTCTGTCTTAATGCCTTCGGTACACCAGTTTTAAAAGTTTGAACAGCAAATTGTATACTAACTCCAAACCCTTGACCTCCAATGTGACGATGACGTAAAGTTAAATTGACCAATGGATTACTTCTTGAAGGAGAATATATAGGGCTGTGAGAACAATCGTCTATGAATAACAACGGAACAGGTTTTTTTAAATCTGGCGGAGGGTAAAACCAAGGGTGCATATCATCATATCTCCCTCCAAGTATACTAAAGATAGCTTTATTAGGTGGAGTAGGTATACGTGACAATGTATAAGCTATTGACAAACATGGTAAATTCATACTGTCTCGCAAAGTTAGATAGTTATTGTAAAATACTTCAATTTTCCTTTGCATTGATCTCATGTATGCAACATCAGCTTTTTCCATTTTAGATACATTCCCTCTAAATTTTTTATAAATACCATAAACCTCTGTGTATTTTCCATTAATCTCTTGATACCATGCGACATCATCTTCTACATTGGATATCACACTCATTAAAGCATCAATTGATTGTTCTACACTAGTGTAAACATCACCAGGTCGAGTAGGAATTTGCTTCACTGCATCGTTACTTTCGTAGGTGGGACTAATAACATAAAAACGAGTAAAATACCCGTTTTCAAACATCCATTTGTTCCACAAACTCAAGTTATAGGTTTTCCCACGTCCTCTAGGTCCAACAGCTGCCATAGTAGTAGGTAGCGTGAAATACTGAGGTGGACTTTTAGTACGTAGTTGAGGTGGAAGAGGTAGTTCTTTTGGTAGAGTATTTACAGTAATTTCCATTTTATGATTATTTAACTGTTCATTTTCTGATGCTTAATTTGCATTTGTTTGAAAATACAATCAATTTTTTTACGTATTTCCATTTCTTCACTTTCTATTTCTTTTTGTTTGTTTTCTTCAGTTCTTTCAATTATTTCATCTTCAGGCTCACAGCAGGTTTTTTGTTTTTTAATAGGAGGATTTGGCTCTTCTTCATCATCTACACGATATGAATCATCATCAGGATATTTTTCTTCTATAATGGCATCCATAAGAGAAAATACTTCTTCATCTGTCATTTCTTTGGGAAAATATTCTTCTTTCACTAAACTTTTTGGTGGTGAAACACAAATGTAACTAAATAAATCAGGATATTCTGTCATTCAAAACTACAAAATAAAAATGACTCCTAAGAAAAAAATTTCATTCTCATGAAAAACAGTTTAATAAAATGAAAATATTTTCATTATTTTTTAAAAATGCCAGTTACAAATGAAAAAGCTCCAAGGAGGAGACGAAATGAACAAGACCGTGTGGGTGAAAGGGCTGTTCCTTATGAGGTTGATAACCCTGCATGGCAATCGAACTCAAAAGTAGGTTCTCGATATCGCGTAGAGACTAATAAAGCAACGTACACATGGAAGTATAAAAATGAAGGAGGATTAACCGAAAGGGAAATAGAAAGACTTCCAATACTAGGAAGTAGGGGGGATTTTAATGTACGTCCTATATCAAAAGTCGTTGTAGAAAATGGTTTAAAATCTATTTCATATACTGACCCTAATTCCAAAAAATATCGATATAAATCAATTAAAGCTACCGAAGGAGCACTTAGAAGAAATAATTGGGTAATTTATGTACAAATAGCTATTGCTGCAGCAAACCAATATCATCCTAAGCAAATTAAATATCCTGAAGCAATCTCAGATTTGGTTTTACAAGCAATGTTTCATGCTACTGAAAACATTGATGAAATAAAGGAACCAAAACCAATGAACCCAATACTTTATATTTTTTACAACCCTTGGTCATTTAAACAATATGTAGCCGAAAATGTTCCTCCAATACAAGAAATGGTTGAAAACGCGATGAAACAAAATAAAAACTTTTTTGATGGAGATAAAAGTAAATTTTTTAAAGCATGGAGGGAATTTTGCATACTAAAAGGAATTGATAAAGAAGTTGAAATAAACGGGCAAACGAATTGGGATAGATTTGGAGACCACTCCACAGATCTATCTGAATTTATAAAATCCAGAAACAACATGATAGAAAGAGGGGTATTGAATCCAAGTTTAAGAATACTAAATCGAATAACAAATGCAGGTCCTGTCCTTCCTGGAGCTATACCGGTTGCTCCACCTTCAGTAACAACTAACTATCAACCAATTGAAAATATTATTGCACCTACTGATAATCCTGATGAAGAAAATTTAGGTTTTGATATTGATGTACCAACCGAGGATATTCCATCTGGGTATGTTATATCTCAAGGAAGACTAATTGCGACATCTTCTTCTTTACCTTCATTTCCTTTTAGTCGTACTCAAACAGTAACGATTCCTATAGACAATCCCATTGCCACTACAAATATTTCAGTAAATTTTTCTACTGACAAATTAATGAAAATTATTTTAAATAGACAGATTTCTGAAAAAGATATTATTTCTCTATATGAAAGTAAATTAAAACAAATATTAAACAATCCTGATGAAGCAGAATTATATTTTAATGAAATGCAGGGTAACTTTTATATGAATATTTCAGAGTTTAAAAAACTTTATGAACCGAATAGATGGTTATCAGATGTCAATATTGATGCTTTCGTTAAGAATTTTAATTACGAATCTTTACTGTCAGAAAATAAACCCTATTTTATTGGCCCTCTAGGGTGGCCATCTCATTTTAACAATCCCACAAAGTCTGATAATGTTAAAAATCTACTCAAAGGACGTATGAATTGGGTCATATGTCCAGTTGCTGTAAATAGAGTAAATAGTCATTGGTATGTAATTAATGTTAAGTTCACTAAAGACAAAGATAAATTTGATTACAAAATATTTATTATTGACTCTTTACCAGTTCCAATGTCCAAAATTCAAGAAAGATATGAAGAGTCTTTACAAAAAATTAGACAAACAATAAACGATTTATATCAGGGTCAAATTAATCCCAAAGTTCGTAAACCAGAATTTCCAAGAGGAGGAACACAAAAGGATGGAAGTAGCTGTGGAATATATACAATTTTCACTATGTTGTTATTACATAATGGAATAGGAGTGGATCCTAATTTTTATACCATGTTTCAACAAGATTCATACATTCAAAAAACTAGAAAAACATTTGCTGGATATTTATCAACAAAACTCAAAGAAATTAGACTTCCTTCCAAAAGAAAAAATGAAGCTGAAGGACAATATATTGATAAAAATCCTCCTGAAAAAAGAAGAAAAATATCAAGTCAGCGAACTGAAGATATGACTCAATCCACTTCAACTCAAATAGTTACTCGAAAAACTCCCTCAGCTCCTAACCAACCTATTAAAAAAAGAGTGACAGCTAATAGACCAACAACTCCTAGCGGTACAACTACACGACCTCAAAGAACAAAAAAATTACCCAAAAAATATAAAGAATTCGAAATGAGTTAATTAAGTTTCAGTCATAACTTCTTCAGATTTAGTTACCATCTCATCATACTTCTGTAATTTAATAAAAGGGTCTGTTTCGTTACTTCTGAAATCTTCAGTCCATGATCCGCTGTTTTGCTGTTTAGTTAAATAATTTTCAGCTTCTAGGTTATTGCTACGGGATTGCATAGTTCTTTCAAACTCATCCAACAATTCAGATACAAATTCCTTTCTACTATTTACCTTTGGTTGCTTGCTTGCGATATTACCATCTACTTCCATCATAACAGAATGAAGCTGACTTAAATGAATTTCATTTTCAGATATCCAATCGTATAAATGGCGATTACCTACGGTCCCAAATCCTCTTTCTATTTCAGGTTCTGCAATAGAGGATGATTCAAATGAATCATTAGTTACTTCTATATCAGCCATATTAATGAATTTTTAAAACACTTCTATCCATTGACAAGTAAATTATTAACTAATTCGCTAATTTTATCAATTTCATGTTTTTCTTCTATTTCCATAGCTTTACACAAAATTTTTTGGCGTTCCTTTTTGTTTAAGCCTCTTATAGTCACCAAATCATCTGTCCCAAATAAGCGATGCAATTCAATATGAATACAAAAGGAAGAACATTGCATTTTTTTCTGTAAATGTGTCATAGTAGAACCATTAAATACCAATACTATTAATTGCACATCATCATGACAATTCCAATTGTAAATATTTTTCGAACACAATTGTACGACAGGTAACAGACAGCTACGGTTTCCTTCCATTATTTGATCAGCTGTAAATATTTTATTTTCTACCAAATAATCCCACCAACTCTCCATCGGACCGACAAATGGAGTCACTCTTCTTTTATGACGCTGAGACATAATTATGACTTCAATAATAAAAAATTTGTAAAATATTTTCATGTCATGAAAATACAATACACATCGTAAATCGCACGATTCTATTAGGAATCATCAAAAATATGGTAATAATTCCGTAGCTTTTCGAAAGTTGCTAGTAATTCTTATATAAAAATATTAAATTTTTTATAATTCTCATAGGAATTAATTACTTTAAATTTGATTTTACGAATTTAAAAATAATTTCATATAAGATTTATAACAACGACTAATAATTCTATTATGAATTTAATTTTAATTGTCTTCCAAGTTATATTTCTCCACTAAAACGGGAGTTATTTTGTTATTATTAGTTAAAATTGAAGTCTACAGTAAGGACATACACCTTCAAAACGCTTCTCAACTCTCTTGATGCACTCCATACATAGGTGAATATCACAAGAATTGTTTGAACACTTCACAAGCAGCTGCGAGTTGACACAACAACATTGACACTCAAGGTTGTTCTTCAAATTGTCCAACAATACTCGAGCTGAACATTCTCTTGGCCCCTTCTTCAAATTTCTTCTCCAAGCTTCGTCTCCTCTGGGGCGATTTTTAGACCCTCTTGGACGTCCTCTTTTGCGCGGATTGTAAGCAATTGGTTCATCTTCTTCCTCTTCAGGTTCAGGAGAAGCAACTGGAGGAGGAGGGGCAGCTCGAATAGGAGGGCAAGCAAGGCAGTGAGATGGGCAGGGGCAATCATCAGGGGTATTAAATTGGATTGTTGTAGCAGTTGAACCCCAGCTTCGAGTGTCGTGCACATGAGCTTGAAAAGAAGAAGTGGCTAGAGGTGGAGATGGGGGGCACACCTCAGGCGAAATAGGACGAAATTGAGGGACAGAACGGGACATCCCTAACAAACGGGCTGTCATGTCAACAGGGTCTTTGTCGTCCAAAAAACATTCGAGTTCGATTTCATCCGAACCTTCTCGTCGAATGTAACCATTCAGATCCCACACGAAGTGGTGTTTGTCAAATTTGTTGACTCTGATTTTGATAATTTTGTGGTCAGAGATTGACATTTTGATCAAAAAAGGAAAAATAATGACTACTCTCCACTCATTTTGATTGAATGAAAGTACAAATCTTCAAACGTTATTCAGTTGTCCAATTTTTGGACAAAAACACAATTCCGTTTTAGGTAGTGTAAAATAATAGGGGGGAAAGTTATTACGTATTAATACGGTAGTTAAGTAAATATACGGTAAGATAAAAACTAGGGCAAAATAGGTTAAAAACATTGTATTTTACCTAGTTTTAACCCACCCCTATTATTATTTCTTTGCTACGCAAACTACTGAATAAATCTTATATGATTTACAAAATGTACGTTGAAGACGTACATTACCTTATTTTTT
>JACCDS011586045.1_pt1 | contig 27246 bp, 26 predicted proteins | sample 7446441 | NCBI WGS metagenome assembly JACCDS01 (sample SAMN15323445, study PRJNA562643) | freshwater metagenome | isolation source: river surface water | place: USA:Blue River Watershed | collected 2017-08-17 | reverse complement strand
CCCCGCACCGAGGTGTTTGAATTGCCTTTTATGATGAACAACGCCGAGGCCACTTCAAAAGCCTTCTGGGAATACATTCACACCGAAGCCGCTGACGAATACAAAGACACCCAGGTGCTGGCCTTGCACGTGCACGGCCCTGGCATGTTCCACACCACCGACCGCCAAATTCTGAGCGCCGCTGACCTCAAAGGATTGAAAATGCGCGCCCCCACGCGGCAAGTGACCAAACTGTTGGCCGCTTTGGGCGCTACGCCGGTCGGCATGCCCTTGCCTGCGATCACCGATGCCCTGTCCAAAGGCACCATCAATGGTTGCGTCATCCCCTGGGAAGTGGTGCCGGCGGTCAAGGTGCATGAGTTGGTCAAATTCCACACCGAGTTCCCGCCCAACACGACTGCCCTCTACACAACCACCTTTGTCATGGCCATGAACAAGGCGAAGTACAACTCACTGTCGCCCGACCTGAAAAAAGTCATCGACAACAACTCCGGCTCGGCCACCTCGGCATGGCTGGGCAAAATTCAGCAATCAAACGATGTACCTGGCCGCAAAGCGGCTGTGGATCGTGGCAACAAAATCGTGACCATGGGCACTTTAGAAGTCAGCGATTTTGTCAAACGCTCCAGCCAAGTCGATGATGAATGGGTGGCCGACATGAACAAGCGGGGCTTCAACGGTGCCAAACTGTTGCAAAGCGCCAAGGATCTCATTTTGAAACACGGGCGCTGATTTTTTCAGCAGTTGTGAGCAGAGTGCCAAGCCCCTCGTGTCACACGAGGGGCTTTTTTTCGGGGCAAGCCTGCCCGGGCGTCAGGGGTTAAACTCATTGAATGTTTCAGCGCAGCAACATTCGACACTGCAAGCAATGCGGCACCGCCGTGACCTACCGCTTGCCCGACGACGGCGACACGCGCGAACGGGCCATCTGCCCTGCTTGTCACACCGTGCATTATGAAAACCCTCTCAATGTGGTGGGCACTGTCCCGTTTTGGAACGATCAGGTGCTGCTGTGCAAGCGCAACATCGAACCCCGGTGGGGCAAATGGACTTTACCGGCAGGCTTCATGGAACTGGGCGAGACAGTGGCTGAGGGCGCTGCACGTGAAACCCATGAAGAAGCTGGTGCCCAAATCGAAATGCTAGACCTGTTTTCGATCATGAACGTGGTCAGAGTCGGGCAAGTTCATTTTTTTTACCGTGCCCGGCTGATCAGTCCCGATTTTGATCCGGGCCATGAAACTCTGGAAGCACGGCTGTTTGCCGAGCATGAAATCCCGTGGGATGACATCGCCTTTCGAACCGTGCGTGAAACTTTGAAGTGCTATTTTGCCGACCGTGCAAGCGGACGGTTTGAATTGCATCAGATCGACATCGCCTGACGCATTGCCAGTGCGCAAAGGCTGACTGCGGTATTGGCCTCGGTAATGAGGCGACCCATGGTGATGAACCCATGAATCTGTCGTTCAAAGCACACATATTGACAAGACACTCCCGCTTGCGACAGTGCATTGGCGTATTGCAGCCCCTCGTCTCGCAAGGGGTCATAACCCGCCGTCAGCACCAATGCCGCAGGCAAATCGTCGTGCGAGGTTGCCAACAGAGGGGAAGCCCGCCAGTCGTGCTGATCGGATTCGCTGGCGAGGTAATGACCCCTGAACCATTCGATCGCCTGTCGGGTCAGCAAATAATCCTGACCATTGATGCGGTGAGATTCGGTCACCAGGTTCATGTTCGTGGCCGGATAAATCAACAACTGGAAGGCCGGTGGCTGTTCATGCCCCCTCAGGCCCAGACAGATCGCTGCGGCCAGGTTGCCACCGGCGCTGTCCCCGCCCACCGCAATTCGAGCCGGGTCGACTCCCAAAATTGCGGCTTGGCTCAGCACCCATTGATAGGCAGCCATGCAATCCAGGTAGGCCGCGGGAAATTTGTGCTCAGGTCCCATCCGGTAGTCGGTCGCCACCACCACCATGCCAGATTGGCCGCACAGGCTGCGACACAAGACATCGTGGGTGTCGAGGTCCCCGATGGTCCAGCCGCCACCGTGAAAATAGACCAAGGCTGGCAAGGGGGTTGCCGGACGATCTTTAGGTTGGTAAATGCGAACCGTGAAGCGGGCGCCGTTGGCCTCGACCTCATGATCCCTGACCGTTCCCACCTCGGGGGGATCAGGCTGACTGTAAGCGCGTCGCGCCCGATAGGCCTCCCGGGCCTGGATCGGGGTTTGGGTATTCACGGCGGGTACCTGGTTGTCATGTAGCAACTTGAGTAAGGCGGCGGCTTGGGGGTCGAGCATGGCGGTCTCCGGATTGGGTTGAGGACAAGAATACCTCAGTGTCGAGATGGCGACTGGCACACGCCCAGACACGCGGCCTGCAGGCCGCCAGCGCATGATAATGTTCAGGAAAAATGATTTCGCCCTCTCAGGGTCTAAGCCAGAAAGAAGTGATGAAGCCATGGCCATGTTGCCACTGAGTGGTTATCGTGTGATTGACGCCAGTTCGGTGTTGATGGGACCTTATGCCAGCCAATGGTTGGGCGATCTCGGGGCTGAGGTCATCAAGGTCGAAGCACCGGCCGGAGACTCGACGCGCCAGACCGGCCCCAGCACCGAAGCGGGCATGGGTGCTGTCTTCATGGGCACGAATCGCAACAAGCGCAGCGTGGTGATTGATCTGAAACAACCGGCGGGCCAGGCGGCTCTGCATGCCTTGCTGGCCCAGGCAGATGTTTTCATGCACAGCATCCGGCCCCAAAAACTGGCGGCGATCGGACTGGATCCGGCTCAGGTGCAGCAACGTCATCCCCAACTGGTGTTCGCAACCCTGCACGGCTTCACCGAATCAGGGCCGTATGGGGGCCGGCCGGCCTACGACGACATCATTCAGGGTATGTCCGGCATCGCCGACTTGTCACGCCTGCAAGGAAACGCCCCTCAATATCTGCCCACCGCCAGCGCCGACAAGACCAGTGGGCTGGTGGCTGCCCTGAGCATCATGGCGGCCATGTTGGCGCGCGAAAAAGACGGTCAGGGCCGTCAGGTCGAAGTGCCGATGTTTGAGAGCATGGTCTCATTCAACCTGATTGAACACCTCTACGGCCTGCACTTTGATCCCGCCCTCGCTCCGCCCGGTTATCCCAGGGTCATTAACCCCTGGCGACGCCCCTACCAGACCCGCGACGGGTATGTCTGCATGATGCCCTACACCGATGCCCACTGGCAACGCTTTTTCCGGGCCTGTGGACGGGACGATTGGGCCCAGGACCCACGCTTTGCTTCCATGGCCGAGCGCACCCGCCACATCGGCGACTTGTATGAAGCGCTGGGCACCTTGGTCATCGGGCATCCCACCGAACACTGGCTGGACTTGTGCGCGCGCATCGACATCCCGGCTGCACGAGTCAATGCACTGACCGATTTGCCCCATGATCCCCACCTGAAAGCGACAGGTTTTTTTCAGCGCATCCAGGATCCGGCCATGGGGTCCGTTCAACTCACCGGCGTCCCGGTGCTGTTTGACGGCCAGCGGCCACCGGTTTCGATACCGCCGAGGTTGGGTGAACACACCCGATCGAGCTTGCTGGCTGCAGGCGTTTCCAACTCACAAATTGATGACTGGATCGCCAGCGGCGCCATCGTCCAGCATCCGGACCACTGCACATGAGCCATCGACCCAGCCGACTTGGTCAAGGTTTTTATTGGCAAGACCTGCGGGTCGGTGCCGAGTTCGAGACCTTTTCCCGCACCATCACCGAATCGGACCTGGTGCAATTCATCAACTGCACCGGCATGTTGGAGGCGATCTTCATTGAAGAGGGCTACAGCGGCGGTGCGATCAAGGGCCGCCCGGTTCCGGGGGCACTCACTTACACCTTCATCGAAGGCTTTATCTTGCAGAGCATGATCCAAGGCACCGGCCTGGCCATGCTGGAGCTGCAGCAAACAATCCATGCCCCTGTGCAGGTGGGCGACACCATCCGCGCCCGCATCGTCGTCGATGACATCCGCCCCACGACCCAAAGCGGTCGCGCCGTGGTGACCTCGACGGTGCACGTCCTCAACCAAGAGGACACCGAAGTCATGACCTATGTGGCCAAGCGATTGCTGGCTGGAAAACCCTGAAGGAGACCCCCATGAAATCACTTTCACGTCGCATCGCTCTGGCCACAGGCCTGGGCGTACTGGCCTGCACCGGAACCTGGGCACAAGCCCCGGCGACTTTCCCGGACAAGCCCATCCGCATGGTGCTGCCTTTCCCGCCCGGCGGGCCCACCGATCTGGTGGCCCGTGTGCTGGCGCAAAAAATGAGCGATCAAATGGGTCAACAGGTGTTGATCGACAACAAGCCCGGAGCCAACGGTAACATCGCCGCCGAACTGGTAGCCAAGGCTCCTGCAGATGGCTACACCATCCTCTACAACACATCGTCCATCGCTTTGAGTGCAACCCTGTACAAAAAGCTGAATTACGACCTCAAGACCGACTTTGCGCCGATCGCCTTGACGGCAGTCATCCCGCTGGTTCTGATGACTCACCCATCGGTCCCCGCTCAAAATTTCAATGAATTCGTGCAATACCTCAAGTCCAACCCTGGCAAGGTCAGCTATGGCTCGGCGGGCAACGGCAACATCACCCATCTGGGTGCCTTTTTGGTGCTGCAACAAAAAGGCTTGCAGGCTAATCACATCCCGTACAAGGGAAGCATCCCGGCGCTGACCGATTTGGTCGGTGGACAGACCCAGTTCATGACCGACACCGTCAACTCGGCCTTGCCTTTTATCCGGGACAACAAATTGCGCGCCTTGGCCGTGACCAGCCTCAAACGCACCCAGGTGCTGCCCGGTGTGCCGACCCTGAGCGAGTTGGGCATGCCGCAGTTTGAAGTGGGCGCATGGCAAGGTGTGCTGGCACCGGCCAAAACCCCGACCGAGATCATCGCCCGGCTCAACACCGAAATCAACAAGGCGTTGACCGCACCAGACGTGAAAGCCAAACTGGCCTTGCAAGGCGCAGAGCCCCTGGGTTCGAGCTCCACCGAGTACGGCCAGTACCTCAAAACCGAAATCGATCGCTTTGCCAATGTCATCCGCCAATCTGGCGTGACCATCGAATGAGTAGCCGCCAGGCCGCACCCGGCACAGGCCTCACACCATGAGCGTCCTCACTTCTTTGCAACCTGCGGCCATTCCGGCGGAGGACGAGGCATTGCGGGGCGAGGTGCGCGAGTTTTTGCGTGGTCTGCATACCCAAGCCCCCGCCCACCAGCGCGCCCGATCCTGGTCGGGCTATGACCCCGAGTTCAGTCGCGCCCTCGGGCGCCGGGGATGGCTGGGCATCACCTTGCCGCGCGAGTTGGGTGGCGCAGGGCGCAGTGCCTTTGCCCGCTATGTGTTGGTCGAAGAGATGTTGTGCGCCGGTGCGCCCGTGGGTTCGCACTGGATCGCAGACCGCCAAAGTGGACCGCTGATCCTCAAATACGGCACACCGGCCCAGCAACAGTTCTACATTCCGCGCATCTGCCGTGGCGAGGCTTTTTTTTGCATCGGGATGAGCGAGCCCAATTCCGGTTCCGACTTGGCCAGCGTGCGCACCCGAGCCGTGCGCAACGAGCACGGCTGGTTGTTGAATGGCCAAAAAATCTGGACCACCAATGCGCATCAATGCCATTACATGATTGCACTGGTGCGGACCTCAGGCGAAGCCACCGACCGGCATCAAGGCTTGTCCCAGATCATTGTGGACCTGTCTTTACCGGGTGTGACGGTGCGCCCAATCAGCGACATGTCGGGAGATTCGCATTTTTGCGAAGTGTTTTTTGACCAGGTCCAACTGGACGCCGACGCACTCATCGGCGCCGAAGGCCAGGGCTGGGCACAAGTCACCGCCGAACTGGCGTTCGAGCGCAGCGGCCCTGAGCGCCTGTATTCGAGCCTGGTGCTGTTCGACCAATGGCTGGACTTTGTCCGGCTGCCCGGAAATGCCACCCCGGCAGCCGTGCAACTGGCCGGCCAGATCGTGTCGCAACTGGCCCCCCTGCGGGCCATGACCCTGGCCGTGACCCATCAATTGTCAAAAAATGAAAGTCCGGTGGTGGAAGCGGCCCTGAACAAGGACATCGGTACGGGCATCGAACAAGACATCCCGCGCCTGGTCGCCGACGAACTCATGTCGCGCCCCGCTGGCAGCGTGCCACTCGAATTGCTGCACACCCTGGCGTATGTGACCGCGGTGGCCCCCAGTTTCTCCCTGCGGGGCGGAACCCGTGAAATCCTGCGTGGCATGATCGCCCGTGGACTGGGTCTGCGCTGAAAGGAACACGTCATGGACTCTGTGTTTGCGCAAGCTTTCAATGACCTGCTGAGTGGGCAGTGCGGACCTGATGCTGTGCGCCACCTGGAAGCCCACCCCACTGACCGCACCCTTTGGCAAAACTTGGCAGACAGCGGCTTTGCCGACGCCTTGTTGCCCGAGGACGCCGGCGGAGCCGAATTGCCCCTGGAGCAGGCTTTCGGGCTTTGGGAATTATGCGGTCGTTACAGCCTGCCCCTGCCCCTGCCCGAAACCATGTGGGCGCGCACCTTGTTGCACAGCAGCGGCACCAAGTGCCCCTCGGGCCCCATAGGATTGGGGCTGGGAGCGTTGCCAGACCAGTGGGGTGAGCTGGTGGCCGATGTCAGCGCCGGGCGGTGCTGCGATCATGTGCTGGTCAGGGCTCCGAGCGGCCTGCTGCTGCTCCCGGTGGTTCGCGCCCACATCCAACCCCATGGCTTGGGCTTAGACGCGCGCATGACCTGGTCAGGCCCCGTCTGGCAAGAGGCCACCCCCATCGCGGTCGGTGACAACGACCTGAATACCGCTCAAGCCCTGTTGGCCAGTGCCCAAATCAGCGGCGCACTGATGAAGGTGTTCGAGCAAAGCCTGGAATATGCCAATCAACGCCACCAATTTGGCAAGCCGATCGGTAAGTTTCAGGCCATTCAGCACAACCTGAGCCTGATGGCCGAGCAGGTATTTGCAGCCCGCATGGCTGCACAACTGGCTTGCCAGGGGCCGTTGCATCAGGTCCACCTTTTGCGAGTGGCCGTGGCCAAAGCCCGCACCAGCATGGCAGCTCAACAGGTCGCTGACCTGGCTCACGGGCTGCACGGCGCCATAGGTTTTACCTCGGAGTTTGACTTGCAATTGCGCACCCGACGCTTGCATGCATGGCGCCAGTGCGCGGGGGCCGAAAGCCATTGGCAAAACGTTGTAGGCTCGGCCATGATCGGCAACCACGAAACCACCCTGGATGTCTTGCGCAATTTATCTGATTTGAACACCCCTGAACCCGGAGTGACCCCATGAGCATCATTTTGAAAAAGCAGCGTCAAGGCGCCATCATGATCTGGACCCTGGACCAGCCTGAAACCCGCAACGCCCTGACGGGGAACAACGCTGCGGGCGAGTTTGTGCAGGCCTGTGAGGAGGTCGCTCGCGACACCTCGATTCGGGTGGTGGTGCTGACCGGCGCTGGTCCGGTGTTCAGTTCGGGCGGCAATGTCAAAGACATGCAGAAATACAACGACAACAGCATCCCCACCGAAGTCATTCGAGACGAGTACCGACACGGCATCCAGCGCATCCCCAAAGCACTTTACCCGCTGGATGTGCCGGTCATCTGCGCTGTCAATGGTCCCGCCATCGGGGCAGGGTTGGACCTGACATGCATGTGCGACATCCGGATCGCTTCCGAAACCGCCCTGTTTGCCGAGAGCTTTGTGCGCGTGGGCATCGTGCCCGGCGATGGCGGCGCCTGGCTGCTGCCCCGGGTGGTGGGCATGTCCAGGGCCTGCGAAATGGCCTTCACCGGCGAGGCAATCAACGCCGCACAAGCCCTGGCCTGCGGTTTGGTGTCCCGGGTGGTGCCTGCGGACCAGCTCATGGCCGAGGCGTTGGCGCTGGCCGGCAAAATCGCAGCCAACCCGGGTACAGTGTTGCGCATGACCAAGCGCTTGCTGCGAGAGGGCGAGCGCAGCAGCCTGGAGTCGTTGTTGGAGCTGTCTGCCGGCTACCAGGCCATTGCGCATCACACGGCGGACCATCATGAAGCAGTTCGGGCTTTCGTGGAAAAGCGCCAACCACGCTTTTCATGAACCCCGTGGGGTATTTTTCAGGGTTTCCCCGATGCTCCCGAGGGGCATGTTTGTCCGTTAAGATACTGACATTGATCAATCGATCAAGAAAACGCACAGGAGTTTTTGATGAGACTGGGATACTTCACCATGCCGGTGCATCCGGCGACCCGCAACCCCACCGACACCCTGCGGGAAGACCGGGAGACGATCATCCTGGCCGATCAGTTGGGTTTTCATGACGCTTTCGTGGGCGAACACCTGACCGATTTGGTCGAAAATGTCACCAACTCGATGCTGTTCCAGGCCTCTTTGATCCACTCGACCAAACAAATTCGCTTGGGCACAGGCACCACCAACCTGTCGCATGTGCACCCTGTTCTGGTTGCCGCGCATGCCGCGATGTTTGACCACCTCTCAGAAGGCCGATTCATTTTGGGCGTGAGCCCAGGCGCCCTGCCCTCGGATGCCGAAGCCCTGGGGATCTTCCACGAAGACCGCAACAAAATGTTCGCCGAGTCGATCGAAGTCATTCTGAAACTCTGGGAATCGGATCCGCCCTATCACATCGACTTGCCTGACAACCGTTTCAAAGTGTCCACGCTGCAAACGATTGACGACATCACCCACACGGGCAAGATGTACAAGCCCTACCAGCGTCCGCGCCCCGAGATCGTGGGTACGGTGGTGGCGCCTTTCTCCAAGGGCGTCATCGCCATGGGTGAGAAAGACATGCATCCCATTTCGGCCAACTTCCTGTTTGACCAGTGGTTGCCCTCGCATTGGGACAATTACGCCAAGGGCAAGGCCAATGTCGGCAAGGTCGCCGATCGTTCCGACTGGCGCGTGGCCCGAACCATCATGGTCCATGACGATGACAAAGTGGCCAAAGACTACGGCAAGACCTCCGACCAAAGTCCTTACCGCTTTTATTACCGCAACCTGGGCCACAAATTGCACAAAGGCAAGCGCGATGCCGTATTCACCAAGAACGGTGTCACCCCCGAGCAACCGGTGCCGCTCGAAAACATCCTTGACGAGTTGGTGATTTGCGGCAGCGTCAATAACGTGGTCGACCAAATCCTGGCCCTGCACGAAAAACTGGGCGGCTTTGGCGAATTGGTCTACGCCGGCCTGGATTGGACCGATCCTGTGTTGGCACGTCGCTCGATGGTGCTGATGGCCGAGCAGGTCATGCCGAAAGTGCGCGAAGCCATTGGTGCCGAGGTCAGTGCATGAGTCGCCAACATTTGGGCGACAAGGCGCTGGATCGGATGCCCCCGATCCCTGAAAGCCAACAATCGCCCGCGCAGCGCGCTGCCATGGAAGAAATCACCCGGGGTCCGCGCGGCAAGATCGGCGGGCCCTTCATTTCGATGATGCGCAGCCCCGAACTCATGGCCCGGTTGCAAAAAGTGGGCGAGTATGTGCGATTCCAAAACGCCGTCGGCATGCGCAACTCGGAATTCGCGGTGCTGATGGTGGCGCGTCACTTCTCCAACCCGATCGAGTGGCACATCCATCGCCCGATCGCCGAAAAGGAAGGGGTTGATCCGCGCACTGCGGATGCCATCGCTGAAGGTCGTCGTCCCACCACGATGTCGGATGATGAAGCCATCATTTACGATGCCCTGGAAGAGTTGCGCAGCAACCGCAGTTTGTGCGATGCAACCTATGAGCGGGTCGTGAAACGCTGGGGGGAGCAAGGCGTGGTCGACATGGTCGCCCACTATGGTTACTACAGCACCCTCGCGATGCTCATGAATGTGGCTCGAACACCCCTTCCAGAGGGCGCAGAGCCAGGTTTCAAGAGCTTGCCGGGTTGATCGCAGCCCATACCTTGGCCGGCGTGAAAGGCATGTCCATGCCGGTCACGCCGTAACTTCTCAACACGCTCATCATCGCGTTGGACAATGCCGGCAAGGAACCGGTGCATCCGGATTCCCCCACCCCTTTCGACCCCAATGCGTTGAGTTCCGTGGCCACTTCAATGGTCTCGTTGCGAATCACCGGCATATCACCCAGGCGCGGCATGGCGTAGTCCATGAAAGAGCCGGTCACCAGCTGGCCTTGCTCATCGTAGACCACCTGCTCACAAAAGGCCTGCCCCCAGCCCTGCACCACCCCACCATGCACCTGCCCGCGCACCAGGTCGGGGGAAATGACTCTACCCAGATCGTCCACGGCCCAGTATTGCACCACCAGGGTCTGTCCGGTGCGCGGATCGATTTCAATTTCGGCCACATGACAGCCATTCGGAAAAGTCGCCCCTGAGGCAGCCTCCCCCGTCGCCGACAGGCTCAGTCGTTGCGCCTCGGATAGACCCGCCAGCCAGCGGGCCCAATCGTCGACCTGCGGGCTAAGGCCCTGGGTCTGACGCAAGACCATGACCTTCTCCTTGAGTTGTTGCGCCAGGCTCAGGATGGCACTGCCTGCGCCATACAGCGTGCGCGAGCCGCCCGTGCCGTTACCGACCAGCTTTTTGCTGTCCGCAGTACCCGCCCGATAGCGCACCAGACTCGCGGGCAAACCCAGCTCACGCTCGATGATTTGCGAAAACGAGGTCTCGTGGCCCTGACCCGATGCACCGGTCACGGCGTGCACTTCAAGCTGGCCATGGGCATTGAAAGCGCCTTGCACCTGGTCTTTGGGCGCATTGCCAGCACCGGAAGCCTCGAGGTAGCAAGCCAGGCCAATGCCACGCAATCGGCCACGCGACTGCGCTTGAGCCTTGCGCTGGCCGAAACCCGCGTAATCCGACAATTCGAGCGCGCGGCTGAGCACGCGATCAAACTCGCAACGGTCGTACAAAGTACCGTTGGCCGTCTTGTAGGGGAAGGCTTCGGGCGGGATGAAATTGATTCGGCGCAATTGCACCGGGTCGAAGCCGTGCTCGTGAGCGGCATGGTCTACCAGGCGCTCGATGGCAAAAGCAATGTCAGGGCGACCGGCCCCCCGATAAGCCGACACCGGCGTGGTGTGGGTGTAGACCAGGTCTGAGCGCATGTACAGAGCCGGAACCTGATAAACCCCGCCCATGGTGACCGACAGGTTGCGGGTCCCGATGAAGCTGCTCATGTAGGCGTTGTATGCCCCCAGATCCACCTGGTCGTGGTAGCGCATGGCCAAAATCTTGCCCTGCGCATCAAGCGCAATCGAGCCGTTCAGGGTCAGGGCCCGGCCATGCCAATCGCTCAGGAACACCTCGGAGCGGGTCGCCACCCAGCGCAAAGGCCGCTTGAGTTGGCGTGCGGCCATGACCATGACGGCATGTTCACTGAAGGGCCCCACCCGCACACCGAAAGAACCGCCCACATCCTGGGTATCGACCTGCAAATGCTCGACAGAAATGCCCGTCACGGTCGCAAGGTGTCCGAGCATGCCCAACAAACCCTGGTTGGGGCTGTGCACACGGGTCACGCCAGTGGCCTCGTCGTGGTACACGACCACCGCGCGCGGCTCCATCGCCACCCCCATCAAACGCTGGCTGTGGATGCGCAGATGACTGACATGTGCAGCACGGGCGAATGCGGCATCGACTGCAGCGGCGTCGCCCGCTTCAAAACGCACCGACACATTGCCGGGGGCACTGTCGTGCAACTGGGGAGCGTCTGGCTCCAGGGCAGCATCGACGCTGGCGACCGCAGGCAGCGGATCGATCTCGACCTGGGCCAACTCGGCCGCATCCTGAGCCGCCAGAGCGGTTTCGGCCACCACGACGGCAATGGGTTGTCCCACAAAGAGCACCCGATCCTGAGCCAACACCGGCATGCGGTTGACGTGTTGCGGGGTGCCGCCCATGCCCTGCGCGGCAAAAGCATTGGGAAGGGCTTGCAGGCCCCAGGCCTGTACATCGGCGGCGGTATAGACCGCCACCACGCCGGGGGCTTTGTGCACGGCCTCGAGGTCAAGTCGCTTCAGGCGACCGTGGGCATGCATGGACCGGATGACGTGCAAATGCAACTCGCCGTCGTAATGCACATCGGCGGTGAAACGCCCCTGGCCGGTGATCAGGCGCAGGTCTTCGGTGCGTGAACTGTGGACACGGTCCAAAGGGACAGGGGTGAAGCGGGCGTTCATGCGGACTCCTGCGCCGCCTGACGCACGGCGGCAGCGATGTTCACATACCCGGTGCACCGGCACAAATTACCCGATAAACCTTCAGCGATCTCGGCATCGGTGGGCTGCGGGCAGCGGCGCAGCAAACCCACGGTGGCCATGATCATGCCCGGCGTGCAAAAGCCGCATTGCAGCGCGTGGCACCGGGTGAAGGCCGCCTGCACCGGATGCAGTTGCTGGCCATCGGACAAACCTTCGATGGTGGTGACCTCGGTGCCATCGGCCTGTGCAGCCAACACCGAGCACGACTTGACCGCCTGCCCGTCCAGCAGCACCGTGCAGCACCCGCACTGGCTGGTGTCGCAGCCCACATGGGTGCCGGTGAGTTTCAAGGAATCGCGCAGCACATCGGCCAGCAAGGCGCGGGGTTCGACCGACAGGCGGTGCACCTGTCCGTTCACTGTCATCTGGATATCCATGGTGTCGTGTCCTGAAATCAAGGGGTCAACTCGGCCAGTGCTTGTTCAAACATCAGGCCGGCCAAATGACCGCGGTAGCGCGCCGGGGCGTGGATGTCGTCGAGCAACCCGTCGTGACGCAACTCGCCGGGAACTCGCCCCCGGGCCCAAGCCTGCTCGGCCTCGACCCAGCGAAACACACCATCGGTGGCCCCGGTGACCGCCACGCGGCGTTGACCGGCATCGAATTCGGCCAGAAACACTCCCGCCATGGCGTACCCCGAAGCCGGATGGCGAAACTTGGCATAGGCAGCGCGGCGCGGAATGTGAAAGCGCACGGCAACCAGCAATTCGGCCTCTTGCAAAGCGGTGCTGAACATGCCCTGAAAGAAATCGGCAGCGGCGATTTCACGCCGGTCGGTGATGACCACGGCATCCAGTGCCAAAAGAGCGGCCGGATAATCGGCCGCAGGATCGTTGTTGGCGACCGAGCCCCCCAGAGTGCCTCGGGCACGCACCTGCGGATCCCCGATCAGGCCGGCCAGCCGAGCCAGCGCCGGAACGGCAGCCTGAACTTGCGGATCTTGCGCCACCTCGGCGTGGCGCATGCCTGCGCCCACGCGCAAACCGGTAGGCTCCAGCGCAATGCCCCGCAACTCGGGTAACCGGGCCACATCAATCAGGTGCGAGACCTGGGCCAATCGGTGCTTGAGTGACGGCACCAGGGTCATGCCCCCGGACAACGGACGAGCCTCAGGGTGTTGCCGCAACCAGTGGCTGGCCTGGCTCAGGCCGCTGGCGCGCAAATATTCGAATGCGTGCATGGTGATGATGTCGATCCATCGGACAATGCGCCAAGTTTAGGCGCATCCCTTGCGGACACCGGGATACACGCTCTGGCACAGCCCGCAGGAAGGGTGGGTTTTGACACTTAGGAGACAAGGTCGAAGCGTTGCCGCTCAGCAACGGGCAATGGCCAACTCGTTCCAGTCGGTGGTGTAACCCGGTGTGCGCCGCATTTGTTTCATTTGCCAGACGGGAGGCGCAGCAGTGCTCAGGCTGGCACTGCCGAGCTTGACGGTTCCCCGGCCATGGCGCTGATCGATCTGATCCAGCGCCTGCATCAGCCGGTCACTGCCCCGGCGCTGCACAGGCCGCAACGCCGCGACATCCGCATCGGGTTCATCCAGCCCCAACTCACCCTGCTGAACCTGGGCCGACTGCACATCAAGCAGCATCACACCAGCCTTGGCGTACAAATAACCCGGTTGGTAGACAGCCTCCAGCGCCGCCAAGGCAGCCTGCGTGATCTGAGCGCTGTCGGCACCGGGGCGACGCAAGGGCACGATCGCGCTCTGGCTGTACTGAGGGGTGGACCTGAAGGGGCTGGTGCGCACAAACACCAGCACCTGAGCGGCGTGGCTGTTCTGGCGCCGCAATTTCTGGGCCGCACGGCAGGCGAACTCGGTCACCGCTTCGCGCAAGTCGGCCAGTTGCAACACGGGCTGACCAAAGCTGCGCGTACAGGCGATTTGTTGCTTGGGTGAAGGCACGTCTTCGATGTCCATGCAGGGCGTACCCTGCAACTCGCGCACGGTGCGCTCGAGCACCACCCCCCATTGGACCCGCGCCGCAACCGGCGACAGCCGCGCCAGATCCAGGGCCGTTTCGACCCCTTGGGCCATGAGTTGGCGACTGATGCGCGGGCCAACGCCCCAAATTTCACCTACCTCGGTGCGGGCCAGCAAGTCGTCCAGCGCAGCTTGATCCAGCAAGCCCAGATGACACACTTGCGCATGTTGCATGGGGTAACTGCCGGGCTTGCGCTCGGCACTCTTGGCGATGTGGTTGGCCAGTTTGGCCAGCGTCTTGGTGGGGCCCAAGCCGATGCAACACGGGATGCCGATCCAGCGCCACAGGCGTTGGCGCAAGATTCGGGCGCGCCGCACCAGATCCCCAGGGATACCCCCGAGGTCGACAAAACACTCATCGATCGAATACACCTCTTGCCGATGCCCCAGCCCGGCGGCCAGGCTCATCAGGCGGTCGCTCATGTCGCCATACAGGGCGAAATTGGCCGACAGGCTCACCAACCCGGCCTCCGCTTCCAAGTGCTTGATCTGGAACCAGGGTGCCCCCATGCGGATGCCCAGAGCCTTGGCCTCATTGCTGCGCGAGATCGCGCAGCCATCGTTGTTCGAGAGCACGATCACCGGCCGCCCGTTCAGGCTGGGGCGAAACACGCGCTCGCACGACACATAGAAATTGTTGCCGTCGATCAAGGCGTACATGGCGCAGCCCCTAAACGCAGTGCTGGTGGATGGTGGCCACCACCACGCCCCAAACATCGAGCGTCTGACCGTCTTTGGGCACGATGTCGGGGTAAGTGGGGTTGGCGGCTTTCAGTCGCATGCGCCCGGAACGGGTGCTGAGGGTCTTGCAAACGAACTCGCCATCGACGATGGCGATCACGATGTGGCCGTTGCGCGGGACGATGGCGCGATCGACCAGCACCACCGATCCATCCAAAATGCCGGCGTCGCGCATCGAGTCGCCACGCACCCGCAGCATGAACGTGGCCTGAGGGTGGCGGATGAGCTGCGCCATGAGGTCCACCCGCTGAACCTGATGGTCTTCGGCAGGGGACGGAAACCCCGCTGCCACCCTGGCGGGCAGGGCCTGAACCCAAAGGGAACTGCCCGCAACCAGGGGCAAGGGCGCATCAATGATACTGTGCATTTATACAGTATATCGCCTCTCACTCCCCTTGCATTAATTGGGGTCTGACCCCAATTAATGGTTGTTTTTTGGCCACAGCGCAGAAATTGGGGTCAGACCCCAATTAAAGCACCCGCGTCACGCCATTGGGCTTGAAGCCCAAATCGGCGGCTTTGCCTTTGCGGGCGCGGGCGGCGCGGGCGTTGTTGAGCGAGCGGATTTCCAGGGTTTCTTCGCGCTCTTTGCCGCCCCGGCCTACGCCGCTGATGCGCACGCTGCGGGTGTAGGCGGCAGCACCTGCCAGTTGGTCTTTGGCTTCCAGGTCGATCAGGGTCAGGCCGCGCCCGCCTTTTTCCATGGCTTTGAGTTCGCCGATTTCAAAAGTGAGGATGCGCCCGCCGGTGGACGCACAGCACACGTGCGTGGCCGCCGGCCAGGGTTGACCGTCGGGTAGGGTGCCGCCCTGCCCGCTGACGATGGATGGGCGGCACAGAGTTTCGCCGTCTGAGAGGCTGACAAACGACTTGCCGCCTTTGACGCGCGACACCATGCTCTCGACGCTGGCCAAAAAGCCGTAGCCCCCCGAACCGCAGAGCAACAAAACGGTCTGGGGCGAGGCGGCCACATAGTGCACCAATTGGGTCCCGGACTCGAGCTCGATCAGGGTGGTGACAGGCTGACCATCGCCACGCGCACCGGGCAAGGCGGAAACAGGCACGCTGTAAACGCGACCGTTGCTGCCCCATGCCAGCAACACGTCAACCGTGCGGCACTCGAAGGTGCCGTAAAGACCATCGCCGGCCTTGAAGGCAAAACCGGACGGGTCGTGGCCGTGACCGGTGCGGGCGCGTACCCAGCCTTTCTCGGACACCACCACGGTGACCGGTTCGTCAACGATCTTGATTTCGGCCACGGCTTTTTTCTCGGCCTGAATCAGGGTACGGCGCTCGTCGCCAAAGGTTTTGGCGTCGGCCTCGATTTCTTTGACCATCAGGCGACGCAAGGCGGCCGGGCTGTCAATGATCTCTTGCAACTTGGTGCGCTCGTCGCGCAACTGCGACAACTCTTGCTCGATGCGGATGGCTTCGAGGCGGGCCAACTGGCGCAAACGGATTTCGAGGATGTCTTCGGCTTGCCGCTCGCTGAGTTGAAAGCGCTCGATGAGCGCCGGTTTGGGCTCGTCGCTGTTGCGGATGATGCGGATGACTTCGTCGATGTGCAACAGCACCAGTTGACGGCCTTCGAGGATGTGGATCCGATCGAGCACTTTGTTGAGGCGATGCTGGCTGCGGCGCAACACGGTTTGTTGGCGAAAGTCGATCCATTCGGTGAACAGCTGGCGCAGGTTTTTTTGCACTGGACGACCATCCAGTCCGACTGCCGTCAGGTTGATGGACGACGAAGATTCGAGGCTGGTGTGCGCCAGCAAAGTGGTGATCAGCTCTTGCTGCTCGATGCGGCTGGTTTTAGGCTCAAAGACCAGGCGGACCGGGGCGTCTTTGCTGGACTCATCGCGCACGCCGTCGAGAACCGCCAGCACCGTGGCCTTGAGTTGTTGCTGGTCTTGCGTCAGCGCTTTTTTGCCCGCCTTGACTTTGGGGTTGGTGAGTTCTTCGATTTCTTCCAGCACTTTTTGGGCGCTGGTGCCTGGGGGCAGTTCGTACACCACCAGTTGCCACTGGCCACGCGCCAGTTCTTCGATGCGCCAGCGGGCCCGCACTTTAAGCGAGCCACGGCCACTGCGATAGGCGTCGGCGATGTCCGCGGCCGGGCTGATGATCTGGCCGCCTCCAGGGAAGTCCGGGCCGGGCAAGAGCGCCAGCAGGTCGTCTTCGCTCAGTTTGGGGGTTTTGATCAGGGCCACGCAGACCTCAGCCACTTCGCGCAAGTTGTGGCTGGGGATTTCGGTGGCCATGCCGACCGCAATGCCGCTGGCACCATTGAGCAAATTGAAGGGCAAACGAGCCGGCAACTGGCGCGGCTCTTCGGTCGAGCCGTCGTAGTTGGGAATGAATTCGACCGTGCCTTCGTCGATTTCGTCGAGCAGCAAATTGCTGATGCGGGCCAGACGGGCCTCGGTGTAGCGCATGGCGGCGGCACCGTCGCCGTCACGGCTGCCGAAGTTGCCCTGGCCGTCGATCAGGGGATAGCGCTGCGAGAAGTCTTGCGCCATGCGCACCAGTGCGTCGTACGCCGCCTGGTCGCCGTGGGGATGAAACCGGCCGAGCACATCCCCCACCACGCGTGCGCTCTTGACCGGCTTGGCCCCCACGGTGCCGTTGGCACCGCCAAAGCCCAAGCCCATGCGGGACATGGCGTACAAAATGCGACGCTGCACGGGTTTTTGGCCGTCGGCCACGTCGGGCAAGGCGCGCCCCTTGACCACCGACAGGGCGTATTCGAGGTAAGCGCGCTGGGCGTATTGGCCCAGCGAAAGGTCGTCGTCAGACGCCGGAGCGTCCGGGGTGAACAGGGATTCGGTCATACGTCAATCTCGATGCTGTCGCCGTGAATTTCCATCAGCTCGCGGCGGGCGGCAGCCTCGCCTTTGCCCATGAGCTGGGCGATCAGGTTTTCGGTGGCGGCAAAGTCCATGCGGCCCAGTTGCACGGGCAACAGGCGCCGGGTGTCGGGGTTCAGGGTGGTTTCCCACAATTGCTCGGCGTTCATTTCGCCCAAGCCCTTGAAGCGGCTGATCTGGCACTTGTCGCGGGGCACACCGTCTTTGGCACATTTGTCCAAAATGGCGTGCAACTCGCCTTCGTCCAGGGCGTACATTTTGGCGGCAGGCTTTTTGCCGCGCGCCGGCACGTCGACCCGAAACAGCGGCGGGCGGGCCACATACACATGGCCCGCCTCGATCAGCTTGGGAAAGTGCCGGAAGAACAAGGTGAGCAAGAGCACCTGGATGTGCGAGCCGTCGACGTCGGCATCGGACAAAATGCAGACCTTGCCATAGCGCAAACCCGACAAGTCGGGTTGGTCATGGGGACCGTGCGGGTCAACGCCGATGGCGACCGCGATGTCGTGGATTTCGGTGTTGGCAAACAAGCGGTCGCGTTCGACTTCCCAAGTGTTGAGCACTTTGCCACGCAAGGGCAACACCGCCTGCAATTCTTTGTCGCGCCCCATTTTGGCGCTGCCACCCGCACTGTCGCCCTCGACCAGGAAAACCTCGTTGTGGGCCAGTTCACGGCTTTCGCAATCAGTGAGTTTGCCGGGCAGCACGGCCACGCCCGAGCCTTTGCGCTTTTCGACCTTTTGACCGGCACGTTGCCGGGTCTGTGCTGCCCGGATGACGAGATCGGCCAATTTTTTGCCATGCTCAACATGCTGGTTAAGCCAAAGCTCAAGGGCGGGGCGCACGAAGCTGGAAACCAAGCGTACCGCGTCGCGTGAGTTGAGACGCTCTTTGATTTGCCCCTGAAACTGAGGATCGAGCACCTTGGCCGACAGCACATAGCTGGCGCGGGCGAAGACATCTTCGGGCATCAGTTTGACGCCTTTGGGCAGCAAGGCATGCAGGTCGATGAAACTCTTGACCGCTTGGAAGAGTCCGTCGCGCAGGCCGCTGTCGTGGGTGCCGCCCGCACTGGTGGGGATGAGGTTGACGTAGCTTTCGCGCACCGGCTGCCCCTCTTCGGTGAAGGCAACGGCCCAGGTGGCGCCCTCGCCTTCGGCGAAGCTCTCGCTGTTGCCGTCGGCGTGGCCCTCGCCGTCAAACAGCGGGATGACTGGCTCGCCTTGCAAGGTCTGCATCAGGTAGTCAGTGAGTCCGCCTTTGTACTGCCAGGTCTGGCTGTCTTTGGCTTTTTCGTTAACCAGCGTGACGCTGACGCCGGGCATGAGCACCGCCTTGCTGCGCAGCAAGTGCACCAACTCGTTCATGGGGAGGGCGGATGACTCGAAGTACTTGGGGTCGGGCCAGACGCGCACGGTGGTGCCCTGTTTGCGGTCATCGGGTCCCTGTGAGCGGGTTTTCAGGGCCTGGGTGACGTCGCCGCCCTCGAACACCAGCGTGGCCACTTGACCTTCGCGCCAGGAAGTGGCTTCCATGCGGCGCGACAGGGCGTTGGTGACGCTGACGCCAACGCCATGCAGCCCCCCCGAAAAGCTGTAAGCACCGCCCTGCCCTTTGTCGAACTTGCCACCGGCGTGCAAACGGGTGAAGACCAACTCGATCACCGGGGCCTTTTCTTCCGGGTGCAGGCCAAACGGGATGCCACGGCCATCGTCTTCGACGCTGACCGACCCATCGGCGTGCAAGGTGACCCGGATCTTTTTGCCATGTCCGGCCAGCGCCTCGTCGGCGGCGTTGTCGAGCACCTCCTGGATGATGTGCAGCGGGTTATCGGTTCGGGTGTACATGCCGGGCCGTTGCTTGACCCGCTCAAGGCCCTTGAGGACCCGGATAGACCCCTCGGAATAACTGGTGTTTTGTATCGCCATGGGCGGCATTTTACTGGATGAATTCACAGGGATGACAGCCCAGGTGACTGCACACAGAGGCAATCGGGACTAAGATGATGTTTGAACTGTGTTTTGATCATGACCCTTGCAAACTCCGGCGCTTCCTCCAAGGCCCTCCACCAACCACTGCCGATGTGGCAAGTGTTGGTTTGCGGTGCCGCCATCCTGATTCTTTCCATGGGCGTGCGCCACGGCTTTGGTTTGTGGCTTCAGCCCATCACCCAGGCCCGTGCGTGGGGGCGTGAAGACTTCGCCTTTGCGCTGGCGATTCAGAATCTGGCTTGGGGAGGCTTTGGCATTTTTGTGGGCATGCTGGCGGATCGATTTGGTGCCGCCCGCCTGATGGCCATGGGGGTCGTGGTCTATGCCCTGGGCCTGTTAGGCATGGCCTGGGCCGTTTCACCCCTGATGTTCATGCTCAGCACCGGGGTCATGATGGGTCTGGCGCAAGCATGCACCACATTTGCCATCGTGTTTGGGGTGATCGGTCGCAATGTTCCGGTCGAAAAGAGGTCGTGGGCCATGGGGGTGGCCGCCGCCGCCGGTTCTTTTGGCCAGTTCATGATGGTGCCAGCCGAAGGCCTGCTGATCGCCAACCTGGGTTGGGATCAGGCCTTGGTGGTATTGGCCGCAGCGATGTTGCTGGTTTTGCCGGCTGTCTGGTTTTTGCGCGAGCCTGGCTTGGCCTCGGGGTCGGCAGCACGCCGCGATCAAACCATCGGTCAAGCGCTTTCAGAAGCCTTTGCTTACCCGCCCTTTTTGCTCCTGATGGCGGGCTACTTCGTGTGCGGATTTCAGGTCGTTTTCATCGGCGTGCACATGCCCAGTTACCTCAAAGATCAGGGGCTGTCCCCGCAGGTGGCCAGTTATGCCTTGGCGCTGATCGGATTGTTCAACATCGCCGGAACCTATGCGGCGGGCTCATTGGGGCAGCGTTTCTCCAAGACCCAGATCCTGGCGTTCATTTATTACATGCGCGCACTGGCCATCGCCTTGTTTTTGTATTTCCCCTTGAGTGATTCCAGCGTCTACCTGTTCTCGATGGCGATCGGATTTTTGTGGCTGTCCACCGTGCCACCGACCTCGGCCACGGTGGCGCAAATTTTTGGCGTGGCTCACTTGTCGATGTTGGGAGGGTTTATTTTTCTAAGCCATCAGGTGGGTTCTTTTTTAGGGGTCTGGCTCGGAGGCTATATGTACGACCGCTTTGGCAGCTACGACCTGGTGTGGTATTTGGCCATAGGCCTGGGGCTCTTTGCAGGAACCGTCAATTTGCTGGTGCGCGAGGCCCCGATTGTGCGCAAGGTGGCCCATGCCTGAAGGAACGGCTGAGGACAGCCTGGCCATGTCCAGTCAGGGTGACTACAGCGCGACGCCCTGCCGGTCCTGGTGGCGCTGGAGCGTGTATGCGGCAGTGGCTTTGGCTTGCGCCCTGGTCTTTGCTTTGTATGTCCGCCCCGATATGATGGTGACCTTGGCAGATCAACTATGGGCGTGTTTTTGAACATGGACACATCTGTACATGGCCTGACGCCGGCATCAGAATGGATCGTTCGTTATGCCGCACTGATTCGACCCCAAGGCACGGTGCTCGATGTGGCTTGCGGTGCCGGACGCCACATGCGCTTTTTTTCGAGCCTGGGCATGCGTTGCGTGGGCATTGACCAGTCGGCCGTGGCTCTCGAGCAAGCACGACCCCATGGCGAAGTGATTTGCGCCGACATCGAAGGAGGACCTTGGCCCCTGCCCGGGCGGCGCTTCGATGCCGTGGTGGTCACTCATTACTTGTGGCGCCCCCTGTTCCCGACCCTGCTGGACGCCGTCAGCGATGGCGGCTTTTTGCTCTACGAGACTTTTGCCCAAGGCCAGGAAACGGTGGGCAAGCCATCCCGTCCTGACTTCCTCCTGCGACCCGGCGAGTTGCTGACTTGGGCGCAGGACAATGGGTTGAAAGTGATCGCTTTCGAGGATGTCTGGCTCGAGCACCCGCGTCGCCGGATCCAGCGTCTGACCGCCAGTCGCTGAGCGCCTGCTTTCGTCTGCTTCATTGGCGGCCACGGGATCCCCTTGGAGCCTCATGCGCTTTCAGGCGCCGTGCACAACAGATAGAATCCAACCATTCTTATGACTGAATCATCCGCATCATGACCTCGATCCATGGCAGTATCGTGGCGCTGGCCACTCCTTTTCAAGAAGACGGTTCGGTCGACTATGCCAGCCTGCGCAAACTGATTGATTGGCATGTGACCGAGGGCACCGATTGCATTTGCGTCGTGGGCACCACCGGCGAATCCCCCACTGTCAGCGTGGAAGAACACTGCGAGATCATCCGGGTGGCGGTCGAGCAGGCCGCCCGGCGCGTGCCGATCATGGCAGGCTGTGGTGCCAATTCCACCTCGGAAGCCATTGAATTGACCCAATACGCCAAAAAGGTGGGGGCTGATTGTCATTTGCAAGTGGTGCCGTACTACAACCGCCCCACGCAAGAAGGCATGTACCACCACTTCAAACAAGTGGCTGAGCAAGTCGATTTGCCCATGGTGCTTTACAACGTGCCTGGTCGAACAGTAGCTGACATGCAGCACGACACCGTGTTGCGCCTGGCCCAGGTGCCAGGCATCATCGGGATCAAGGAAGCCACTGGCAACATCGAACGTGCGCAGTGGTTGATCCGCGATGTGCCGCCGGGTTTCGCCGTTTTGTCCGGCGATGACCCGACTGCCGTCGCCCTGATGCTGTGCGGCGGACACGGCAATGTCAGCGTGACCGCCAACATCGCCCCGCGCCTCATGCACCAACTGTGTGTGGCCGCCACAAGCGGACAGGCTGCTGAGGCGATGACCATCCAAAAACAATTATTACCGGTCCACAAGCACCTGTTTGTCGAACCCAACCCCGTGCCTCTCAAGTGGGCTATGGCTCGCATGGGGCTGTGCGGGGGCACCTTGCGCTTGCCGCTGTGGCCTTTGTCGGCATCGCAGCAACCCGTGGTCGAAAACGCTTTGCGCGCCAGCCGCCTGATCTGAGGAATCCAACGTGTACCGTCTTGTATCCCGCCCCCTGAGTCTGACCCTTGTGGTCGGTAGTTCGCTTTGGTTGGCTGCTTGCAGCTCGGTCTTCCCAACTGGAACCATCGATTACAAAAGCAGCTCGGAGGCGAAAAGTTCACCCCTCGAAGTTCCGCCAGACCTCAGCCAAATCAGTCGGGATACCCGCTATGTGGTGCCTGGCACCATCGCCTCGGCCAGCAGCATGCCCAGCATTCAGGCAGGCCTGCGCCGATCGGTCGCCAGCGATGCCGTGGCCGATGTCAAATTTGAGCGCATGGGTGCCCAACGCTGGTTGCGCGTGGAGCGGCCTGCAGATGAGGTTTGGGACCGGGTCAGAAGCTTTTGGATCAACACGGGTTTTGCGCTGACCACCGACAATGCCGAATTGGGGCTTCTTGAAACCGATTGGGCCGAGAACCGCGCCAAATTGCCACAAGACTTCTTGCGCCGCACCCTGGGCAAAGTCATCGATGGGCTGTACTCGACTGGCGAGCGCGACAAGTTTCGGATCCGGATCGAGCGGGTGAGCAACAGCAGCACCGAAATTTATGTGACGCACCGCGGCATGGAAGAGGTCTACTCAAGCAACGACCGAACCTCGACCCGATGGCAACCCCGTGCCAGCGACCCCTCGCTGGAAGTCGAAATGTTGCGGCGCCTCATGGTTCATTTGGGCAGCAAAGAAGAAACGGCCAATGCATCGGTCGCTGCCGCAGGTACGGGTTCGGGCGTTGCCAACTTGCCTGCGGGAGCCAGCAGCATTTTGTTCGAGGACCGCTTCGACTTGGCATGGCGACGCACCAGCGTGGCTCTGGATCGAGCCGGCTTCACAGTGGAAGACCGCGATCGCAAAGCAGGGGTGTTTTTTGTCCGTTATGTGGATCGTCCTGCCGAGGGCCAAAAAGAGCCCGGGTTCTTCAGCCGACTGTTCTCCACCACGCCCACCCAAACACCGGTGCGCATGCGCATTTCGGTGCAAGAAGAATCTGGCAACCGCAGCCGGATCTCAGTGCTCAATGAATCCGGTCAAGCCGATCAATCGGCCGTGGCCCAAAAAATCGCTCGTCTGATTTTTGACGAATTGAAGTAAGCCTTGACGCTGCGGATCAAAAACCTGGGCAGTGGCAGCTCGGGCAATGCCACGTTGGTCGAGGCTCAATCGGGTCACACGCGCACCCGGTTGCTGATCGATTGCGGCTTGCGGGTCAGCGAACTGAAAAAGCGCTTGCAAGCTTCTGACCTTTCACTGCAAGATCTGGATGCAGTTTTTGTGACCCATGAGCACAGCGACCATTGGGGCCATGCGGTGGCTTTGTGCCGACAAGCAGAGATTCCCCTGTGGTCCAGCTCAGGCACCCGTCATGCCGTCGAAATAGAGGGCGCAGAACTGGCCGGTATCGACTGGTGCCAGGCTCGTGATGGCGTGCCCATCGAATTGGGTGATTTGCAACTGATGCCTTTTACGGTGCCCCATGACGCCCGTGAGCCCCTGCAACTGTGTTGCAGCGACGGCGACCGCCGGCTGGGCGTGGTCACCGACCTGGGTCATGTCAGCGCACATGTGATCCAAGTCTTGCAAAATCTGCACGGGGTGATGCTGGAAACCAACCACGACCTGGAAATGCTGCGCCAGTCCGCCTATCCGCCCTTTTTGAAACAGCGGATATCCTCCCCTTTAGGCCATTTGTCCAATGCCCAATCGGCTGCTTTGCTCCAATGCATCCAGCACCCGGGGCTGAACCTGGTGCTGGCGGCACACTTGAGTGAGCGCAACAATTCACCCGACCTCGTCCGCCAGGCGGTTTGTCCGGTGTTGGGGTGTGCCCCCGACGAACTGCCAGTGGCTGACCCCTTGCACGGCTCAGCATGGTGGACCGTCTGAGAATGCCAGATTCGCACTGTCACCCTGCCACTGATGAACCCACACGGATAAAAAAAGCCACCCGAGGGTGGCTTCAGACTGACCCTGAGGTCGGTCTGGCGTTCACTTCTTCTCTTCGGCCGGAGCAGCAGGTGCAGCAGCAGGTGCAGCGGCATCTTTGTTGTCGGCTGCAGGCGCAGCAGCTTCAGCAGGAGCGGCAGCAGGGGCGGGAGCAGCGGCAGGTGCCGGAGCTTCTTTTTTGCCGCAAGCGGCCAGGGCAGCAGCCAACACAGCGGCCAGGATCAGCGATTTTTTCATGTCAATTCCTTGAGATTCATGATGATGAAATGTCCGCATCAGGGAAACTCTGCAAAACTCGCTGTGTACAACTGATGTCCAACATCTGGAAGCACTGCCAGACCGGTTTTACCGCAGAAGTCTGTGGATCTCGGCCGAAAAACCAGTACAGCAGGCTACCCGATTGGGGTTATGCCGCTACACACATGGCGCTTGACAGAGCTTCCCTGGGCATGCGGTTCGGTTATTCTATAGGGTTTACACTGAAATCCAAGGGTTAACACTAAATTTACACGATGCGATCGGGGTTAAGTCTGCTCTGCAACACCCGCTGCATTCAAGTTTCGCCGAATGTCGGTATGCCATGCAAAGTGGATGTTCCAGAGCTTCCTTAATCCACCCTGAGCCAACCGGCCGAAGTCCAATCTTGCAAGCAATGGGCCAGGTCTGCGCTGGCGTGCCTCAAGTCTTGAGCCGACAGGGCGCCGTGATCGGCCAATTTTTTGAGGCACCTCGCATCGGCGCCAGCAGCACGCCAGCTCTCCCCATTGAGGAATACATGCTGGCGGTCATACATCATCCGGCTGCGGCGGTCCAATCGCACCCCCAAGCCGGTACGCCACGGCGTACCGGGTTCAAACCAGACCTGGGCCTTGGGCTCTGTCAGCCATTCGCCCAATGCACGTTGGGCATGAAGCGGGCTGGACAGCGCTTGCTCCAGCACAGCCTGCAGGTGCGCGTGCATCGCGGCAGGCACCTGCGCCGGGCGTTCAGAAGCCTCTTGCTTCGGGTCGGCATAGAGGCGCTCATCTACGGGCAAATGCTCTGCCAGTCGGGAAAAAATTTCGCGTGCCCACTCGTGACGCGAGGCCGAACGAAAACCGATGGACCAGGTCATGCACTCGCCTTCGGCGATACCGTCATGGGCGTAGCGCGGCGGCAAATAGAGCATGTCACCTGGTTCGAGGACGAATTCGGCCTCGGGCTGAAAACGGCGCAGGATTTTCACCGGCAGATTGGGTTTCAGGGTCAGGTCATCGGTGCGCCCAATGCGCCAACGCCGCCGCCCTTGAGCCTGAAACAAGAACACGTCGTAACTGTCAAAGTGCGGACCAACGCCGCCGCCGTCGGTGGCCCAACTGATCATCAGATCATCCAGCCGGGCATCGGGCACAAATCGGAACTGGCGCATGAAATCGCTGAGGCGGTCATCGTGCAAGTTGACGCCTTGGACCAGAAACGTCCACTCACGTTGGTTCTTGGGAGGAAATACCTTGCGGCCCAGTGGACCATGGTGCATGTGCCAGTCTTTGCCGCCTTTGACAATCAGGCGCGACTCGACATCGGGGTCTGCAGCCAGCCTTTTGAGGTCATCCACCTCCAAAGGGGACTGGAAACCCGACACCGCCTGACGCACCACCAGCGGTTTTTTCTGCCAATGACGCCGCATGAACTGGCTGGGACTGAGGCCGCCCAGCAGGGCCAAGGGGGTGTTGGAATTCATGGGACAATTTTGCACCATGAACATCACCGAAAACTGCGTGGTCACACTGACCTGGACTTTAAAGGACACCCTGGGCAACGAACTGAATGTGCTCAGCGACCCGGTCGAATTCCTGGTCGGTGGCGACGACTTGCTCTACAAAATTGAGCAAGCCTTACAAGGGCACACCGCTGGCGACAGTCTGGACCTGCACCTGGAGCCCGAGGACGCCTTCGGTGACTTTGACGACAGCCTGATCCACCTGGCTCCACGCCAATCCCTGCCCAAACACCTCGAAGAAGGCATGATGATCGAGGGCCATAGCCTGCCCCAGGATTGCTGCCCGGATGCCGATCGAGGCGCCTTCTACACGGTGAGTGAAATCTACCCGGAGCACGTCATTTTGGACGGCAATCACCCGCTGGCGGGCTTCGCCATCCGGCTGTCGCTGTCGGTGCGGGATGTGCGCGAAGCCACCCCCGAAGAACAAGAGCGGGGCACCCTGGGGGTGGGGTTTTTCCGCCCGGGTTGAGCCGAGATTTTCAAAATCCCGGCTGAAATCAGTCATTTTTTTCCCGTCGAACCGTACCCGCCTGCGCCGCGCTCGGTAGCGGACTCGAAGTCTTGCACCACGTTGAACCGGGCTTGCACCACCGGCACGATGACCAGTTGCGCCAAGCGTTCCATGGGTTGCAAGGTGTAAGCGGTAGGGCTGCGGTTCCAGGCGCTGACCAT
>JACCDS012244394.1_pt1 | contig 27340 bp, 24 predicted proteins | sample 7446441 | NCBI WGS metagenome assembly JACCDS01 (sample SAMN15323445, study PRJNA562643) | freshwater metagenome | isolation source: river surface water | place: USA:Blue River Watershed | collected 2017-08-17 | reverse complement strand
AAGGCTTAACTTTGTATTCATCCCGTTCTATCGTAATGGGAAGCTGATTTACTGGCAGGGTCGAAATATCAGCAAGACTGCCAGCAAAAAAGATCGTTATGACAATTGCACTGAGTCAAAAGAGAATGTGCTATTCAACTTTGACGAGCTGTTTCGGAACTTAGATGCCCCGCTGTTCGTCGTTGAAGGCGTTTTTGACGCCATGCCTCTTAATGGTGTTGCTATTTTGGGCAGCAAAATGAATGAGGCAAAAGTAGAAATCTTCCATAAGTCCAAGCGTCGAAAAATCTTCGTCATTGACAAAGACAAGAATGGAAGATTCGTTGCAGAAAAAGCATTAGAGAACGGATGGGAAATCACGTTTGCCCCACAGTTTACAGAAGACGTGAATAAGAGTATAATTCAATATGGTCACGCGTGGACCATTCATCAATTATTCAAGAATATCCCAAGTAATACCTTCGAAGCTAAGATGCTAATCGAAATGAACTGCAGATAGTTCATTTCGCCCATAACAAAAATAAAAAAGGGCAAGCATGAAGCCGCCTACATTTGCGCCAGTTTACCTGTCGCTATTCCCACATTTGGCAAAAATCGCAAACGAGCATGGCTACGCCCTCGCTGCTCATGGTAGCGTTCAGAGGGACATGGACCTCGTCGCAGTTCCTTGGACTAATGACGCAACAAGCGCTGAAGAACTTGTGGCAGCATTTGCCAAATATTTACGAGTTCTTGATGACGTGTTTTCGCTGGCTCTCCATGGGCCGGAACAAAAACCGCATGGCCGGATTGCGTGGCTTTTAAGCACCGGATTTGGTTCAGGTATAGACCTAAGTGTGATGCCTCGAAATGTAAATAACACCGCTGAACAACAATAACAAAAGGTGAAAAATGGAAATCGAAAAGCAAAAGCTACTATTGTCATTCCTATTAGCAGATCATGACCTCTTCTCAACATGTCATGGAATTATAAAACCAAGTTATTTCGACCCGTCAATCAAGCGGGTAGTAACGTTCGCCCAAGAGTACTTTGAAAAGTACAAAGCTATTCCGCCAGCCGATATTCTTAAAGCAGAAACTGGCCTAGGAATTGAGCGCAATGCAGTCGCTAAGTCTGAATCAAAATTTGTTTCTGACCAGATCGAACAATTCTGCAAGAACAAAGCTATCGAAGAAGCAATTCTTGGTGCACCTAAACTCCTACAGCAAGGTGATTTCGGTAGAATCGAATCAAACCTTAAAGAGGCTATTTCAGTAGGCCTCAACAGAAATCTCGGCACTGACTATTTTGCGAATCCAGAACAGCGACTACGTAAGCTCCTTGACAACCAGCGGCTCATTCCAACTGGCTGGAAAGATGTTGATGAAGTTCTTGGTGGTGGCGTAGGGCGTCAAGAACTCTTACTATTTGGTGCCAACTCTGGTGTCGGTAAGTCAATCGCAATGTTGAACCTATCCATGAACCTTTTGGCTCAAGGTCTCAACGGCATTTACTTCTCCTTTGAACTTTCAGAAGAAGTCGTCTCAAAGCGAGCAGACTCGATGATGACGGGTATCGGCCAAACCGATATTTTCCGAAACATCAACAAAATTGCAAACGATCTTGAACAAGCCAGAGAATCAATGGGCAAGTTCTTTATCAAGCGATTCCCAGAAAGTTCCACGAATGCTAATCATATTCGCGCGTATTTGAAAGAATTTGAGCAAGTCCATGGCTATACACCAGACTTTATCGTTCTTGACTATTTGGACCTAATGACTACCAACAACAAGATTTCTGCTGAGAATCTTTTTGTGAAGGACAAGTACGTTGCTGAAGAATGCCGAGCGTTAGGTCATGATTTTGATTGTTTGGTAATTTCTGCTTCTCAGCTTGGTAGAGCCGCACTTGAAGCTGAACACGTGCACCAAGGTCACATTCAAGGCGGTATCTCGAAAGTCAATACGGCTGATAACTTCATCGCAATCGTCCAGTCTGAGCAAATGCGCGCGGCAGGCGAATACGTCTTCGAGTACGCAAAAACCCGAAATTCTAATGGTGTAGGTAAAAAGACACTCTTAGGGTGGGACCCAATCGCTCTTCGAATTTACAACATTGATGACTCTGCTAGGCGTCTAAAAATGGAGGGCGGTAAGGGCGGAAAAGGTGAACCGAAAAAAGTAAATAACAGATATGCAATGGGTTCTTCTGGAACAGTCATTGACAAAATCAACAAGACTGCACAATCAGGACTTTTTGGAGTTCTTGACGTAGTCGAAAATCTCTCTGGGACCGAATCAACCGGCCCAAAATAACCACAACAATAAGGAATCTTCATATGGACGAACTCAAAACCATCATCGTCGACGGGCAGGAATACGACCTTTCTATGTTCTCTGATCGCGTCAAGCGCATCACTCAGATTATCCTCATCTGGGAAAAGGAGTTGCAAGAGAAACGTCTCGAAGTAGCAAAAACTGAAGCAGCGCTTCGTGAAGCCAACCGCGAAATTACTGGCTTCATTAAGGAAGAACTGGGTAACGCCCAGGCTCCAGCAGAAGCAGCATAAGCAGCACATTCTTAAGTCGAAAGGGCTGGTCTTCCAGCCCTTTTCTTTTGCCTGCTATAAATAGAGAATTATAACTGGGTATAGTTGCGTTCACCATGAAGCTTCACAGACTAAACGAAGGCATCACTCATATTGAGGATTTGTCAATTGACCAATTTTTGGAGATAATTAAGAACATCTCTGAATTCTATTGCTCTGAGAAAATTGATGGAGCCAACCTTTGGTTTGGCCTTGACGCCAACGGAAAGTTCTTCACTACAAGAGAACAAAAGGGCAGGGATAAAGACCCAAAGTACACAGCTTCAGACTATAATATGGTGTCCGCGTATAATGGATTTAGATCAGCCCATGATGCGCTACAAGCAAAAGCCGCGGTAATCAAAAAGCATCTTCAGCCAAATGATATGGTCGAAGTTGAAATCGTATTTGGAAAGCAACCAAACGTTGTCAAGTATTCAACGGACGGCACCAACTATGTGGTACTCCTGCGCCCAGTTGAAGGAACCCCATTTGCACGATTCACGGCTCTTGCTGAGGCATTAGAAGACGACGAGGTTTCTGTCCAATCAAAAGTGGTTGACACTATTGACGGGGAAAATCTAACAACTGCGCGCCTTCCATTCAAGTGGTCATTTGCTAAGAACGTTTCGTCAAAAGTCTCAAACGATTTAGTTTCAACCAAAAAGCTCAACAGTTCTATTCAGAAGTTAGAAGCATTTCTTAACCAAAAGAATGAATCTATTTCAGCAATTATTGGAAAAGACACTAATAATTTTGGTGTTCTTACCCTGAGACTTACCGGAGTACCTGTTAAATTCCGTGAAACTGTAAAGCTTGAAAAGGAAGCACTCAGCGAAAAAGTTCTAGTTGACTTTAAATTACCTATCAAGCGCTCGCTGATGAGTGATCTGGCGAGAAACGGAAGCTTCCTAAGCAACAAGCTAGGCAAAGACCCTGAGGATCAGGACATGGAAGGGTTCGTCTTGTCAGGCAGCGGAAAACAAATCAAATTGGTCGATCGCGACTTATTCACGTCAGTCAATGAGTTTAACTTCAAAATCCGAAATGAACTCAATGGGATCGTAATGTCAGACGATCTTGAAGCTTCTTTGGAAAGTCGTGGTGGAATATTTGGGACTTGCAAAATTAGAATCGCAAACCTTTTTGATGTACGCGATTTGGCAAAAAGCGTAAAAGCTCGTAAAATTTTTGCAGCAAATAAGGGCAAAACAGCTCTTCAAACTGTTGAAAATTTCGCAAAGTCCCTCAAAATTCGCGACTTTCAGCAATATCGTATTAAGATTGCTGCAATACTTACTGATGCCGAAAATGAATTAAAGAGCAAACTAGACCAGTTCAAGCTTGAATCAGCGGATTACAAAATCAAGTTGAAGAACGGCAAAGAAGTTGATTTTTCTGAAGAATCTAGAAAAAGAACTTTGCTTGCTTTCGCTGAGCTTAACAAAGAAATCAAAGAGCTTAAACAGAAGATCAAAGCCGCAAAATCACTTGAAGAAATTATCATCGCAATTTATGGACGATTTATTGATGAGCTATTCAATGGACGCATAAATGAATCACTTACGGAGGGTAAATTGGAACTACCACTATTAAAATCTGTTTCAGCTATTTGCGAAGACGGAGAGGGTGGCGAAGCTCCAGCTGCTGCGCCACCTGAGACAAATCCCGCTACTGCTGGAGCGACGACTGCCGGAATGATCGCGGCATATCCTCAACGCATGTTTAACGGCAAAGTCTTGAAGCGAATTAAGAGAAATTACTTTCCAAAAAAGAAATCTCATAAATAATTAAAGACTTGTTTTCGAGGAACAACCATAAAATGTCACTACTAAAATCACTACTTGCTAAGAAGCTAGCGGAAGATTTACCAATTGGTCAGGATGCAACTCCGCCAACGAACACGTTAACTCCAGCAACCCCATACAATCAGCGTGCTAATAACTTTTCACTAATTCGTGATATTCACGGCAGCGAAATTACTACTGGCGATGTTGTTGACCATCTCAAGAAGGTTGACGACGAAGAAGAGGCTATTGACACTGTCGCTTTCGGCCTTGAAACCACTGACGGACAAATAGTTAAAGTGTACGTCAACGCCGAGCAAGCTGAAGAATTTGAACAGAAGATGTCGCAAATGCTTGGTAAAGTTGACGACATGGATGAAGCTATTGAAGCTCTCGCTGACGAATTCGACATTGTAAGCGTCGTTAAGCCTGGTGAAGAGGATGCCGTGGATGTTGAGACCGCTGAACCAGCGGCCGATACCGATAGCGACAAGGGGCTTGAAAATCAGCTCGATGAGCCACTATCAGATGAAGATTTGGCTGGCGAGCTCGGCGATGATGACCTAATTGGAGCAGAAGATGAAAAAGAGAAGACCAAAAAGGACAAAAAAGACGACGAAGAATCTGAAGAAGGTGAAGAAGATTCCAAGGATGAAGATGGAAAAGATGATGAAGCGGATGATGAAGCGGATGGTAAAGAAGATTCTGAAAATGAGGGTGACATCGACGACCTAGACTTCGACGCTGACGAACCTGAAGAAGGTGAAGGTAAGTCTGAAGAAGGTGAAGAATCCAAAGAACCGGAGGAGGGTGAAGAGGATTCTAAGGACGAAGAACCTGAAGAGTCTGAGAAGGGTGAAGATGAATCTGAAGATGCTGAAGAGCCAAAGGATGAAGACGAAAAAGATGACGAAAAATCCAAGGACGACAAGGATAAGAAGAAAGTCAAAAAGGACAAAAAGGACAAAGACATGAAGCAAGAAAGCCAATCATTGTTGAAGCAACTTCTTTCACTGAACGAAGCGAAAGAAGAACACAAAAAGCCAGCACCAAAGAAAGAAGCGCCACAACATGCGCATCTTCCAGCTACTGATACAAGCAACGCGGACATCTTCCATATGGGTCTCACCAAAGAAGAATCCGAACTTGAGAAGATTTTCACAACACCAACGCAGCAGCTGATCTACCGTATCGCTCTTACTCTTGGTGTTAGCGCTGAATCTATTGCAGTTCGTAAGTTCAAGGTTCGCAAGCGTATTAAGGACATTGCACTTGAAGTTACTCACCAGCCACAGGTTCGCAATATCCTCAATAAGCTTGGTAAGGAACTTGCAGCAAGACGAAGTGAAATCGCCGCAGTGAACGAAGCAGAGGAAGATGGTGTAGTTCATGGAACCATCAAAGACCAACTGTCAAACGAAGTAACGAAGAAAATTTATGCGTTGATCCTTGCTCTTGGAATTCCAGAATTTCTCTTGACCTACAAGAAGACCGGACTTAAGAATCGCATTCGTAACCTTGCTAAGATTGCAGTGAAGCACGCGCGCGTTAGAAGCTACATTTACCAATTGGTAGATTTACTAAAAGCTAACGCAAAAGGTGATAAAATGGTCAAAGAAGCTCATCTATCAGTTGAACTTCCAGCTGCTCCAGTCGCCCAAGCCATTGAAGTAAAAACGCCAAGCCTCCTGGAAGATTTCGCAAAATCTACCAACTACGCCGATCTTGGTTCATTCAATGTTGTAAACATGGGGTCAGTAGGCGGTGTCGAGCTTAAGGTCAAAGATTTCACAGTTGAACTATCTGAAGAAGGCTTTGAAAAGCTAGTTAGCATTCTAGGTGATGGCAAGTCAGGTGTAGTAAATACTGAGAATCTTGGTAAAATCTCCTTGATCCCTGTTGATCACGGCAAAGAGTATGTAATCAAGAAAGTCAAAGCAAATTCTTCTGACAAATACCCATTTGGCGTGCTAGTTTCCAAGAAATCAATTGACAGAATCTTAGCATAAATAAAGTACACAAACACACAAAAGGGTAGCAAATGCTACCCTTTCTCATTTATGAAATTTGATTATCCTGACGTTTCAACAATTGAAGAATTCAATCTTCGCTGGTATCTTGTCGACGATGAGACCGCCTTTCCGTCAATCACGAGTATGCTTGGCAAAACAACACCTGAGGAAAAGCGGCTAAGTTTGGAAAACTGGAGAAATTCAGTTGGAGCAGAGCGTGCTGACCAAATATCCAATGAGGCGACAACAAACGGCACTGCAGTGCATTTACTCATTGAGCTATTTTTAGGTGGGCAAACGATCAATGAAACTGAGTTTACTGAGCAGCAGCTTAAAAGCTTCAAATCGCTCAAAGGATATTTGAAAAAGATCGACGAAGTTTGGGGGCAAGAAGTTGCGTTATTTTCTAGGACATTAAAAATTGCCGGAAGATGCGATTGCATTGGGGTGTACAAAGGAAAACCAAGTATCCTCGATTGGAAAACTTCATCAAAAATCAAAAATGAATCGATGATTGAGGACTACAAATACCAATTGGCTTTTTACGCGAGAGCGCACAATGAAATGTTCGGCACTAACATCGAACATGGCGTAGTTCTTATGGCTACCAAGGATGGGTTTCCTTTAGAGTTCTGTGTGGACTTGAATAAATACTACGATAAGCTCGAAACTCGAGTTCAATACTTTTACGAACTCCTCTTTAAAGGAAACCAATAATGAACGAATACGATTTCACTGCTACAGCGCAAGCACCAAGTATTGCTGCACCACTAGCTGTTGCAGCAATCCCGTCTGACGTGGCTCTTACGCCAGAACCAGCAGTCCCAACTGCGCCGACTCAGGACAATGTCCCTTGCCAAACTTCTTGCGACGTGAATGTTTACATTGACTCTAACTCGTCTTCTAACAATGGCTCGGGCAGTCTTGCGGTTTTTGATCTAGTGCTCAATGTCAACTGGACTGAAAACGGCGAGTATAAATCAGCAAAGGTCATCAAAACCGTCGCATTTGATAAAAATCAATTACTATCAGACGCTCTGAGCAGCAAAGTCACGGTCGTTGAATCTAAGCACGTATCTAAGCAAGAAAGAACAAATGATACTCTCATCAAAATGCGTGAACTTGCTGGTATTCCTGGTAAAGGCACTTTCGTAAAGTAAGGAATATCCCAATGGCAAAAATAATGCTCTACACAACGGAGCCAAAAAGCTTCGTACAAGAAGAACTTGAAAAATACGCAAAACAGGGCGACCACGAGTTTGAGGTTGTCAATCCAATGGAGTGCGCAGTTCTTCAATCAGAATCTGGCAATAAATTCATGGTAAAAGGCAAGCCAATTGGGAAATTTGATTACTGCATCCCACGCATGTCGGAGGACGAGCTTGATTACAAAGTCATCTCAATGAAGTATTTTGAGGACACGGGTGTTAAGGTGCTCAACACTGGCGCCGCAATGGCAAAGGCGTCGAATAAAGTAGATATGCAGATCGCCCTTAACGCTGCCGGAATCAAGACGCCAAAATCGATTCTACTAAATGACAAGGATTTTCTTGATCAAGCTACAACGTGGCTTGATGAAAAATTTCCAATGATTGTGAAAACCGTGTACGGCACTCATGGTGTAGGCGTCATAAAGGCTGATTCACTTGGAAGCCTTAGATCAATTATTCAGCAATTGATAAAAAACAAAGAGGCGTTCATGATTCAAGAATTCCTCGAGCACGACAAAGCTTATCGTGTGCTAATTCTTGATGGAAAAGTTCTTGGTGCGGTCGCAAGAACTACAGCACCAAATGACTTTAGAACAAACGCTCACCAAGGTTCCGATGTTTCAGCACACCAACCTTCAGAAAAGGAAGTTGAAATTGGATCGAAGGCAGCTAAAGCTGTCGGTCTAAATTTGGCAGCTGTTGACTACATTATCCAAGGCGAAGGTGATTCACAGGAAGTTATCGTTCTCGAAGTAAACGGCTCTCCTGGGTTCGAATCAATGCAGGAAGTTGTTGAAGAACCGATCGCTGAAAAAATTATCAACTACATCATTACAGGTTTAAGCACAGCTGATGTAGCTCCTGAAGAGGAAGAAGAAGTTGGTGAGGTTGTTGAGCCAGCAAAAGAAGCTGAAGAAGAGGGCCCGCCCGAAGAGAAAAGCTCAGATGAGAAGGTGATTGAGCCTGAAGTTGAAAAGATCAAAGCTGATGATTTCGCCATAATCGGCACTGTTGACTCAGTCGTCGTGAAGTATTTCAATGACGAGAAGTCTATTAAAGCTCGCATCGATACTGGCGCAGAATATTCGTCAATCCACGGCAGTGACATTCAAATTACGGATGAAACTATCTCTTTTGTGTTTGGTGATTTCAGATACCGATTTAGCCTGCTAAAAAATGTGAACATTGTCGCAGCAAATGGAAAAGACAAGCGCCCTATTATCCGCATGGATATTGTGATCAATGGCACGGTTTTACACAATGTGGAATTCACTGTAGCTGATCGCGACGATCTTAACTATGATGTTCTTCTTGGGCGTAGAGCCCTAGCGCAAGCCAACATGTTGGTGAATCCGTCTGTCGTGTACCAAGGGAATGATGAGGAAGATGTTAAACTGCAAGATGACAAAAAAGCCAAGGCCGAAGAAGAATAAATACTTCCAATCAAATAACAAAAAGAAATCCTATGACGATTCGCAGCCCATTTCTAATTTACCCTGAATTCATCTCTCCAAAAAAGTGTCAAGAGCTAGTGAATGCTGTTGAAGTCAGCGCTCCTAACCGTGATGCTAATGGCGATCCAGTAAAAATGGAACGCCATTATTTGGAGGGTGAAGATTTTCTATATAGCCGCTTTAAATCCATCTTACCTGAAATTGAAGCAAGATATGATGGAACTTTCAAGGGCGCCGAAAAGATGGTCTTTCAGTTCTATCCGCAGAATCAGAAAGCGCCGGCAGAAAATCCTGGCTGCGAAAACTCAAAATTCATGCGCAAAAAATGGGTGAAAGTAAAAGACGTTGATCTCGTTGGATTCCTATGGTTGAAAGACTACAATGATACCGCGCCGCTTGATCCTCGCACCGAAATTTATGGCGGAAAGCTTGAATTCCCTGCGTACAATTTTTCACTTACGCCGCAAGCAGGCACGTTAGTGATTTTTCCTGCTGGCCCGCACTTCATCACTGCGATTTCGCCAATTCTAATTGGCGATTTGTATCAAGTTAAGATCAACATCTGTATTTCACCGGACGATGGCTCCGGAATGTGGATGTATGACCCTAAGAAGTTTCCATCTGGCAAGAAAGGCTTCATTGAAGGTTGGTTCGGAGATCACCTCTAACAGTTTACTTTCAAACCTCTCTGTTGTATAATTCTCAAATGGTAAGATTAACTTACCATTTGACTTTTTAGAACAAGAAAAACAGAGGCCTTAAATGATTAAGATCAAAGAAAAGAAAAACTCAGTTGTCGTTCGTTTTGACCAAGATGGCAAGCTTCGTGATGCCCCAAAAAAGAAGTTCCGTCATGACCTGTATGGTCAGGATGGGGCGGTTGAATTCGCGCATCGCTATGCCGATGGCGTCCGTGAAATGTCAAACCATTCAAAGAACATTGCCTCGGTTATCCGTTCAAGCCCGATTCTTGCAATCGGTAAGATCGGTTTCCATGTTGACAACGTCAAGAACCGCACTGGTGTGGTCGGCGTTTCTTTGGCAAAGAACAACAATGGCACCCCGTTTGCTTACGTTGTGACTTGGAGTGTTAACGGCGAACGCAAGCGTCAATACTTCTCGTTCAACCAGATGCCAATAGATGAAGCTTATCGCCAGGCGTGTGCCACTCGCCTAGCAGTCCTCAACATGAATATTGTCATGCTTGATCGATGAAAATTCAAGATCGCATTGTCGGATTTCTCAAAGGAGTAGAAACGCATGGGGCGGCCACTCCACCTCCATTTACGGAGGATGAGATCAGAAATTTCTCGATCATCCGACTTTGCGATCGCATCGTAACTACCTCAGAAGTAGCAGTACTGTCGCAATTTGATAATTGTGCTGGACATTTTGGTAGTTGCGCAGTGGTTTTGGTTGGTGAAAGCCCAGGTGCGGTGTCCCAATTCAAAAAGACCTATCCGTTTTGCGGTCTTAACGGCTCATCTAAATGGCTGAACAACCTACTCGATGCAGAAAATATCCAAGAGAGTGATCTATTTTGGGTAAATGCTTACAACGGCCGTAGGGTTTCAAACGATCCATTGTTGGTAAAGAACTGCTTGAGCGCTACAGTGATCGCACTTGGGAACAAAGCTTCAGAATGGTGCGAAAAGAACGGGGTGAAACATCACAAAACGTATCACCCACAATACTGGAAGAGGTTTCGCGCAACCGAGCGTTACCCTCTTATTGATCTAATTAAGCAAAATACTTTTTAGCTATTTGGACGCCTTGCACGTCATTCCCGTTGACTGCATTCCCAATGCCGTCGTGATGGATTAGCCCGTAACAAAACACCGCTTTAGACAATGAAGGATACTGCGCCGAGTGTGCAGTGTCCTTTATTTGTTTGCCTGCCATCCGTGTTCCACCACTTGACTGGTATTCGTTATAGTATTTGAGAATTTCACCCTTGTAAAAACGGATCATTGCTTCAGTCGCGTACTCAACGTTGCATCTGTTTTCACATGTTGGCTCAACTCCTATTTTAGAAAAATAGGCGGCAGCGGTTGAATCCACCATTTGAAACAGGCCAGTCGCCGAAGTGATCGGGTTTTTTGCAAAAGGATTGCTTGATGATTCTATTTCAGCCGTCTTTAGAATGAAGGCACGATCACCGGCATCCAATTCTGGATGCTTATCGAGAACACTAATGATTCTGCTTTGAACTTCACTCTTTGATGGCACCGTTTCTGGTTTACAATCAGAAGTTGGAATTGATCCCTGAGTTTTTGTCGGCGGGGCGGGCGATGTCGTCGGTAATGGGTCCTTACACGCTTTCTGCGCAGCGTCGACCTTTGCAGTTGTTACCGCCTTATTTGCGTTTTCAGTCTTAGATGCTGACCCTGACGGTTTTCCAGGATCAACATTTCCAGAAGCGTCGGTAGCCGCGCTTGCTGAGATAATTTCGCCGTTAAGGTACGAAACTGGATCAACTGGATTATCACCAGCTAAACGAAGCTCAAAGTGCAGATGGGCTCCAGTACCAATACCAGTGTTTCCTTCTTTTCCAATCGGTTGTCCGGCGGATACCTGTTGGCCAACTGACACGTAAATGGAATCCAAATGGGCGTAACGAGTTTCAGCCATCATTCGACCAGAGCCGTTAAAATGGTGAACGTAAACAACGTTTCCATACCCAGAGCCAACCCCCGCTTTTACAACCTTTCCATCACACGCTGCTAGGACGTCTTTTGTTACTCCTCCAGCATAAGCAAAATCACAACCCTTATGCATTGAACTTGCTCCAGCAGCTGGAGGGTTTCGTGGTCCAAAATTACAAGTCAATCTTGAACCTGGGAGCGGGTGTATAAATTTTAGGTCAGCACCAGTGGTGCATTTCTTTGGGCTAAAATTATATGAGCGCGAATCAATTTCCGCACCAGTTGAATCTTTAGCAACGATCATCACATCAAAGGATTTTCCTTCAGCTTGAGGGTCCATCTGACCTGATAATTTACCACTTGGTGTAAAAGTCAAACCGCTGATGGAGAACGCTCCATTTGCGCCCTCTTTATCTTTTGGGTCAACCATTTGCCATGTAACTGGGCCAACAAAATTTTCTGACGGAGACCCAGGGGTGAGTGTAAACTGTTGATCAATTTTCATTTCACAGTCTGGGACGATTGCGTTTGTTGCAATCTTATCTGTTGGTGGTGTTCCACCAGATTTATCCTCATCGTCTGGCGCACGTCTAGCATAGCATTCTGGGTCTTCTCCAGGAAGCATCTCTGTTAGCCCAGATTTTGGAATAGCGGTCCAAAGATCGCTTTTGATAACGTCAGCGCAATTGCAGCCCATTTACTTACTCTTTGTCGTTGTATTCTTTGATGCTCTTTAGCTGAGCTTCAAGGGTTCGCGTGCGTTTCTCATTCTCAATTAGCCAAATAGCTACATCTTTCTGCGAGACAGCATCAATAGGTGGCTGGATAGAATCAGGAACACTCAGCAACTCACTAGGAATTTTCTTATATGTCAACTCATGTATGACTACTGGATCACACGGTCTTTCACCGAAGTGAACGCACGCAGATAGTGAAAACACCGCAAGCAAGCATACTAAAATGTTTCTCATTTGACGCCTCCATTCTTTTCAGTTTGAATACCGATCAGTGCATCACGTAGAACTTTTGATACTGCACCATCGTCTGATGGTGGCGCTATTGAGATACGCTTTTGTAGCTCATCGAGCTTTTTATCGTCACGAGCCTTCTGGATTCGATAGTCATTGACGATCTTCTCTTTTAGCGCTGCATCGGCCTGCATTTCGCTGATAAAAAATTGATTTTGTTTGTTGGCTTCAACTAGTGTTGCGTTTGTTCGCTCTAGCTGAGTTTTGATTTCTTCAAGTTCGGCTACTCTACCAAGCGCTGATTGGTATTTCACACCGAAATAACCGACTGTTAACGCAACAATTACGATAGCTGCTAAGATCACGTAAAATCTAAGCGAGAGACCTGCACCTTTTAGGGTTGCAAAAATTGCTGAAAGCATATATTTTCCTTATTCAATATGAGTATAAAAAGAGGAGTCAAATCATCGACTCCTCTTAGCTAGCTTTATTGGACTTTTACATATCCAATTTTTGGTGAAGTGAATGTGATCTTCAATACAGTTTCAGAAACATGAATTACTGATTGTGGAAACACTTTTACTTTGCGACCAGCCTCGTCGGTGACAAATACATCACACGCGACATACTTACCTAAACCGTGGTAAACGAACCAAGTATCTGATGGGGTATCAAATGATTGTGTGAATGAAGCTGCCATGGTTTCTCCTTAACCTACGATTTTTGCCACGCCAGCGAATGGGCGTGTGAAATGAACTTTACATTGAGAGTCAGATACATACTCAACCTTGAATGGGATAATTTTTTCAATTTCCCCTGTCGTTTCATTTTCAATGTAGACATCAACGATTGGGTATCCGCAAGCATGAGTAATTACCCACAAATCTGATGGTATTGTTTGCTCAAATTTAAAATCTTTTGGAACAAAATAACGTGACATTTGGTTGGCTCCTTACATGAATTTAACAAGGCCAACATATGGCGTTGTAAACAGGATTCGTGTAGTATTTACTGAATCGTGAATGATTTGAAGCGGTTGAACTTCTTCATTTCCAATAAACACTCGAGCAATTGGGTAATAACCAAGATTATGGTTGATTGTCCATGTGGTAGCTGGAGAGGTTTGAACGTACTCAAATCCATAATCTGGTGCGCGACTGCCTTCTAAGTTTCCTGTTTGAATCACCGCACGACCAGCAAAGTTTACGCCAAATTCGACTTGAACGGTGTCTTTATCAACGATGGTTACCTCATTTGGTATAACCATGCGGTTTGCGCCGTCAAAAATTTGAACTTGAACATTATTGGAGTTAAGATTATGTGGGATGGTCCAAGTAATTGCAGGAATTGCTTGAGTGTAAGTAAATGTGTCCACGATATTGGTCAATGGGCACCAAACTGGTAAACCATTCTGGATATCGACGCAAATGTACAGAATCTTAGAGCTGCTAAAAACTAGCTGCCCCATTTTTGGATTTGCTGGAAAATAAGTGTCGAGCGGAAGAACTGCGTTCTGCAACTCGTTTTGGTTTAAATTGATGTTGCCATAGTATTTCATAATGGGTCCCTTATGGTAAAAGCTCGCGATAAAGCTATTTATTCGAAAAGGCTTCGGCCGCAAAAGAAAAATGGGAACCGGAGTTCCCATTTTCTTTTACTAATCGAAAGATTAGAATCCTGCGCCCATTACAACGACTTTGATAGCAAGAGCCGCGTTGAGGGTAACGGTTAGACCGTTAACGGTGTCGAAGACGATGGACTGAGGAATGATAACTTCGTCAGTTGCTGCGTCAACAACAGTAACGTTGCAGTACTTCTGACCCAAGCTGTGAACAACAGTGTGGGAAGTTGCTGCTGCGCCGTCGTACAAGAAGTAAAGCTTAGCGATCTTCGCGTTGATTGCTGCTACATCAGTGGTTAGAACACCTTCAGCTGCTTCTGCACGAGTAACTTCAGCTGCTAGGTTGGTCGTTAGGACGCCTTCTGCTGCGGTTGCGCGTGAGACTTCGGAAGCTAGGTTTGCAGTTAGAGTTGCTTCTGCACCTGTTGCACGAGTAACTTCTGTGGAAATCGAAGCTTGTAGAACACCTTCAGCTGCTGTAGCGCGAGCTTGTTCAGCTGCGATTGCTGCAGAGGTTGAAGAATCTAGAGCAACGATTGCGTCAGCATTTACCTTAACTGCTGCATCAAGGATGTAATCAGCATCTTTTAGGGAGATTGCTGCACCAAGATAGTTTGAACCAGTTGGAGCTGCATATGCACCAGTAGTTTCAAGACCTGCGCCAGCTTGAGTGGTGTTCAACTCAGCTTGGAGACCGTTGTCACCAGCTTCACGTAGAGACTTTTCAGTATCTAGGTTGGTCTGGAAGGTTGCATCAGCTGTAGCACGAGCGGTGGTTTCTGCAGCAACTGCATCTGCAACGGTCTTGATTTGAGTATCAAGAACGAATGCGCCGCCGAAGACTGAGGTAATACCGTCTAGGTAGTTGGTGCCAGTAACTGGGATGATTGCGCCGTTAGTGTCAAGACCGATAGAAGCTTGAGTTGTATCAAGTTCGGTTTGAAGTGCTGCGTCGCCATCAATACGAGCTTGTTGTTCAACCAAGTCAGCAGATGCGTTCGCTGAGATTTGAACGTTAACCCATGAGGTGATCTGAGTTTGAAGGTTGGTATCAGCGTCTGCACGTAGCTGAGCTTCGTTTGCCAATGCAGATGCTAGGTTAGCTTCTACACCAGTAGCACGGTCAACTTCTGCCTTCAACGCGGTATCTAGAAGAACGTCAGCTGCTTTTAGGGTAGTTGCGGTGCTTAGATAGTTAGTGTTGTCTGGTGCAGTGAAGGTACCGTCAACGTTTAGACCTGCGCCAGCTTGGGAAAGATCAAGCTCAGCTTGGATACCGTTCATGCGGGTTGTAGCTGCTGCATCACCTGCTAGACGTGCAGTTGTTTCTGTTGCTAGCTGATCTGCTGCTGCGGCTGCTGCTGCAACGTCTGCATCGATACGGTTTTGAGTTTCTTGACCTTCAGCGGTGGTTGCACGAGTAATTTCCGCATTTAGGTTAGAAGTTAGGGTTGCTTCTGCTGCGGTTGCGCGAGTTTCTTCAGCTGCAATATCTGCCGCTAGACCAGCTTCAGCAGTTGTTGCACGGGTAACTTCAGCTGCTAGGTTGGTGGTAAGAGTAGCGTCTGCTGCTTGACGTGCTGAAGTTTCTGCTGCAACATCAGCAGCAAGACCTGCTTCTGCGCCAGTTGCACGGGTAACTTCAGCTGCTAGGTTGGTCGTTAGGACGCCTTCTGCTGCGGTTGCACGTGCAGTTTCTGCAGCGATTTGTGCTTGAGCTGCGGAAAGAGCTGCATCAAGTTGTGAAATAACGTCAGTTAGCGAAGTTGCGCTAGTGACGTTGTCTAGTGAAGCACCAGCTGCATTGAAATCACCAGTTGCTGCGAATAGTGAGCCAAGTGCTGCTTCAAGTGCATCAACTTCGGATTGTAGAGCTGCTGCATTGCCGCCTGTTGCTAGTGCGGACCATGCTGCACCGGTGTTGTAGTAAACTTTACCATCAGTGGTAAGGAATACGAAACGACCTTTTTCTGCCGTGCTAAATGCTGGTAGTGTGGTAACGCGTTCAATGACCGCGTTTTCGATCTGTGATAGACCGCCTGCATTTAGGACTAGATTACCGTTTAAACGCATTGTTTTCTCCTTAAGTTACGATTGAATCATTCTGCGAGTTGCTGTTGTTAGGGCTTTGATAGCGTTGTTGAAGGCTACTGGTTCAACTAAACATTTTCCAAGATCATAATCTTGGACAACACCTGAATCGACACCTTCAAAGATAAAAACTCCTTTGTTGCCGTTTTTCTCGATTCTGTTCAGAGTGAAGCCTTTAATCTTCAAAGTTGCCGCTAAAACTATGTCACTCGTTGAAATAGTTTGTTGGGTTTCTGTGTTCATATCAAAATATACCTTATACACTTTGCCGCGTGTTCGCTGCTAGTTGATATTTCTATTTATTTGGAAGTCATTTTTTTGGTCTAAAAACTTTTGCTTAATACTTTGGTATAAGTCAAAGTCTTTAGGCCTCCGAATCCATTTCAGTCACCGGAGGCAATAAGCAAGTAAAGATGCAAGTGCCTATTTGTTCGGTAGCAAAGTGGATAACGAGTGTGTTCATGTCAAGCGGAATCACGTCATCAGGAACGATGAATCGCATAAGCTCGTCGTACACTGTAAATTGGACTCTATTTGACCCGGCGTTATGGACGATTGTCCACGTCGACGCTGGAGAAAGCTGTTTATACTCAAAACCAAGAACATTAGTAACTGACAACGAATTAAGTTGATTCTCAATGTCCGTAACTCGAGTATCAAGCGAACCTAATTGAGTATCAATAGTCTGGAATTTTCCAGCTAGATCAAGTACCTGTGAATTCTCAGAACTTAACAGAACGTTGATTGCGTCCTGTAAAGCAGTAATTTGCGAAAATAGATCACCAATCGGCTGGCCGTTAAGCGTGTCGATCGTTAGGCTGCGAATGTAAGTTGAGCCAAATTGGTCAATAGAAAAATCAATCGGCCCATCAAAGGCCGAGCGAATTCTTACTACATGGCCTGAATAAACAACGTTCTGTTTTGGCTCAATAAGCAACGAAACCTTTGAGCCATCATTTGCTAAAATCTGCCAATGATCAGCTTCTTGGTGCGCCCCGGCCAGGAAGATAATTGATGAGTCAACACGCAACTCACCAAGAATAGTAATCTTTCCGGTTGGGTCAACCACCAAATAGTCTGTCTCACCTGAAGAATCTGAAAGCGCGAAACTTTTCCCTGGAACCAGCTTGATGCGCGCAGCGCCTGATTCAGGAACGGTGTTGTTGTAGATCGTTTGTAGTGAAAAGCTAAACGCACCGTCGGTCGATGAGCCATCTGCAAGCATGACTGCTTGGCCGTTGATCGTAAACCCTTGCGTTGAGCTAATACCAGCAATGTTTAGAATCGACCCTTCAGGTGCTCTACGATATGAGCCTTTCTGGTCAATGAAAACTGGTGTGATTGATTCTCTTCCGCTAATATCTCTTATTTGTTCGGTCATTTAAAACTCCAATATTAGCTATTCGTGAGAATCACTGGGGCAAACAGATTGATGTAGATTGCGTCTACATCGTAAACAAAACCAACTTGCTGTAACGACCCAGAAATTGGTGGGGTAATAGTCACTTCACCAGCTGCCCCGCAAAATAGCGGGGAACCTACCTGGTCAGGTCTAAACCCCCATTGCTCATTTCGCACGAGGCCATTGGAGATGAGGTTTCCAACTTCTCCTGGATTCAAATCATGCGTCATCATTCCGTGAATTTGTCGGGATGTGTCTAAAAAAGACGCAAGCTTTACTTTACGATTTGGGAGAATTGAGACAAGAGAAAACTTAGGGATATTTTCAACGGCTTCGGCAAACGCCAGGACGCTGTCAAATTTAACAGCTTCTGCTGAAGTTCTTGCAATGATAAGATTTGATTCTGAAGTAACAAATGTTCCATCAGAATCTCGCAACGGCATGTTGTTCTTGCCGAGAATGATGTTACCAGCGGAAACAGTATCATTGTTGTTTCCAGTCTGAGAGCCAAGAGGATATGAAACAATTTGGGCATTGCGGTCATAGATTGCCGCAAAGCATCGAAGCTTTACCTGCCACTTGTTGTTTAAGAAGACCTTTACGACGTTTTCATTCGTATCAACCCAGTGTTGGTCATTTCGAGGGTTTGTAGGTTCTGCACCGCCAATGATCGGTGGTAATAGGGTGAATCCACGGGTAAGAGAGGCATCTCTTAAACTGACATCCCAATAAAGGTACTGGGTTTCACCAGTTGGCTCCATTGGGCCCCAAGCCTTTTCAACCGACCGTGTTTCCTCGATCAAATAGCAAGAGTTAAAATGGGAAATTACAAAAACTGTCGGGTCAGGAGATACCACGAGGTCTAGGTATCTTCCATCCATACTAGTTTTTTGGATGAAAATTGGGGTATTCGAAATATCCGACTGACGCTTCAGGATACCTTGTCTGAAATTTAATTCCATGCTAGTTGGCTCTAGTCTGAGTATAGTTAGTTCTTATATTTATTGGTATTTGAAAATGGGGGATTTTTGATCCCCCATTTTTCGCGCTAAGGCGATTCTCTGTTTTAGGATGCCGAAACAGAAACGGTAAGAGTGTAAGAAATGATCAACTCACGTTGAGCGTTCTTTTCAATTGGGTTGAACACGATATGCGACAACAGGAGACCGTCCACGGTCTTAAGACCTAGCTCATCAAACGTGAATGCTGAGTTTGGATCGGTGGTTGAGCCATCAGTTGCTGCTTGGCCAGCTGGCTCATTTGCTGAAAGCTGTATCGTGCAAATAACAAGAGAAGAAATATCTGGGCTTGGGGCAGCTTGGCTGATTACTGAATTGCCAATACCGACTCCCGCGTTAGCGTCATCAACAATTTCTTCATAAGTGACGTTATAAAGATCAGCAGAAACGCCAACTACGTTTGGTGAATTGTACACGATATTTTGTGTAGAATCGATATAGGTGCCGCCGTTGCCGAGAGCAAATTTGAAAATTTGCTGGTTAGCTTCGTTTGCTAGACCACGGGCCAGGACCTTAGCCATATTTTGTGGATGCACCTTGTTGAACTTATCAACAAGAACTTCTCCAGTGTTCTTGTCTTTAACAAGAACATGGCCCTTGATTTTGGTTTTGAAATTCATTTCCATTATGGGTTCACCTTTAGAGTAAAAGTATGTTTTGAATATTTATTCGTTTGACATGTTAGAAAATTACCAACTTACCGGTTGATGGCTCAATCAGCTCAATCACCGCATAATTTGGAGCATTTTCAATCACCGTCACAGGTATTTGAGTGAGCGTTGACAAGTCTGAATAAAACACAAATGATGACGCGGAAACTTCGCGTTTCATGATCGTAATTCTTAGGACCTTACGACTTAGGTCAATGACAGCGGCAGGAATATTGGTGTATGGCGTACCATACAATTCACTTCCTGGAATTGAAACTTTTAAAGCGCTCACTGTTATTTGGGCGCCAAAAATTGCTTCTTGGTTTGTAAACGATGTGAGACCGTAGGTAACATTGAACGCTGCGTTGTCCCAACCTTCAGAATCAACCAGAGGCAGACCATCGACAACGTTTGCTAAATCACCAAATCCATCAGGTGATGAAAGCCCGTCTGTTGCTGAAGCTTCGGCCCAGCCGAAACTACTATCGCTAAGCTTATTGTAGATGACCAGAGTTTCAAAGATGCTTGGCGCGAGTGTCCCACCAGACTTAGAATTGTCTTGGACCAAATATCCAATGCCGCCGACGGATGAAGTTACCGTACTGAATTGGATGGTGTTTGAATCTTCATAACCGTCAGGCTCTGATTCAAATGGAAGAACGTCATATCCATTTAAGAATCCACGGAAGGTCGTATCGTCGATAATTACGCTGAACGGATCGTAGAACTTAATTTCACCAAAGTCCATATGTAGCGCCGACTGGGCGTCAGCAACGGTGATATTCAACGCGTCAGTAAATCTGAAGAGATCAAAAATCTTCATCTTCTCGGTAATACGAGCTTTTACCACAGAATTTTCTTGGTCAGAGTGAACGACCTTTGTTGAAAGTTTAGTGTTAAATGGCATGAACTCGCTAAAGAACGAGCTTGTTCCTTGATCATCAACGATGAATTGATACTGGCTTTGATCAGGCTTGAAGTTCGTTACAGTGCCAATCTTCTTACTAATCAGTGATGAATAAATGTCAACGTTAAGTGCTTCATCAGAGAACGGCTGGCGTTGCTTCAAATACACTGGAATCCATTGGTCGTTGAAGTTTGCTGAGAAAACCCCAAGCTCTGGATTTTTGGCGCTAGTTTGGATGAATATTTTATCTGAAACTTCTCGCTCAACAACAAAGTTCTTTTCAACCAGGTCGATAGCTTCTGGTAGAATGATTAGGTCATTAGCATGGTAAAGATCGAATTTGCTACCATGAATAGAAAATTTTACGTTGAAGCTTGAGTCAAGAGCGTTTCCATTATCATTTACGATAAAATCAATGAAACCGTCATGGTGAGCAGGGTCAAGATCAACCGACTGTTCTGGACGAATATCATCGTAGTAGCGTTGATTTGCTATTGCTCCCTTCTGGAAACCCCTATTAGCTGAAGCTACAGGGATAAACTGTTGGCCTTTATACTCAGTAATTGGGAAACCAATCTTCACGTTTCCTTGCGTGTCGTATTGAGCACCTAATAGGTAGACGTCATCTTTCGCGTCAAAACGCGGAGCTGAAACGAATTCGATTGTGCGGCCGAGCGCGTCGAGAACTACAGTTCCGGTTGAAATTCTTCTGTAGCTCTTAACACCAGCCGAAGTAAATTCTTCGATTTGATAAACTGGTTTATCAATTTTTAAGCCGATCTTGCCATTCCAATACCATTGACCAACGACTAACGGTTTACAGAATCCTGATAGGCTGCCATAAACCAGATAAGATGGCTTTTCATCATTCATCTGCACCAAGAAGCGATCACCAATTGAGTAACCAACCAATGATGGCATAATGGTAAAATGAATCAGACCATTATCGTATGATTGCGAGATTTTTCCGCTGGCCGTTGGCCCAGTCACTGATCCAGAAACGGATATTTCATCAGGCCCTACAACCTCAATAATCCACAACTGCTCTGGAGTGTTGATGAATGATTTTGGATAGAGGGTGATAGCGCCAAAACTCTTCGAAACCATGAAAAAGTTATTTGAATTGACAAACGGGTCAGGATTGACCACGTTGAACAAGAACGTATCACCGTTGAGGTAGGCTACTGTTGAAGGGATAGTGAACGAAAGGCCACCGTGATCGTAGGCTACACCAACCTGCGCGTCGATGTATGTTTCAATGACATTGCGATCAAGATCATTGTCGAAAGCGATTACGGAAAACTCGTTGTTTCCAAGGTATCTCAATTCAACATAGCGATTGGTAAGACCTGGGTCAGTGACAGCGAGTTCGAGCGCAGTCAGATCGAAGTGAATTAGACGGTCGTCATATTCAGTGGTATCAAATTCAACAACATCATAGCCGATGGTCAAATCTAAATTAGTGATAACTGGAGGGTTGTTTACAATTTCTAGCTTAAAATAGTCGCCATCAGATGGAGCAATGGTTCCAACCGAAATGTTAAAACTCATCTCAGCCGTTTCAAAAAAGTTTGAAGGACCAACTACACCAATGAACGAATCAAGCGAGCTTTCAACTTCCCATGCCCCATTACGGCGGTAAACTGTAATCGTTTGTGGGCGAATACCAAGGGTCTTAGCTAGGAAGTTTGTGATCTCAGGGGCGCCGAGCTTAGAGAATGCTGGTCTAGCATACGCTATTGGGTTAACCTTGATCAGTGACCAGGTTTCTTTATCAGTGTATGACTTATGGGAAACTACGCGATTGCTTGGGGTTAAAACAAATTTTTCACCAACAACAAACGTTGAGGTTTCATTCTTCGGGACAATCAAAAAGGAAAGATTTTTTGAATTGAATTGAATACCAACTTTTGCAAATCCAACTAACCCAGACTCTGAACCTGTTACGCTGAAAACCGTGTTCTCATTCCCAGCCGAGAAGATTTTAGTGAACACTACCTTACCGACCTGTGGTTCAGAGAACTGGATAAACACCAAGTTCTTATTTACGTAAACTTCTTTTGGGAAGATGACAGAGCCGTCTTCTAAGTAAACAGTAAAAACTCCGGCGTCGATTCGAAGGGTGTTAGCAAATGACCAAGTATTTGACGGGGTATCCTGTGTGTAAACAGCTGAAGTGTAAGCTTCAGTTTTTCCAAGATAAACTTTTCCTGAATGTGGAACGCTGAACTCTAGACGAACAGTGTTCTCATCAACGAAGATAAAATTCTTTGGATAAATCAGCTTTAATTCACCATCAATCAATGCCTTTGCGGTAAAGATGACGTTCGTTGAATTGAGATTGTGATTTATTTCCCAAGCATTTGAAGCAGAAGGAAAATCTGTAAAGAACGTTTGGCTTGAATCAACGTGCTTAATGAGCTTTACTTTACCAGATTGCGGTTGGCTGAAAACAACGTTGATGGTGTTGTCGTCTACGAAGATCACGTCTCTTGGAAAAACCGGCTTAAGCCCGTAAACAGTGTCAAATACGTAGACCTGAAGGAATACATCACTTGAATCTAGATTGTGCGCAATATTCCAAGTAGTTGAATCAACATCTTGCACATGCTCATGCGTGATAGTGGTTGATTCAGAAGCCGGGGCTGCAGAAATACATTCGATCGTCCATTCGTCATACGTCGCCGCGTCAAGATTTGGTTTAATTCTTGTGACAATTCCATTTTGTCCCTGAACGTCGTCGTAATGGAGCGTTGAGAATTCTTTTATGAGTTGGACACCGACAAGATTTTGGCTTGATGTTGAGGAGTCACCAACAACCCCAGAGAAAATGCTCTCTCTGAATTCTTGTTTTGCTGCGTCGAGATCAAACGTAAACGCGCCATGCGATACGTGGAAATCGATACCTTCTACCATGTGTTCGTCATCAATTGTGACTGAGCGAAGACCAATGTTGTGGTGGAGGTAATATGCTGAAGCCAGATTAGAAATCTGGGTATCGTTAGCTGAAATTCGAAGTAAATTATTCCAATATTTTGAAGACTTTGGGTACTTCAAAAATGGAAGATTCATCGGCTGAGCAAAAAGGCCGTTTGAGTACAGTTCATCGCTCCAAATACCAGCAACCTTCGTTTTTGTAAAACGAGTGCTGTCGTCAATCGTGACGTCTAAAGTGTCATAGAACTGGTATTCTTCAACAATTTCTGATAGCTTGCTGTGATAAGGCTTAACGTCCAAGACGTAAGAAATTAAGCTATCGACGGCGTTTGAAGAATAGTAGTAGTTACCCATCGGTTTTATCCTGTAATAATTTGCGCCACTGTTTTGATTGAGTAAATCGAAAGTCTCGAAGTTTTGAAAATGTCTTTAAACTCGAAATTATTAGCAAGCGCATCGTTTATGACAGCAAAGAAGATTTCATTTATCTGCTTCGGTCTAGCTTCTCGCCAGATCAAGTCTAGCGTCTTTCTAATATTTTCTGGTGTATCGAAGTATTTATCCAATTGAGACAAATTCAAGACTTGAATGTAGTCCGGGACCAGATTTCCACCCAAGTTCAGTGTGAGCTGAGTATTCAGGATAGTGTATTTTATGGATGCCACAACCTGCTCTTTGTCAGCAAGAACTTGTCCTGCGCCGAGGCCGTAGCGGTTAGTAGTGCCATGGCGATCATCATAATCGCTTAGGTTCTGATTTGGTAGACGATTTGCGATGATGTCTTGTCCACACGCAGAATCTACCATTTTCTCCCAAAGATTTAATGGAACCCTTACGTTTTGTGCAGGACGTATTAGCGTCCACTCTGCGTGGACATTTTTCAAATCGAGATCATTTGGGTCGTCGCGCAGAGTAAAGTTTCGTGTAAATCGAACTTTGTAGGTATCATCTTTTCCTACAAACTTGTTGATTCCGGACAGGGTGATCGCGTCATATCTGACAGGAAGTGAAGCTGTCGCGTCGCATATGTCGTGGAATGTCATGTATAAGCTTGGGCCTTTCACTAGAAGATTCTTGGCCTGCTGAACTGACATAAGCTTTCCAGGAACTGGGGTGTTCTTGTTTTTTACCCAGAAATAATACTTAGTGTTAGCAATTTTTCCGTTTTCATCACGAGTTGACAGCACCGAATAGTCATAACTAAATCGATATTGGGTATTAACGTTGATGTCGTCCTTGGTTTCTGGATCAAACTTCAACTCATCAGATGTTGGTTGATATTTCTTGTAGATGACAACTAGGCGGGCGCCATCGGCAATGCCAACACTTGGGGAAATTGCTACGGTAGTTTTAGTAATCAACAAATTGCTTGATGGTTGAAGAATTCCATTGATGTATACAAAAACTCGGCTTTTATCGATAGCTTTCTCAAGAGTGTTTACGCCAAAGACTCTCGACTCAGCTTTTCCATCAAAAATTCGGTCTAAAAATACGTCGTTTAGTTGAGTATAATCGGTCCAAATAGATTTGAAACGCTCAATGGTTTCTCCATTATTAAGCACAAGCTTAGCGTCCTGGTAATCTTTAATCTTTTGGAGGTATGAAGTTGAAAGACCTCCCACAGGAACATATTCGCCAAACACTGGTTCCCATAAATTATCAGGTGATCTTAGGTCTGAGTCGAGATCGGACTGAAGCGGGTTAACCCACGTTCTCCAACCGTATGGGTGTGAAAGTGAAGACTGATCGGTTGGATCATTGACTAAGGTATCATCTGGAAAGTTGATTTCAACATCTAAAGACATTGACTCACGGATAAAAATATCATGATTGCTATTACCAATCATGGCCGCGATTGTTGAGGCCGCGATTGTTGTTGGCACGGTTGTTGTGGGTGTAGTGACAGTTCCACCAGCGCCTCCTGTGCCTCCTGTGCCTCCTGTGCCGGGGATAACATAGTCTTGAATGACTGGGGTAAAGGTGGCACCATCACCAGTGCCAGATGCTCCTGGGTCAATTGTTCCACCAAAAGTAATAACTGGTACTGATGACACAGATGATGGGTTTCCGCCTGAAGATTCCCAAATCGGGATGACTTCAGTTATTGGTCCTTGAATAATAGTGCGAAATATTGGTGGGGTGTGACTGGCAACATTAGGCCAACGATCAAAATCAAATGGGATCGTATTTACTATCTGGACGTCATAATTAGTGTACTCATTTTTGACATAGTAAGTGTTTACTACTCTACCGTCAAGAACGTCAATATACGCAACGTCGAGTGGTTCCCCATTAACAGGATACCGACCGTCGAGTAATCCCGAGCCAGCGCTGTCAACCTCAATTCCTACAATTTTACCAAGTTTTGACTTAGCATAAGCAAATGGAACACCGTCTGCTCTAAGTAACCAGCGCTCAAAAAGTCTGAAGCCGTCGCCGCCGGCTGTGATAGTTGCTGTAATTAGGGCATTTGAAATAGTTGTCATGCATTCACCAAATTAAGTCTAAATTTTAAGCCAAGCTCCGTGAAATCAAAGTCCACAAACTGTGTGCCAATTGCGACATCGTATACAGGAAGAGCTTGAGACTTACCAGTATTTATCTCAGTAGCTTGAATGTAGTAAACACCATTTTCCACATAATTTGACATTGCGATTTTTCCAACAGCCTTACCGATTGATGAGGTCTTGTTAGAAACATCAACAGTCAATGAACCGTTGGAAGGTTGAACGACGGTTGGTGATAGGAATTCAAATTCTCCACCAATTACGTACTCGAGGTTGCCTGTAGTCGTTGCTTGACCGACTGGAATCTCATTGATTTTGTCCCAAGCAGAGATAGACATTCCAGTACTTATCGAATAATCAGCGAATCTGCCATAATTTAGAATTGCGCGAGATTCGCCGATGGTTTCGGAAGTGATTCGCATTTTGTTGAACAGCGCCGAGGTAAAGAATGGGGAATCGCTTGAAGCTTCATTCTTCTTCCACGCAATAGGGCGAACGTTCCAAGTTCTAGCTCTAGTTAGGAGCTTTGCTTGCGCTACTTCACCTGATTTTTTCTCGCTTTGCGGAATATTTTGATCTTGAGAATCGCTTAGAACCGCAGCGTTGTATTCAGCTGGTGGCACATTCGATTCAACCCACTCGTAAACGTTGACAGTCGAATACTCAGCCAAGGAACCCCATTTTGATAGACGATTTTCAAGATTTGGGTAAACAGTAGAGTCGAAGTACGGGACATAGTCAAGCTGGTCATTGTTCCACCACACTTTACCGACTTCCTTTGGACCCCAAGGTTTCAAGACATCATAATTAGGATTGTCAAGAGTTTGAGTAGTTTGGTTATATTTTGCTGGGTCAGCTGGCGAAACCACGTTGATTACTTCATACGCCTCTGGAGTATGTTGACCAATCGCTGGGTGCCAGAAGGAAATATCGCCAAGCTTAGTGTCTGTAGCGTAGTCAAAGAATTTGATTGGGCTAAACTTTGGCTTCTGCGGACCAAATCCTTCAACGGTGATTGACACGTTTGCCTTCTTAACACGAGCAATAGATGAGGTCACCATCTCAACGATGTCTGACGCTTGGTTAAAATTGATCTTGTCTGCGATGAATGGCAGTTTAACAAGCGCGGCGATGTCCTCGGTAATTGGTAGCAAGAACTCGTCACCTGCTTGAGGCTGGATGAATCCGCTTTCAAGAGTAAAGGCGATTTGACTGGTGCTGAATTCAACGGAAACCACGCCACTACCGAGTATTTGTGACGTTGACTCATCAGTAACCGTGAAGTTATCGATGTCCAGCATAGTAACGCGAATAGTGGTTGGGCTCATAAACGTTTTGACAACTGGAGTTCCAACGAACTTCACAATTCCGTTTCCAAGCGCTTGAATTTCTCCGAATTTTGGCTTTTCCTTGAGAATCACTTTACCAAGACTGATCGCGTCAAAGTACATACCGCGATCTTTGAGCTCATTTAGATCGTCAAGGTTTACCCAACGATCTTCATCAGTGGTGGAAATTTGAATAAATCCTGGGAGCTCTGGAACCACCACAGTACCATCGTT
>JACCDS012140457.1_pt1 | contig 27382 bp, 17 predicted proteins | sample 7446441 | NCBI WGS metagenome assembly JACCDS01 (sample SAMN15323445, study PRJNA562643) | freshwater metagenome | isolation source: river surface water | place: USA:Blue River Watershed | collected 2017-08-17 | reverse complement strand
CGATGCTCCACGCGCCAATAACTGGGTGAGCGCCGTGCTGTCTTGGCGCGGGTTCTGCAAGCGCCACAGAATCGTATCGATCCGGTCACTACCCCAAAACAATTCACCGTCCAGCACCAGCGTCGGCACGCCAAAAATCCCGGCCCGAATCGCGCCATCGGTTTGTGCCTGCAACGCCGCCTTAACCGTCGGCTGTTCGCTGGCCAGCAACAACTGGCGCTGGCCCAGCCCACACTGATCGGCGATTTTGGCCAACACACTCACGTCGCTTAAATCCTGTCCCTGCTCCCAGCACGCCACCAACAGCGCCTCGGCCAGTGCCAGCCGAACGGCATTGTCCTCCACCGCAGAGCACATGCGCAATGCCCGCAAGGGGTTGTACGGATGGCTGGGCGGCCCCTGAAACGGCAAACCAAGCTGCGCTGCCTGCCGTACCACGTCGTGAAAGGTATAAACGCGTTTGGCCGGAATTTCCGCCGGGCCTTTTTGCCCGTGTGCATTGAGTAAGCCGGCAAACAAGACCGGGCGGCAATCAATCGTCAAACCCGCCGCCTGCAAGCGCGGCAACTGGCGGCAGGCCAGCCAGGCGAACGGGCTGATGGGGTCGAAATAGAATTCGATGGTGCGGGACATACACTATCCTTCGCGGCGGAGGATGAGGAAATTAACAAATTACCTGATCGCAGCAGGCTGTGCATGGGATGCATGATAACGGAAGTAGCGGGTTTCTGCCAAGCAAACTGGCATAGCCAATTCGCTTGCCGCCTATTCAGAAAGTACCTGCTCATTAATAACACGCACTCCGGTCAGCCACTACCTTGCTCAATCATTCTTCCAGCAAAACATGATTGGTGGCGAGGGAAAAAACCGCATTGCCAAACTTTTTTAGTAAGGGGCAGCCAACGTTCGCCAGCGAGGAAGCAGCCAAGGCAATCTATCAATCTGATACGCGCCCCCACCGTCAGAAAATGCTGCCCACCAGACAACAAAGCAATCACTTTAGCTCAAAAAGATCACTGTCTTTTTAGTAGTCGCACAAAGCACCACCAAAAACGCCACGCTCCTTGCTAGAAAAGGCACCTATCATATACGCTTATTAACCTCTTTTCTTTTTAATCCGCACTCTGTGGTATATTTATTTTTAATCGGATGACCCTCTCAAAGTAAAATCGCTGTTGTTGACTTTATGTGGCCGTCTACAGGGTTATTTGGCCACTTGTTTAGATAAACAAAGGAAATGCTTGCATGGCCACACCCCCATCAACTGCTGCGCAGCAACCCGACCCATATCTGCATCAAACGCTTGATGCCACCATAACCCATGTTGAACGGGATTTTGTTGATCTGTGCTGGCAACTGCCAGGGGCCTCGAATGCGATTGGCCGCCTATACCAAAGCGATAGCCGGGCCAACGGAGCGGACGAACCTTTGCTGAAAAAGATTTCTCGCTATGCAAAGGGCCAAGTATTACGCGTGTATGTAACCCAGGCAGGTGACGCAAAAAACCACTTTCGTTACCGGGTGCATGAGCGCTGGGTTGACGCAGCCAACCCGTGGCTTGATTTGAACCTGTATGAAGATGATGTGGTCAGCGGCGCGGTGATTCGTGCGGTCGGGCGCACGGATCAGGCTGGCTGGTTAGTGCAACTTGACGAATCCGCCCCCTTCCCCGAAGCGCAGGATGCCGGTTTGCAACCGGATATCATCGTATTCCTACCATTAACAGAATTACCGTGGGCCGATGGCAGCACTAGCGAGCGACCAGTAAGCGGCAGCCCGATGCAGCGGCTAAAACTGCTGCGCGGGGATAAGGTTTTACTATGCGTGTATCGAATTAACACGCCACCGGAACATCCTAAAGCAAGTATTCTGCGTTTAATTAATCAGCGCGATGCTGCCAGCTTCGGTAGTACCCTGCCGCCGCCCATTGTCGGTTCAGCAGCACGCAATGTGCCTGCGTTGGTGATTAAACCTGATCATATGTCACATCATGCTTTATTGGAAAAACGGGTAATCTGGCTGGTGGATGATGATGAACAGCAAATGAATCTGTTGGCACATCGCCTGCAATCAAATGGTGCGAGCGTCAAAACCTTTTTACCACCGCCTGGCAATTGGGATGCGGTATGCAACACGATGATTGCAGAACTAAATGATAGCCTTTTCAGCACAAAATTTACCAATAAAGGGATTCCGAATGTAATTTTGATGGATAACCAGCTACATCACCACTCAAATGGCGGTACCCAATTAATACAACGCTGGCACGAACAAGCCGCCACACAAGGCACGACACTACCAAACTGCATATTAATTTCCACTTGGCTACCCAAATTAAGTGCGGTGCAAAAAGCCAGTTTATTTAGTGCCTTGCAGCGGCCATTGCATATGGGTGCGCTGCTACAAACCTTGGCTGGCAAGCCAGTCTGGGAGTTACGGGAAACGCAAGAAACGCCGGATCTTGATTTCGCATTGGTGCAGCCTACAAGCCGCAGCCCGGCACAATGGTTACAGCGATTCATGCATGATGCGCAAGCGGAATTTGCAGTCTTGCTCGGCACTCAGGGCAATGCGGAATTAAGTTTGCTGGCGCATGTCGGCACAGCGCCGTTTCACGCACAGCAATTATCGCAAGTGATGGAATTGTCTGATCTGCGCTTACTGGTGAGTGGGCAGCTACAGGAACTGGTATTACACCCTGCCGAAATGGGTAACACTTTGCTGAAGACGCCATTGGCGGGTCATGCACTGTGGACAGCACTGCGCGCACCGCAGAGCGGCACCACGAAGCCGGATTGGGTGCTCGGTATCGGCTGGAAAACCAATGTGCCAATCAACGAACGGCGCTGGATGCAACGCTGCGCCGCAGAGACACTTTCGCGAATGCGGCAAGAAGCGGGCATGAACAACTTGGCAGATTTACTCGGCAAAGGGATGCGGCTGGACAGCATGGCGCATGAATGGCAGCGCCGCCAAAACAGGTTTAATGAATTAGTACTTACCTTGGCCGAGTTGCGCGATATGCTGGGCCATGATGCCCAGGCACCTGCCGACGTCGCAACAGTTTTGGACGAAAGTTTGCCCGATTTGCGCACGGCAGCGACGGAACTACAGCAAACGGCAAATATGTTGCTAGGATTGCAGCGCGGACGACATACCGTGTTAGATTTGCCCTTGTTAATGACCATGCTTAAGCCTATGGCGGAGGCATCTTGCCGGGAGCGAGAAGTACAACTAATCTGGCCGGAACAAATACCACCATTGGTATTGAGTCTGCCGTCCACCGCTGTGTCAGTTCCGTTACTTAATTTGATTGACAACGCCGCAAAACATCATGTCCGGCATGAAAATAACCACGTTATAGTGGCTATTGCCGTCCCTGCTACTGGCGGCAAGGTGGAAAATTTGCTCATCACGGTGAGTGACAACAGTTTCGGTTTGAATGCAGCGCAGCGCGCAAACCTATTTGAACCATTCGCATCAACCGCAAAGCTTGACGAACGACATGGTTTAGGGCTGTGGCTATCACAACAGGTTGTTAGCCGGTTGGGTGGCAGCATCACCTTGGCATGGAGTTGGCGCGGCATCGGCACCTGTTTTGAATTAAGCTTACCTTTAGCGTTGGAAGGTGATTTGGAGAGTGAAACATGACAACGCATACAATATGGGTGGTGGATGACGAGCCCAACTTGGTGAAACGCATCGCAATTGCGGGTCGTAGCCGCAAATGGAACGTGGTTGCCCTTGCTCCTGATACCAGCAATACTTTGCCTGATGAGCCGCCAGATTTGATTTTACTGGATTATAGCTTGGATACTCGCAGCGCGGGTGCAACACACAAACGCAAAGCTTGGTTTGCCGCGTTGACGACGCGCAAGCTATGCGGTAAAACCTTGATTATGACAAACCATTTAAGCATGGATGTCCAAGCATGGGCCAAACGCAAGGGCTGGGCTGGTGTGTTGATAAAACCTCTTGACCTGGAGCGGGTTTCCGAATTGTTAGCCATGGCGGTGCCGCTTCACAATGTTGGGCCACTGGGGGATATGCAACGAACCACATTGCACCATGCCGCTATCAATGCTGAATCCGTGCAAAATTGGTTTGATAATTTGTCGCAAGCAATTTGCATTTTGGACAATCAAGGACACCTGATCGTCCAAAATTCAGTATCAGCGAACGACGCCATTTTTACCAGTGAGCAGTTTGGCGCGGTGCCCACTGCCGGGCGAGCCACGACCATAGTATATAACTTGCTGCGGCAGATACAGGCCGCAACGCTGCCATCGGGCCAAGCACAACATTGGGAATGGCATAACGAAAAATGCAAATGGGTGGAGTGGAATTTGCTCGCATTAAACGCAACCGAAAATTCAAACGATAAGGGATCACCGTCGGACGCGCTGTTACTTACGCGAATTTTGCATGACACCTATACGCCACTGGAAGCAGCATCGTTAAGTGCGAAGCTATCGCTGAAGGCGTATGTCGATCATTTGGCCTATTTATTAAACAAGCAATGGGGAATCACGCGACTGCGTTTATATGCTGTCGAAACCGTTGTGGGTGAAACTGCGAACGACACAGCAAAATGTTTACATCTGCTGCCGCTGGCTCAGGTCGGCGAAGGCTTCAAAGTTAAAAACCAGCCGGGCATACAAGAATGGCTGCAAACGGAGTTCAATTTTCAGGACGGCATAAGCGCCTTGACATTAATGACCCTCCCGCCTGGGACAGCAATTCAGTGCCGTGTGGACAATCGACAAAAGAAAGTACGAGAAGGTCCCTCTGCGTTGGAATGGGGCAATGCTGGCACTCGTGCGCAGATGATGATCGGAAGTAGCGCTGCCGATCAAACCGTGAACTTTATTGGCCAACTTGCATTTGATCGCCGTGCCGACCACCTTCCACATGCTCTCGCCACTACTTCGCTCTTGTATGGCTCAATATCTGACGATGACTTAAAGGGCATGGCAGGCATTCTTGCCAAAGTGAATGAAGATCTATTTCAACGCTTGCAGCAACACCGCGACTTGCGCATGACAGCTTGGCAAAAAACAATCAGCGAGACGTTAGCCAATAGCGTCGCTGCGGTGAGCAAGGTAGTGGAGTTTGCCGAGCAACCGTACGCCAGGGCACGGCGGCTAATATGCAGTGCCTTTGATGCGTTACTACGTGACTGGAATAGCTTACAACGCGAACCATTAAGTGTTCAGGAACTCGCAGGCAGGCCGACCACTGCCGATATCGCCGTCGGCCATGCCGACTCCGACTTACTGGAATTGTATGTTGCCGAAGGCATTTCAGAAGACGTACTGCGCTGTGAAATCGGTGCCAACCAGCCAGTGTATAAGCTGCGTGCGCATAGGCATAGCACTTGGCGCAAAGTGTGGCCCTTTATGGAAACATGGCGGAGACAGGATTACGAAACATTTGTGGTGCAAGATCTACTGGCAGCCCGCCTTATTAAGGCACACCACGACAAGCAATATGACCCAATCACGCAGCTATTGGCGGAGTATAAATTACGACGCCTGCCGGACGAAGACATCGCGGCGGCGGCAAAACAATATGAATCCATCGGCAGTTGGGTTGGGATTAAGATACCGTGTGGCGGTGAGAAATATTGGATATTGGTTGCCATGGCACGTGGCAAGGATGTTTGGACTTCCAGCAGGATAGAATGGCTACAAGCCTTGGCCAAAAATCTCACAACGGTGTTGCGTTGGTGGGAGGCTGAGGTAAAACGTGACTGGTTTAGCCATGCTTTAGCCCATGAATTAGCCAAGCCCATGCAATTGCTTGAAGCCGACATGAATGAATGGTTATCCAATTGGAAAACTGACGGACCGCCCGTCACACAAGAAAGACGCGGAAATCATATCAGCAGAATTAAGATTGATGGCGCGCTAGCGCTCGTAAAAATGCACGCTCACATGCTGGCGGACATTCAAGAAATAACAAGTGAACGCCTTCGTGAAAATGAAAATGAAGCCAGTACCATTTGCACCCTGAAAGAAGTCTTACTGAGCATAAATTGGGTTTTTAAACACAAAGCAAAGTCGCTGGCTATGCTTCCAGATGATGCACCAGGTTTGCACAGTCCATTGGCAGTGCCGGAAAAAGCATTGGCGCATGTACTCACCAATTTATTGCTTAATGCAGCCAAATTCAATTGGGATCCCTTTTTCAAACAAGTGCGTGTAACAACAAAACTAGCGCATCAGCTAGCCTATGAAATACTGGAAATTGACATTTGCAACGCAGTGGCAAAACCTATACCCGAAGAACGCAAGGATGAAATGCTGCTGCCATATGTCCGAGGCAACCACAGTGGCACCACCGAAGGAATGGGGGCCGGGTTAGCGGTCGTGGATGCCCTGTGCCGCCAGCATAAGATGTTACTGAAAATTGCAGATGAAAAAGATGACAACTTTGATGGCCATTGGCAAATATTTCGGCTTTCGATATTACTTCATACCCAGGAGAACCAACATGAAAAATAAGCAACTTTGGATAATAGATGATCACCCAAATGAATCGACACTAAATCGACTTGATTTGGTCGCTATTCCACCTCAACAATGTGTTGATATCAGGCCATTTTGCGGCACGGGGTGGCCGTCTGAATTTGGTAAAATGCTGGAACGTGGCATCGAATTCTCTGAACATGATTTTTTTCTATTGGATGTTTATATGCCTATATTTCCTCAAATCAAGCCGATCCGTTATTGGGGAAAAAGTGACATCTCGGAAAAGTACAGCGGCTTTGCGTTAGCGCAATGGTTAATTCAAGATCACCACATTGCCATCAACCGGATACGCCTATGCAGCGCTCACAAAGATGTTAAAAGCAAAACAAAGGAATTTGAGTTTGAGGGCATTCTCGAATGCTGGGAAGGATGGCACCGGATTGACAAAGTTGCCGTCCGCAAATGGATGGGAATTTCGGAACAACAAGCACCTATTCAGGAAAGCTAATTCATGAACTATACAATTTACATATTATTCGGGCTAGGACTTTTTTTCGGTCTCGCTATCGCATTTGTTGCATTTGCCTGGATGATTGCAGCCAATGCACATAGCATAAAAATGGATGGCGGCCAACGCGCCACAGCCAGAACGATTGCTGTGTATTTGGGAATGGCCGCAAGTATTTTTTGGGTAATCAGTGTTGCCGTATTTGTACATGATGGCACAGGTCAACCACTTCTAAAAACAAACACAACTGCTATATCAGCACCTGGAACCGCGCCGCCATTGCCCAGTTCTATCTGTTGTAATGTGCCTAAGTTAGATAAACCAGAAAACCCTTCATTGCCATGGTTGGCGTTAGTTGGTTTAGTACTCTCCATGGTAACTGGCGCATATCTGACATCATTACAGCATGCTCGCAAAGCTGGGCAAGATATCGTAGAGGAACTAAAAGATCAACGGCAACAATTTGAGGATGAACTAGTAGCATTAAAGTCCATTAAGCGAAAGCGTACGGAACTCGCAGGTGGTCTTGTAGCCGCATTAATTAAGATTGCTGGTTCCTTGGATGAAGCCATTGCACAATTAAAAAATGGCCATGCACCTGATTCGCTTGAAACGGCAGATTGGGGTCGGATTGCTGAAAAGTTACGGACAACCATGGAAGAGTTGGGGGGGATCGAAATGGTTAATCGCCTACTAGATGCCTTAATTAGAAAAGATTTGCAATCCGCAAATAGTGAGGCAGGGCAACTAGCAGACTTCCTAAAATCAAATAAAATAGATAAATTACTAACAATGTCGTTACAACCTCTTCAAGATATATTAGAAGAACTAAAAATAGAATCTCCAGATACATTCAGCAACACGAGTCGCTATTCAAGGATAGCCGAAATCCTAGACGAAGTTAACGCTATCGCGTGACTATTCAGTCGCCAGCATCGCGGATGGCCGCCCCGTCATTCCCGCGAAGGTGGCGGCCCGGCGCACCGAAATCCAGTGTCAGCGCGGAGTTCAGGCAGCATCATTTTGTCCAATCATTCCTCCAACAAACCCAACCGGTGCTGCACCCTGGCAGGCAGAGCATGAGCTAAGCCATGCAAGGTTGTGGCCAAATCAGGGTCAGCGTTTTTGAGCATAACACTGCGTGAATTGGGCGGTGCCTGTAAATAAGCGAGGAATGCCAACCAAACTTTTTGTTGGGCGTGGATATTGGCAAAGTCTGGTTCGTGCCAGTAATTTGGCCATTCCTCCAGTAATTCCTGCAAAATGGCGAAGGGTACTTCCATTTCGATCATGTCGATCCATAGCCCCCGCAAAACAGCCTCTGCCGGATATTGTGGCCTTTGCGCCAAGCCCTGTAGCATTTCCAAACCAACCGCAAACGCCGCAGCATGGCCGTTGTACACGCTGGCATCGGCCACCGCATCACCCAGTTGCTGACATGCCGAAATGGAATCGGTTTGCCGTAAAGCCAATGCGCTATCCAACTCTTGCCAACTCGTTGTGACATTGGTCTGCGCGATACGGTAGCGCGCGATCTGGCCCAGATTCCAGCCAATGTCATTCAATTTGCCTTGGCCAAGCCATTCTTGTATCGCCTCCTGATGGAGCTTTATGGCTTGCGGCATATCCCCGATCACACCCTTGTACCACGCCATTCTTTCCAAACTCCAGGTAGCTCGCCATATGGCACTCTGCGCCACGACCTGCCCGATGCGCAAGCACTCATTCCGCGCAGTTTGATGCGCCAGAAAACTCGCCTCGGCCTGCCCCATTTCGCCCAATATAGCCCCACGTAAACCCATGACATGCAGCTTTTGATCGGGTTTGAGCGCATCATGCAATGGTTCCAGGCGGTTCAGTACGGCCAATAGTGCTTGTGGTTCATATTCTTCGTTGGCGCTTTTTTCGCAAATACGTACCGCTTCCGCCAACGCGGCTTCCAGATAAGTCTGCTCGCCAATTTTTTGCCAAGCCGCCGCCGCACGTACCGCCAAGTGAGCTACGGTGGCCAAAGCCAGCCGTTCCAACCCATAGTTTTTCCTAGCGTCCGAGTTCGTTGCAAAATCATGCAAGCTGACCGTCAGCGGGAAGGCAGTCCCAAGGCTACGCCAACGTTGCAAGGTGGCGATGGCTTCCCCCTCGGTTGGTACCAATTTTCGAATCACCGCCTGATGATTAATTGATAATTTTTTTAGCTCCCGCCATTTGGAAGCATCCCGATCAGCACTACTCATAAATACAAAAAAGCGATAGTGCTCTACGGGGTTAAGACCCATACTGCCCTGGATCAGTGGTACCAGCTCCTGCCCACTGACACCACCACAGGCACTGGCACCAGCCAGAGCGCTAGCATGCTGTAGCGCCACGGCAAATTCAGCATCATCCTGATATTTATCAAAAATGGCCAACACCCAATTTGCAACGGCCGCCTTACCCGCCTCGCCACGAGCCACAATTGCCTCGTGCTGCTTCCACAACGGCAATTCCACCAACAACCGCCTGACGTTTTGCATTTCATTGGGCAAAAGACCGATATCAATTTCCCGCTCCTGTAAAGCCAATTCCACCAAAGTCTGTGCCTCAGCCTCATTTCCGTCGGCCACATATTGCCCGGCATAACGCCATTTGTCTGAAAAACTCAGCATCTCGGCCAGCAATTCAGCCATCACCGCCAAACGGCTACGCTGCCCCGGCTGCAAATAGCGCATCCGATAAAACTGCACCAACAACCGATCCAGCACCCGGTATTGCTTAGCTTTCCCCCCTGCTTGCTGGGTTTCACTGACATACCCATAATCAACCAGCCAAGCAAAAGCACGGCTAATTTCACTCTGGCGCGCACCGGTACGTTCAGCCAGTTCGGTTTGCGATGCCGGTTCCCCGCCCCGCACCAGGGCATCAAACAGTTTTTTGGCATTGTCTGGAATACGCTGGATCAAGGCCCGATAATAATCGCTCATCTTTTCGATTGCCGCATCCAGATCACCGGCCCCAAGCAAAATATCATCTTCATCCAGTATGGTGGCAGCCAATATCGCCGCCGCCCGCGCATTGCCACCGGTATAGCGGCTATACGCATCAATCCGGTTCAATTGTGCCAAGCGTGGCACCCGCTGTTGCTGTGCAGCGCGCAAGCGCAAATAGCTGCGGTGATCATTGGCATCCCAGCGGCGCAAGGTGCGGTGCTCAAATTGGCGAAACAAGCGCTGATGATGCTGCTCATCAAAATCGCCCTGCACGGCAGTAGCAACGAACATAATCCGCGACTCGGTACTCATTAAATGCCGCAGCCGCGAGTTATCAACATCGGCACTGAATGCCTGCCGAATTAAGTCATCCACATTCTCAATCCCCACCACCAGCAAGGGCTGCTCCATTTGTGCCAGCAATTGCCCGAGTGCCTCATCCCACAATGGCCCAGACTCGGCCACGCGCCAGCGCGGGCTGGCACCGCTGCCCGCTTGCAAGGGGTTAAGCATCCGTCCAATTTCCAGCAACAGTTCATGCGGCGCAAAGATATTCGGCAATTCTTCCGGCAACAAAACAAAGCGCACACCGAGCAACGGATTTTTCGCCAACGACGCTTGCACCAGCCGCAAGAAATATGATTTACCTGCCCCGCGCGGCCCGGTAATCAGCCAATGGTCAAACTGTCCGGGATGGCGCGCACGCTGCTGTATCGCTTGCAGTAGTTCAGCGAGCAACGCATCGCGCCCGGTGCACAATGCCAACACCGTTTCGTCCAGCATTTCACGCGGGTTAAACCAAGGGATATGGCGCGAATTCATGCAATGCCCCGTGATGCACGCCACCACAACCGAATCAGGCGCAGACTAAAACGCCAGCTAAAATCGGGTGAATCGACAATAAAATTATCGTACTGCAACAAACCCAGCACTTGCTGGTAGCCTGGCGGCAGCACTTGCCCATTCAGGCGCACCCCGGCTTCCTCACCCCGGGCAATCTCATCGAGAATAATGTGTGCGCAAGCGAGCTCGCCGCTGGTGTAATTTTTGGCGAGCCGTTCATCAAACTGCTGCAAAAATGTCCGGCGCACACCGGGCATCACTTCATTGGTCAAACTATATTCACACGCTGGCAAATCCTCACAGGTAATCAAAAAGCCTTTGGCAATTTTAAGAATTTCCGGAACAAAATCGGGCAGGGTATCAAGTGTCAGGGCCACCGCGTCTGGCGTCGCAGCAAATTTGCCTGTGAGGGCTTGGCTTAGATAGGCCTCCGCCTCAGCACGGCTAAATGGCTGTACTGGCAAGCGAAACAGGCCACCCAAAATCGAATGCGGAATCTTGCGCAAGGTAAGCAAATTTTCAAAGCTCACCGAACCACCAATAATCAGGCGCAAACCGGTATCGCGCAACGTACGCAGGCTGGCCAGCATGACCGATAACTCAGTCGGACTAACGCCTTTGCCCAACAGGTTTTCCAGCATGAATGGCAATTCATCCAAACCCAGAACCGGGGCTTTTTGCCCCCCAAGCGTCTTAAGGTGAGCCGCCATTTGCTCAGTAATCGGTTGCCAATAACGCTGCAATTGCTCACCCGGTGGTGGCTGAAACTTGACATCGGCCATCTCGGCGATATTGACTTCGCTAATTTGCTGGCGCAGCCAGCGCATCAAACCATCTGGCACCTTCAACACTGCCAGCAACCCCTGCTCGAGTTGCCGCCGCAGTGATGCCGGCAAATTGCTCAGCAACGCTTGCAACAGGTTTTGGTAAAACCGGGCCAAATCATCTTCTGCTTCCAGATTCAAATACACCACCTGTTGCCCTTGCTGGGCATAACGCCACAGTGCGGCTTTCATTAACTCACTCTTGCCGGTACGGCGAATACCGGTGAGCAAGACACTGCTGCCTTCATCCCATTGTGCCAAAATACGCACGATTTCTTTCTCGCGAAACAGAAAATTGGGATTGTGCAAGCGGGGATCGGTCGGAATAGGTGCGCTCATCATCGGCTCTCAAAAAATGGGATTCATATGAACACCAACTCATATGAGCGTGGACTCATATGAATTCGAACTCATATGAGCGTGAATTCATATGAGTGTAGACTCATACGAATCCCCCGTCAACTGTCGCATTCAAACGACATCCACACCACAGCACTTGAGGCCATCCTCTAATTTTGTTGCCTACAATAAGGCCCAGCAATAACAGAAATAACGCAAACCACAGTGGAACGATCTCCCCTCCACCAATATTAGGAAAGTAGCAAGCCATGAATGAATATGATTATGTGATTGTCGGTGCCGGTTCGGCGGGTTGTGTATTGGCCAACCGGCTCTCGGCCAACCCAGCGCTCAAGGTGTGCTTGCTGGAAGCCGGGCCAGCCGATTCGAGTCCATTCATCCGCCTGCCACTCGGCATTATTTACATGATGATGAGCCGCACCCTGAACTGGCGTTATTACACCGAACCACAAGCAAACTTGCACCAGCGCCGCATGTATTGGCCGCGCGGAAAAACCTTGGGCGGGTGCAGTTCCAGCAATGCCATGGTGTATACCCGTGGCCATGCCGCTGATTATGATCATTGGGCCGCACTCGGCAATCCGGACTGGCGCTACGCCGATTTGCTGCCGCTGTTCAAGGCCGGGGAGCACAATGAGCGCGGCGGCGATGCCTATCACGGGCAGGGCGGGCCACTCAATGTGGCGGACTTGCGTTCACCGAATTTGTTAAGCCGGGTGTACCTGGCTGCGGCAAAGGCGTGCGGTTACGCCAGCAATCCGGATTTTAACGGGCCGAATCAGGAAGGGGTGGCACTGTATCAGGTCACGCAAAAAAATGGCGAGCGCTGGAGTGTGGCGCGCGCCTATTTGCATCCGGTGGCCGGTCGCAGCAATTTGCAGATTATTACCGAAGCACACACTTGCCAGATTTTGCTCGAAGGCAAGCGTGCGGTTGGTGTCAGCTATCTGAAAAAAGGCCAGCGCATTGATGTGCGGGCGCGGCGTGAAGTACTACTGGCTGGCGGTGCCATCAATTCGCCGCAGTTGCTGCTGCTCTCCGGCATTGGGCCGCGCGATGAACTGACGCGGCATGGCATTGCCGTGAAACATGAATTGCCCGGCGTTGGACAAAACCTGCAAGACCATCTGGATGTGTTGGTGGTACACAAATGTACCCAACCGGTGTCGTATGGTATTTCGTGGCGCAATTTGCTGGCGCAGGCCAAGCACCTGTATCACTACCTGCGCCATCGGCAGGGGCCATTTACCACCAATTCCGCCGAGGGCGGCGGTTTTGTCAAAAGTGATGCCAGCCAAGCGATTCCCGATCTGCAATTTCACTTCTCGCCCGCCCATCTGGACGACCATGCGCGCAACCTGTCACGCGCTGCGTTTACCATGATCGGCCACGGCTATGCGCTGCATGTGTGCGATTTACGGCCAAAAAGCCGGGGCCAGATTAGTTTGCACAGCAGCGATCCACTGGCAGCGGCCAAAATCGAACCGAATTACCTGTCCCATCCGGATGATATGGCAACCCTGCTCAAGGGCGTCAAAGCCGCCCGCCGGGTGTTGGCCGATGCCGCGTTTGATCCATATCGTGGCGAAGAAATTTTCCCCGGCAAACAGGCGCAAAGCGATGATGAGCTGCGTGATTTTATCCGGCGCAAGGCGGGTACGATTTATCATCCGGTTGGCACCTGCAAAATGGGGCACGATCCGCTGGCGGTAGTCGATAGCCGCCTGCGCGTGCATGGCATGCAGGGCTTGCGGGTGGTTGATGCCTCGATCATGCCGACCCTGATCGGTGGCAATACCAATGCCCCAACCGTGATCATTGCAGAAAACGCGGCAAAAATGATTCTGGCCGATCTGGACGACGTCGCAGCCACACCACGGGCAGAACCGGCGTTGGCCATGGCATAGTGATTCAGGTCAGCAAATTGGCTGACACAAGCCAGAGACAGGGTGATAATAGCCAAGGTTTTCCGATTCACCCTGTCTCAGACCACGCTTCTGACCACTCTTCTGACCACCCATGCTGATTTCAAAATTACCCTATTACCTGCGGCTGTCGCTATCAGCGTCGCTGCTGCTTGGCACTGGCCTGTGCTCATTGGTGCTGCCCATCAGCGCCCATGCGGCAGATGGCGCATCCGGCAATTTGTCCACTACGGGCGGCTACCAATTGCCCCCCGCGCCATTGCAGGCAATTGTCGATGCGCCACGTGCGCCACAACTGCGCTTAAGCCCAAAACGGGATCTGGTCGCGCTGATCCAAGCCCCAGCCTTGCCCGGCATTGCGGTGGTGGCGCAACCGGAATTAAAACTGGCCGGTTTGCGCATCAACCCGAAAACCCATGCCGCCAGCCGTTTTGCGTTCGGTCAAGATTTGTGGCTGCTGGATCTGGCCACGCAAAAAGAGTTGCGCATCAGTGGTTTGCCCGCCAAGTTGCAGTTGGCCGACAGCCAATGGTCGCCAAATCAACAATATCTGGCCTTTACCCATGTTACGCCCCTGCATGGCGTGCAGTTGTGGCTGGTCGATGTGGCAAAGCGCGCTGCCCGACAATTGGGCCAACAGCCACTGAACGCGGTACATGGCCCGGGCTTTTCCTGGATGCCCGATAGTAGCGGGCTGCTGGTGTGGCAAAAACCGGCCAAACTCGGCCCACCACCGGTCTCGGACGGCATTCCCGGCGCGCCGAACGTACAGGATAGCCTGCCAGGCAGTGGTAACCGGCAATTGCGCACCTGGCCCGATTTGTTGAAAAACGAAGCCGATGCCGCCTTGCTCGACTACTATGGCAAGAGCCAGTTGGCCCTGCTTGATGTGCGCGGCCAAGCCCGTCCGATCGGACAGCCAGCACTGTTCCAGAACGCCCGGGTGGCACCGAACGGGCAATTCCTGCTGACCCATAGCGTTGAACGCCCGTATTCGTATCTGGTGCCGCTGCGCAGCTTTCCGGCCCGGATCGAGATCTTGGATCTGAGCGGCAAGGTGGTGCATACGCTGGCCAAGCGGCCACTGGAAGAGGGTTTGCCACCGGGAGCCGACGCCACCAGCCGTGGGCCACGCCAGCCGGTATGGCGCGCCGATGCACCGGCCAGTATAGTCTGGGCCGAAGCGCAAGATGGCGGTGACCCGAAACAGGTGGTACCGGTGCGCGATATCGTGTACCAGCTAGCCGCCCCGTTTACCGCCCAACCCCTGGTATTGGCCAAACTGGCGCTGCGCTATTATGGCATCCAATGGGGCCGTGGCGATGTAGCACTGGTTAACGAAGGCTGGTACAAAACCCGGCTGCAAAAGACCTGGCGCATCACTCCCGACCAACCGGATCAGCCAGCCCAACTGTTGTTTGAAGGTTCGTCCGAAGACCATTATCGCGATCCGGGTGATCCGGTAATGCAACCGGATGGCGCAGGCTTTTTGCGGCTGGCACTGCAAAGCGCGGCCGATGGCAGTGTTAGCCTGCTGTTGCATGGTGCCGGTGCTGCGCCGGAAGGCGCTGCACCGTTTTTGGATCGGATCAATCTCACCACACGCAAAACCGAGCGCCTGTTTCGCAGCAGCGCCCCGTTTTATGAAGACATTGCCGGGGTATTGAATCTAGATGGCAGCCGCCTGTTGACCGTGCGCGAATCACCCACCGAACGGCCCAACTACTATCTGCGCGACCTGAAACAACCGGCTGCCAGCCAGTTGACCACCCTGACCCGGTTTCCCCATCCGCTGCCACAACTGAAAGACATCCAAAAGGAAGTGGTGCATTACCAGCGGGCCGATGGCGTGGCGCTGAAGGCGACCCTGTATTTGCCGCCCGGCTACGATCCGAAAAAAGATGGCACACTGCCGCTGCTGATGTGGGCATACCCGCAGGAATTCAAGTCGCAAGATGCTGCCGGACAGGTCACCACCTCACCCTACCAGTTTAACTCGCTTAGTCCAACCAGTGCCAAGGCTTTCGTGGCCATGGGCTATGCGGTGTTTGATGACCCATCGATGCCGATTGTCGGCGTGGCGGACAAGGAACCGAACGACAGCTACCTGCCGCAACTGATTGCCTCGGCTGAGGCTGCGGTCAATGAAGTGGTCAAGCGCGGCATTGCTGACCGGCACCGGATTGCGATTGGCGGGCACTCATATGGCGGCTTCATGACTGCCAACCTGCTGGCCCATACCCGGCTGTTTCGGGCCGGTATTGCCCGCAGCGGCGCGTATAACCGTACCTTGACTCCATTTGGGTTTCAGGCCGAAGACCGCCCGTTCTGGCAAGCCAAGGAAGTGTATCAGACCATGTCTCCGTTCAACTATGCGGAAAAGATCAAGGATGCACTGCTGTTCATCCACGGCGAGCAAGACAACAATCCGGGCACCTTCCCGATCCAAAGTGAGCGCATGTTTCAGGCGGTAAAAGGTTTGGGTGGCACGGCCCGGCTGGTGATGCTGCCGAATGAAAGCCATGGTTACCGGGCGCGGGAATCGATCATGCATACCCTGTATGAAACCAATTTGTGGCTGGAAAAATATATTAAAAACGCCAAGCCATAAAACAGCCTCGGGCGGCCTACTACCCAACAAAAAACGGCGGCAAGGCCAATGCCCCGCCGCCGTTTTAGGCTGGTTTGTTCAGGGCCATGCAGCCGCATGGCCCGCTTCACTATTTACCGCTGGCTGCCTTGGCCTTGTTTTCATCAAACGCCATGATGATGGTCATCTTGGCCGGATCAATCCACTTCTTGAACGCGGCATTGACTTGCTCCGCCGTCAGTTTGCTGATTTTGTCATCAAACGCCTGCTCCCAGGCAAAGCTGCGCCCGGTTTCCTGATGCGCATTCAGGCTGGCAGCGAGCGCCGCATCGGTGGTACGGTCCTGCACCCGGGTTTGCAAGATACCGGATTTGGCACGCGCCAACTCTTCCTTGGAAAACCCGTCTTTCAAGAGTTTGGCCAATTCATCCTTGAGCGCGGCATCAACCTTGGCCAGGTTTTGTGGTGCAGCAATGGCACCCATGCCAAACTGGCCACTGGCGTCAAACTCGTCAGCGCGCAACGACGAACCACCGCCATACGACAAGCCTTCCTTTTGCCGGATACGCTGCATCAGGCGCGAATCCAGTCCGGCCCCGCCGAAGATGTAATTGGCAACATACAAGGCCGGGAAATCTGGGTCACTGTCCTTGAGTGGCAAGTTCAGTTGCGCCCGGTAAAAGCCATTTTCCTTGTCCGGCGTATGCAGGTTTTTCACCAGTGCTGGCACCTCGAAATGGGTTTGGCCGAGCCGGGTGTAGGGCTTGCTGCTGTTCCAATTGCCAAACCCCTGTTCGATCAAGGGCAGAGTGGCAGCGATATCGAAATCACCAACCAGTGCCATGCGACCGAACGAGGCACCATAAAACTGCTGGTGATAGGCCTTGATTTGGTCAAGCGTTACGGCACTAATGGCGGCAATCGACTCATCAATCGTTTCGGCGGCGCGCACATCGCCTTTTGGATGGCGGTTCATGTGCAACGTGACCGCGTTCGATGCCACTGCCTGTGGCTCATTGCGCTGCGATTCGTAACGGGTCAGCAATCCTTTTTTCGCCTGAGCCAGCTCACTTTCGCTAAACTCCGGGGAACGCATCACATGCGCCACCAAGGCCAGCGCGCCGGGCAGGTTGGCCCGGGTGGTGTCAAAGGCGCGCAAATCACCGGTCATTTTCAGCTTGGCCATTTCATCGGCCAACTGGGCCCGATTGTATTTGCTGGTGCCACGGGTCAGCATCTCCCGGGTCAGATTGGCAACCCACTTGGTGCCAAAGCGTGATTTTTCATCGCCCCACAGCAAATCGAGTGCCACCGACACGGTTTCGCCGCGCGACTGTTTCGGCAACAGACTCACCTTGATGCCACCGACCTTTTTATGTACGGTGCGCTTGTCGATATTGGCCGGTGCCGGGTCAAAATTCTCGACTGCTGCGACACTGGTCTTGGGCTTGAAATCGGCCATGACTTCGGCCACGGCGGGCGCAGCCGGAATATCTGCGCGCTGCGGGTTGTCTTCCGGCACAAACATGCCGACCGTGCGGTTATCGCGCCGGAAATAGGTTTTGGCCGCCTTGCCCACTTGTTCCGGGGTAATGGCAGCCTCTTTGTCGCGCGACTGGAACAGCAAGCGCCAATCACCAGCCGCAATCGACTCGGACAGGGCGATCCCGATCTGTTCATGGTCGCTCAACAGTTTTTCGATTTCATTCAAATTATCACGCCGAACCCGATCCACTTCTTCCTGGGTTGGCGGCTTTTCGCTGAACTGTTCCATGGCCGCGATGATGGCATCACGCACCGGTTCAACTGGTTCGCCTTTTTTGACCACCGCCAGCACCCCATTCAAACCGGGGGCATAGCCCGACAGCGGGGCAATCTGCACTGCCTTGCCCGGCTCAACCAACAGCTTGTGCAAGCGGCTGCTCGGGGTGTTGGCCAAAATATTCGAGGCATAACCGAGGAAATCGCTGTCCCGGTGCGGGGTGAACGGGGCCTTATACATCACGGCCACAAATTGTACATCGCCCTTGCGCCGCACCATGAAGCTGCGCTCGCCATCCTGGGTCGGCTCCACCGTCCATTGCACTGGCAAGCTGCGCTTGGGTTTGGGGATTTTACCAAAGGCATTGGCGATCCAGCCGATGGTTTTGGCCGGATCAAACTTGCCTGCGACCAACAACACCGCATTGTCCGGCTGGTAGTACTGGCGATAAAAATTTTGCAGGTTTTCGATTTTGACCTTTTCAATATCGCTGCGGTTGCCAATGGTTGAGTTGCCATAGTTATGCCAGTCAAAGGCAATGCTTTGCATGCGCTTGAACAACACCCCGGCCGGTGAATTTTCACCACGCTCATACTCATTGCGCACCACCGTCATCTCGGTATCCAAATCCTTGCGCGCCACGTTGGAGTTGACCATCCGGTCCGCTTCCAGCTCCAGCGCCCATTTCAGGTTATCGTCGCTGGCCTGAAACAATTCAAAATAGTTGGTGCGATCCGAGCTGGTGGTGCCATTCATGCGAAAACCGCGCTGATTGAATGCTTCGGTGATGTTTTTGTGGGTTGGCGTGCCCTTAAACAATAAGTGTTCGAGCAAATGCGCCATCCCGGTCTCGCCATAGTTTTCATGGCGCGAGCCAACCAGATAGGTGATATTAACCGCCACGGTTGGCTTGGCATTATCGGGCAACAACAACACCTTCAAGCCATTGGGCAAGCGGTATTCGGTAATGCCCTCAACCGACGGCCCGAGCGTGATGCCCTTGGGCAGAGATGCTGCGGGCAAAGGTGCCGCCTGCGCCGCACCCAACGCCAGCAGGCAACTGGCCAAAACAGTACGACGCAAATGATGGGCAGAAATCGAGTCGAGCATGAATTTTCCTTGATGAATATGAGTTTAAGAAATCAGCAATGTTTTGCGTTCTGAATACGGTCAGCAATATGGCCAACAATATGGTCAATAGCCTGTACCTGCTGCATCACTGCTGGCACTGCTTGTTAAATGTAGGACTTACGCAAAACCGTCCCAGCGGCGTTGCGCTGCCTTGCCGTACAGGCGTACTGCCTGCGGCAGCGCGCCTTGCTGGGCCAATTTTGCGTAAGTCCTAAAATGATTGATACGAGATTGAAAGGTTGACATTCTACGCCAAAACAGACCAATGCAGAGCGGCAAGTTGATTGGGGTGGCAAGGTATGGGTGGCAAGGCATGGGCGGCCAGACGCTGGATCGGGAGCGTCGTCTGGCAACAACATCATATAGATCGTGCCTGAGAAATTTGGTAGTCCCATTTCATCTCATTCGCGGCATAAATATTTCCTTGATTACATTTTTCGACCCGAATCAAACGCCACTACAAAGGCCCAATATAGCGCTGTGCATTAAATACATTCCATGGCAAATTAAGCGCATCGCCCGCCCAAGTGCAAGCTATACGCTTCCCCTGATCCGAATTGAGAGTGCCCCATGCGTATCAAAAGCAAAATCTGGTCGCTGCCGCTCACTTCAAGTGCCGTCTTTGTCATTGGCCTTGCGATCAGTATCTATTTTTCATTGGCTGCGATCAGCTCAATCAAAGCAACCGAACAGGTTGACTATCCGCTGCTCGACCAAACCAAATTGATTGCGCTGGAAGTACAAAGCCTGATCGACAGCTTCCGTGAAGCGGTATCGGAAGGCGACAAAAAGCGGCTCGAACAAAGTGCGGCACAGGCGGCCAAAGTGCGCGCCAGTTTGGCCAAACTGGCGACCATTCCCGGTCAAAAAGCACTGGCCGAGCGGCTGGGCCACGAATTTGAAGCGTATCTTGGCCCGGCCCAGCAGGCAGCGCGCCTGATGCTGGGGATGGATTCGGGCGATCCGGGCGAGGTGATCAACAAAATGCAGGCCAACCTGAAAATACTGGAAGCCGATCTGGCCAAAACCAATCTGGATGCCAAAGCCCAGTTTACCCGTGGCATTACCAACAGCAACCAGAGCGTGCATACGGTATTGTTGACGATCATTCTGGTGGCCGGGGTGGTGGTGCTGGCCAGCGCCATCATTGCCTTCTTTGTCATCCGCGCCATTTGGCATGAATTGGGTGGAGAACCAGAGTACGCGCTCGATATTGCACGTGCGGTAGCCGATGGTGATTTGTCGGCCCATATCGAGGTGGCAGGCAATGCCCCGCACAGCCTGCTTGGTGCCCTGCGCGAAATGCAGCACAAACTGCAAGAGATGATGGCTGGCATCAAAAAATCTGCCGACATGATCCACCTGGCCAGCAGTGAAATTGCCACCGGCAATGCTGATTTGTCGAACCGCACCGAAACCCAGGCCAGCAGCCTGGAAGAAACCGCCAGCTCAATGGAATCACTAACCGACACCGTGCGACAAAACGCCACCAATTCCGGGCAAGCCAATCAACTGGTGCAAAACGCTGCTGCCATCGCAACCCGGGGCGGCCAAGTGGTGCATGGCGTGGTCGATACCATGGGTTCGATCAACGCTGCCTCGAAAAAGATTGTGGACATTATTGCCGTAATCGATGGCATCGCATTTCAAACCAATATTCTGGCCTTAAATGCCGCAGTGGAAGCGGCACGGGCCGGCGAACAGGGGCGCGGTTTTGCCGTGGTGGCCGCCGAAGTGCGCAATCTGGCCCAGCGAAGTGCCGGAGCCGCCAAGGAAATCAAGGCCTTGATCACCGACACCGTGGAAAAAGTCGGGCGCGGCACGCTATTGGTCGATCAGGCCGGGCAAACCATGGATGAGATCGTGCAATCGGTGCAACGGGTGACCGGCATCATGCACAACATCAGCCATGCCAGTACCGAACAAAGTACCGGTATTGCCGATATTTCCCGGGCGATCTCGGCCATGGATAACATGACTCAGCAAAATTCGGCACTGGTGGAACAGGCAGCGGCAGCAGCCCAGTCGCTGACCGAACAGGCAGCCAATCTGACCGATTTGCTGTCGGTGTTTAAATTAAAGGCGCAAGCCATGGATCAAACAAAGCCACAGCCCAGGCTGCGGCTGGGACGTTAGCGCGCCTTGGTGCGCTGGCAACCCTTGGTTTGCCGGTGCCACGCGTGCCGCCGGTTCGGTTTTGGTATTTTTAGCAGGAGTCTATGATGACTATCGCGTCGATAAAACGGAGCTTGACCAGCTTGGCCAGTCTGGCCTGCCTTGTGGCCAGCGTGCCTGCCGTGGCAGAAATTGTACTGGTAACCAACCCCAAAAATCCGGCGTCAAGCCTGACTGTGGAGCAGGCATCCCAATTCTATCTAGGTATCTCGAACAGCTTTGTGCCGCTCGATTATGTGGAGAGCGTGCCGCTGCGCGCCGAATTCTATAAAAAAGTCACGCACAAGGAACCCGGACAAGTGCGCGCCATCTGGGCCAAGCTGGTGTTTACCGGCAAGGGCAAAATCCCCAAGGAATTTGGCTCGGCCGAAGACATGAAAAAAGCGATTGCCGCCGACCCGAATGCGATTGGCTATTTGGATAAATCAGCGGTGGATGGTTCGGTCAAGGTCGTATTGACCCTGCCCTGACGTCCATTCAAACTTGACTCAACGCTGACGCTGTCCCGACCTTGATCTACCCGAACACCCCGGGCAAGCGCCCCCTGATCTGGAATTTTAGGAGAAGATGTGATGAAACGGATACTCTTTTTGTTGCTGGCCCTGCCGGGCATTGGTCAGGCGATCAATCTTGACGACAGCGGTTCCTTCACACTAACCGGCTTCTATAGCCTGACCGGGGCCAAGGTACTCAGTGGTTCGGCCCAGGGCAGCACAACCCCGTGGCAATACCAGCGCTGGAACTGCCCTTGCACGATTCAAAACTGGGAATACGTTGGCGTGTATGAAAAATCCGAAGGCTGGCAATTCGATCAGGAATCGCTGCTCGGAGTGCAACTGAAAAAGGAATTTACCCCAACCTTTTCCGCCACGGCGCAGTTGATTGCGCGCACCCGCAACCCGAATCAAGGCTCCAAACCCACGGTTGACTGGGCCTACGTAAGCTATAGCCCGGCCAAAGATTCGGCGTGGACGTTTCAGGCCGGGCGGCTGCGCATTCCACTCTATTACTACAGCGATTATCTGTACATCGGCTACGCCTATCCATGGGTGCGCCCGGCACCGGATGTATACGGCTGGCCGATTTTTACCTATGACGGCGTCAATGCCACTTACAAAACCCAACTGGGCAAAAGCGACTGGGCCGCAACCGCCAGCGTCTGGCACGGCAACTTCACCCGGCGCAACAATGCCTATGACACCGAGATCTATTACACCACCCCCACCCATGAATCGTGGAAAAAAATCACTGGTGGCTTTGTCGCGCTCAACAATGGTGTAATCGATGTGCGCGCCATGGTCATGAAACACCGCGCCAATGTGTATCAGGACAACCCGGACGGCAGCCGCAACTACATTTTGGAAAACAAGTTCACCCGCATCGTCGGTTTGGCGGCCAATCTCGATTACAAAAACTGGATCGTCAAAACCGAAATTGACCGATTTGAACAAGTCGATATTCCGGCTGGGATCCGTAATATTTACAAGTATTCCCTAGTCGGTGTCGGTTATAACTGGGGCAACTTTACCCCGATGTATACCCGTTCGCGCTACACCACGGTTACCGCACCAATCGAAGGGCGGCGCACCCAGTATTTCTCGTTGCGCTGGGATTTTGCCAAAAACACAGCGCTGAAGCTGCAATACGATATCAGCAAGGACAAATCGAATTACCCGTATCCATTCTTTGGCGATTCGCGGCTGCTGTCAGTTTCATTGCAGGGGGTATTTTAGTGGAAAAATAGGCAACAAAATCAACCCTATAATCAACCCTATAATCAGCAACAACGTCAGCCGTAAAAAATTCGATTCAAGTTTTTGGGCTTCAGGTCGATACTGGCTATATCTCCTGAGGAACCCATCATGGCCATCCCCGCACTCAATTCTACCCGCTCGTTTTCTGCCCCGCCGCCGCCACCTGCGGCCAATGGCAGAAGCTCGGGGCCGGTGGCGGTGGCGGCACCTCCATCAAGGAATAGTGTCGATCAAGTCAACCTGTCATCGTCCGGTCTGGCACTGCAACAGGCCGACGTGGCACAGGAAGCGGGGCTGTTAGGCAAACTGACCCGTGCCTCACTGGCCAATGTCATCCCCAATGCCGACAACGCACAAATCAGTTTCGACCAACTCACCTACAGCGACCAGCGCAGCGTATCGTTCGCTCAAAGCGGTAATGCCCGCCTGTTCCAAAGCGAGCAACAAACCAGCCTGTCCGGCAGCGGTCGCATCACCACCGCCGACGGTCAGGTATTTGAATTTTCTGCCGAACTGGAAGTGTCCATTCAAACCGAGATTGCCGAGGTCGGCAATTTTGGCGGCTCGGCTGGCATCGGCCTGGCAAACCAACCACGACAAGTCGGCCCGGGCCGCAACGCCCCGATTATCCCGCCCAATCTGGTCAATGACAGCCTTGCACTGCAATTACCCGGCATCGAGGAGTTGGAAGAGGCCAGCGATCGCCTGCTTGACCTGTTGCAACAACTTGGCCCGCAATCGGTCGCCAGTAACGACACCCGGCAGCTGGCCGCCTAAGTCACGTCCCTTTGATAATTCGGTTGGTACTCATTTTATAGTGCATTCGGACTTTTCTTTTGCATTGCACTGTGCTACGATACACACAATATCAAATTTTTATACACATCATGCGCACCAATATCGACATTGACGATCAACTCATGGCTGACGCCCTGCGCTTAACCGGCATTACCACCAAGCGGGAAGTGGTGGAACTGGCCTTGCGCACCCTGTTACGCCTGCACAATCAAAGCAAAGTCCGCGAATTGCGCGGCAAGCTCGATTGGCAGGGTGATCTGGAACAGATGCGGGCCGATACATGATTTTGGTTGATTCGAGCGTCTGGATCGATTACTTTCGCGGCACCCCAACGCGCGAGGCCGATTTGCTCGATACCTTGCTGGCACGCGAGCTATTGACGCTCGGCGACCTGATTTTGACCGAAGTATTGCAAGGCTTTGCCAGTGAACGCGAGTTCAATCAGGCGAAAAAGCTGCTTACCTCGTTCGATATCATCGACCTTGGCGGGGCGGACAACGCACTGGCAGCGGCGCGCAATTTCCGCACCTTGCGCGCACGCGGTTTCACCATCCGCAAAACCATCGATACCCTGATTGCCACGTGTTGCATCGAAAACGATCTGGCCTTGCTGTACAGCGACCGGGATTTTGATCCATTCGTGATCCATCTTGGCCTGCGTTCGGCCATGGCCGAACAGGGCGGTGGCACGCTCATGGTTCAGCAGGAGCGCGCCAGTTATGGCCCGCTGCCGACACATACAAAAACACGTACCTGACACGTACCTGAATAGGCACCAGACCCCGCAAAACGACGTTGTCGCCGAAGCTGGCCCAAATCAAATCAACACACTCAACACATTCAACACACTCAATTGAGTCAACTCAGATTCCCCATAAACAGCACCCGCATCAAGCGCTGCTTGATGCCCTCCACCTCATCATCACTCATATGCATCCGCTCCAGATAGCGCTCTGGCACCTGATCGGCATGCATTAAGCCATGCAGGGCACTCCTGATCAATTCGAGCGGATTGCTGGCATGGCCTTTCAGTTTGCGCAGCGCACGCACGATCACCAGTTCGTCCTCGGTAAAATCGGTGCCGAACGGAAAATCGGGCAGGCAGTCGCGCTCGCGCCAAGGCCGCAAACGTGCCTCCAACACTTCCGGCAAGTTGTGCCGCTGCGCCTCGGGCAACTGGTAAGACGCTTCCAGCTTGCCCTGTTGTTTGGCCTGTATCAGCAATGCTTCCTGAAAACGGGAATCGGTAATCGCCAACAAGCGCTTGACGCATTCGCTATCGATCTGGCCGCGCAAATCGGCCACGCCATATTCGGTGATGACAATATCGCGCAAATGGCGCGGAATCGTGGTCTGGCTAATTGACCACACCAGATTCGACCAGACCTTGCCATGCCCGGCATGGGTGGCGCGCAACATCAATATTGAGCGCGCATCAGGCAAGGCGTCGGCCATCACCACAAAATTGAATTGCCCCCCGACTCCGCTAACCACGCGCCCGGAATCGAGGCTGTCTGACCCCGCCGCCCCAAGCAGACTCACCCGCATGGTGGTGTTAATAAAGCGCGCATGCTGGCGCTGCGCCCGCACCAGCCGCACCTCGTCACCAAGCCGATTGACAAAACTGATGCGGCTCATGCCAATTTTTTGTCGTAGCGCTGGTGTCAAGTCGCGTAGCGCCTGATAAAAATCACGCGGGCCAAGAAAAAAGCCGCCGTGCATGAAAATTCCACCCTGTAGGCACTGGCCCAAGCAATGGCTGGCCACCAATTGCAGGCTGGCCGGTTCGGCAATATTGGCGGGCAAACTCTTTTCGCCAATCTGCAACTGGCCCTGCTGCCAGCGCACCTGCGGTAAAAACACCCCGTAGTGCTGCAAAAATGCCACATCATCAGCACTTAAGACGGCAGAAACCGCACCAGCATCGCGCAGCGCCGCCAGCGTCCCGGGTGTGACCGTCAAACCGATCTTGTTTTGGTTGAGCAGGGTTTGCAACACTTCATGATCAAACACTTCACGCCGAATAATACCGGCCTGTATCAACCGCATAAAGCCATTGACAAACATCTCGCTACAGCCATACAGCCCTTGTTCAAAGCGACCGCCTTCGTATATTGACGGCAGTTGCCCGGCATACATGTCATCCATGATCTGGCGATAGCGCAGGTTGTCCTGATCCCGCAACAGTAGCGCCTTGGCAATCGCATCGCCCAGTGAGCCAATCCCGATTTGCAGCGTACCACCATCCTTGACCAGACTACTGGCATACAGCGCAATCGCATAATCCTGAATCGACACCTTCATGTTCGGCGGGGCAAACAAATCGTGGGTACCGGCCGGATCGGTCAACACCCAATCAAAGCAACCCGGATCGACCTCGGCCTGATTTTCCATGAACGGTAATTTGGCGTTGTAGCAAGCGATGGTCAGCAGGTTCAAATCGGGCCGGGCGGCGCGCAGGTCAAACACATCGAGCGTAATATCTGGGTTGCCCGCCAGTGAAATCGCCGCACGGGCACTGCCATCCTTGGCCGGACGGGTCGCCACCGCTTGCGCCATCACATTGACGCCCTGCAACAACATATCGCGTGCGACATTGGTGTAATTGCTATACAAGTAATCTTGCTGCGCCAGATCATTGCTCAGATAATCGCCGGTCTTCAAAAATTGCTCAATGACCCGGACATTCGGCGGCAGCATGCCATTTTTTCGTGCCAGCACATACGCCATATCCGGATAATCACCAAACACCCGCTCGGCCAGCGGACCGATGAAGCGTTGCTCCAAATCACTAGCGCCAACCGGTTTTTGCAGCGACAGCGCGGTCAAAATCGTCAAATGCAAGTCGGGATTGGCGGCTACCCGGTGATAGAGCGCATTGACAAAATAATTGGGCTTGCCAATCCCAAGCGGAATACCGAGCACGATCTTCGGCCCAATCTTGGCGATCAGCGCGTCGATCAGGTTCGATACTGTTTCAAAATATTGGGGAGTGTTCATTTTCCATTCCATTAATAGTCCCAGCAACCACCAACCGCCCCGGCCAGCGCTGTCCCTGCCCTTGCTCGGTAATTTGACCATTTCAATAAAAATATGCGGCAAATACCATGCAATTCATGATCAGGCAACCTTACCATGGCAGACTGGAACCACAACAATTTGCACTTTGCTTGATTTGATTTGGCGCAAAAATGTTATGCGTAGCCGTTTTCAGACTAAACTATCCATATTGACCGACCCACTGCCCACCGAGCGTAATGTCAACTCCCCCTT
>JACCDS010477640.1_pt1 | contig 27384 bp, 21 predicted proteins | sample 7446441 | NCBI WGS metagenome assembly JACCDS01 (sample SAMN15323445, study PRJNA562643) | freshwater metagenome | isolation source: river surface water | place: USA:Blue River Watershed | collected 2017-08-17 | reverse complement strand
TCAACTACGCGAATTTCTTCCAGGGGGTGGGAGCCCTGGGAGGTGGCAATGTCTCCCTCGTGGCGGCAGGAGACATCCGCAACATGGATGTCTCCATACCCACCCAGGGTCGCCTTACCTCAAGGGCCGTTTCCGGAGGCCCGATCCTGAAACCGGCCGAGGGCATCCTCACAGAAACAGGGGGTGGTGACATGATCGTCAGGGCAGGTGGTGACATCGATGCCGGCGTCTACTACGTCGAAAGGGGTGATGCCTCCCTGAGGGCTGGAGGGTCAATTGTGTCCAACAAGACCAGGGATGCCAAAGGAGATTACCTGATGGCCCTTTCGGACCTGAACAACAATGCCGGCTCCGCGAATCCGGATCCGGCCACTTGGATGGCTTCATCTTTCTTTGCCGGTGGAAAGTCCCGGTTATCGGTTGTTTCCAGAGGTGATGCCTTGCTGGGCTCCGTCGGCAATGTCTTCCTGATGCCGCAGGGCATCAACAACGACCTTGCGTACAAGAACTACTTCTCCACCTACGGACTGGATCCCGCCAACGGAGTGACTGATTTCAGCGCTGTGTCCCTGGGGGGAGGCATCACCTTGAGAACGCAGTTGCTGAATGCCCCTTCATTCCAGACATGGGCTCTTCATAACGGGGTGACGAAAAACGGAGGGAAATACCAGCCGTGGGTGCGCACGGTGGAGGCGGATCCCAGCTCGAGCGAACTCAGTGCTGCTGCCGGATTGATGGCGCCGAACATGCGCCTGACCGCGTTGGGAGGAGATCTGCTGTTCGCCGGGGCGGTCACCATGGCTCCCTCGCCGACGGGTAACGCCTCCTTTGCGGCCAAGGGTGACATTCAGGGGGTTTACAAGCAGGAATCGGGTGTTTCGTGGGCGACCTCGCTCATCAATCTCTCGGATGCATCGATGGCAAGCATTCCCTCGTATGATGCCCCTCTCTCACAGGCCTCGGACTTTGCTTCCTCGCCGGGAGTCGGATCCTACCTGTCATCGTTCAATCTGGCCCTCTCCGAAACGGCCTCCTTTACCGGGGCCAATGCGGCTATCCAAGGCAAGATTGCAAGGCATGATCAGGGGCTGCTTCACCGCGGTGATCTCGCCCCGATGCTGCTCTATGCTGAAGGGGATGTTTCCGGGCTCCAGTTTTTCTCTCCCAAGATGGCTAGGATCATTGCCGGGAATGATCTCAGCGACGTTGCCATCTCGATCCAGCATCTTAGCCCGTCTGATGTCAGCCTTGTGTCAGCAGGGGGCATGATGAGGCTTTATGATGCCAATACAGAGCGGTTGACGGCCGCCCAGAATGACCTTGCCAATCTCGATAGCAGGCTCCCGAGACCGGCGCCCAGAAGCGGTGATCTTCAGATCAGCGGTCCCGGTCTCCTCCAGGTGCTTGCCCGCGGGGACATTGATCTCGGCACGGGTGATGTGAAGGCTGATGGAACGGGGGTTGGAATCTCCAGCATCGGCAATGCCCGCAATCCGGCGCTCCCCTTCGAGGGAGCCGATCTCTTCGTGGGGGCCGGATTGAATCTGCCGTTTGGTTTGAACGGAGAGGCTCTGGACGTCCAGTCCTTTGTCAGCCAGGCCAAATCCCTTCCGGATGCGTCGCGTTATCTGCAATCCCTGAAGGAGGCGATCTCGCAGGGAGGAAGCAGTGCCTTGGAGTCCAAGGTACAGGGAATGTCATCCCTTGACGAGATCCTCACATCCAGTGCACTCAGCGCCGAGGAGCGCGCCAGATTGGCCTCGTCCCTCTTCTACATCGTGCTCCGTGAGGCGGGTAGGGATTACAACAGGGAGGGATCCGCCACTTTCGGAACCTATGCCAACGGAGAGAAGGCAATCGCTTCTTTCTTCAAACCGGGATCGTCGGGAGATATCAGGATGAACTCCCGCGATATCCGCACCAAGAGCGGGGGAGCCATCAGCATGATGGCTCCGGGCGGAGGAATCTCACTTGCTCCTTTTGCAATCAGCGCAAGTGCCGCTCCTCCCGGCATCGTTACCGAAAGCGGGGGCGGCATCAACATCTTCACCAAGGACAGCGTGAGTCTGGGCATTGGCCGTATCTTCACGCTTCGGGGTGGTGACATCATGATTTGGTCCGATCAGGGGGACATAGCCGCCGGATCCTCAGCCAAGACCGTCGCCACGGCACCTCCGACCAGGGTCGTGGTCGATCCGCAGAGCGGTGAGGTACTCACCGATCTTGCCGGTCTTGCCACCGGCGGAGGTATCGGAGTCTTGGCCACGGTCAAGGGAGTTCCTCCCGGGAACGTTGATCTTATCGCTCCGGTGGGAGCAATCGATGCCGGGGATGCGGGTATCCGGTCCACGGGCAATCTGAACCTTGCCGCGGCCAGGGTTCTGAACGCCAACAACATCTCCGTGGGCGGTTCCACGTCGGGCGCGCCTGCAGCTCCTCCCCCGCCCGCTGCCCCGAACGTGAGTGGTGCCACGGCGGCTTCGGCCGCCTCGGCCGGAAACAATGCCTCGGCTCAGGCGGCCACAAAGCCTCCGGCAGAGCAGCCCAAGGAGGAGGCTCCCTCGGTCATCTCGGTCGAGGTGCTTGGTTACGGCGGTGGAGATGCCCCGGCGGAGGAAGAGGAGAAAAAGTCAGCGGGCGGCTCCTTGGCACCTCCGCAGGCTTCCCTCTGAGGAAGTGGATTCGGAACATCGAACAACTCGGCTTAAAGGGCAGTTCCCGGCAGGAATTGATCATTGGCAGCCAGCCCGTGTCGGGGGCAGAGTCACTCCACCATGTATTTTCCCAGATTGTTCCTGTTCGCCATGATTTTGGCTGCCACAACCCAGGGCCGATCGGAGGGGGAGGGGATGGTTGTCTTGTCGCGGTCCCCGGAAGCGCATTTTCAGCTACGCCGTTTGCCTGCCGATCCGGGAGAGCATGGCGAGGCCAGGAAGACCCTTGAACTCACGGATCGCGGGGGTAAACCGCTCTTCCAATGGATTTCATCCCTTGGGGCTACCTCCGCTCTTTGGAGTCAGGATGGTCGATATCTTGCCGTCAATGACGGGCCGGGAAAAGGAGGGGATCAGGTATGGATTTTTTCCCTGGATCCGATTGCCGGGCGGGTGATCCCTCTCCGCGAACCGGATGGCAAAAGGCTTATGCAGGACCTTGAAAACCGTCATGGAAGTTTTCTTCACCTTGTCGGGGGGATGTCATTCCGGGCCTTGGAGTGGAGGGAAAACCGTCTCTGGTGCTCTCTCAACGGGTATTTTCTCCCCAGACGCAACAAGTCGGTGCATATCCCGTTCCATTACCTGTGGGTTGTGGGGATGGAGGATGGGGTAGGTGTGCGCTGTCTCGAGGAGTGGACAAGGACGGATCCCAAGGAGAAGCCTGTCAGGGATACAGGCAAATAAAGGGCTCTGCGGATTGACCGAATTTGGTCAAAGTGTCACGAAAACGTAACATTTGCCCAGTTCTCCAAAGAGTCCCGCTCTGTTACCCGTAAAGACCATTTTCCTCTTTTGCGGAGGGTGTGGTACGATCCCGAACTCTTGAAAACCCGACTTCATCAGCTGAAGACAATCAGGCAGCCGGCTTATGCGCCGGCTACCCTGATGTTTCTCATGCTGGTGGTTTTTTGTCTTCAGGGGAATTCCCGGATCCTGGCGAGTGTCCCTAACCAGCCCTTCGCTGCTGCTGATGCCCCCCCTCCCGTACCACCTGTGGCGGCTTCTCCTGCCGGGGTTGCCACCAATGCCGTGGACAGAAGCCAGATGCTTTACATCAGGGAGTTCCGGGTCATCGGCTCCCACCAGCTTGACCGTGTTGATATCGAGAAGGCGGTCTATCCCTTCATGGGGCCCGAGCGAACGCCAGAGGATGTGGAGCAGGCCAGGGCTGCGCTGGAAAAAGCTTTTCAGGACAAGGGATACCAGACCGTGAATGTCCAGATCCCGCAGCAGACGGGAAAGAAGGGGATCGTTTTCCTTGAGGTCACGGAGGCCAAGGTCGGACGACTTAACATCGAGGGAGCCCGCTTTTTCTCCCTGAAAGCCATCAAGAAGGGAGTGCCCTCGCTCCAACCCGGCAGTGTTCCCAACTTCAACCAAGTCTCAAGCGAGATCCTGGCCCTCAATCAGTGGAGTGACCGTCAGGTGATCCCGACGCTGACGCCGGGGTTTGAACCCGGCACCGTCGACGTCACCCTGAAGGTGAAGGATAATCTGCCTTGGCATGGGAGCGCGGAGTTCAACAACAGGTACAATCCCAACACCGTTCCCTATCGTCTGAATCTGGCCTCGAGCTATGACAATCTCTGGCAGTTGGGGCATTCCCTCGGCGGATCCTTCCAGATTGCCCCCCAGGAACCCTCAAACGCCCTGAATTGGAATGTGTTCTACACGGCGAGGTTTCCGATCGTTGCGTGGCTGCGCCTGAATCTCTCCTACGGGGAACAGAACAGCAATGTCTCCACCCTCGGAGGCACGGCCGTCAACGGAGCGGGACAGACCGCGGCCTTCCGTTTCCTTGCCTCTCTTCCCAACGAAAAGGATTTCAGCCATTCGATCAGCGCCGGCATGGACTTCAAGCACCTTGACCAAGCGGTCAACCAGACGACGGTGGATCCCGCTGTGGCGCAATTGCCACCGACACCCCTTGATTATGCGCCGGTGCGCATGAATTACAACGCTGTCTGGGCGCCCAGCAACTCCGTGACGATCTTTGACGCCGGCATCTCCTTCGGGATCCGCGGTGCAATCATCCCTGTTTATCAACTTGGCTATTACGGAAACGAGGAGCAGTTTGCCGACCTGCGCTACAACTCGGACGGGGGCTTTTTTGTCTTCAAGGGTGATCTTTCCCACACGCATGATCTTCCGGCAGGTTTCCAGGTTTACGGGAAAGTGCAGGGACAGATTTCGCCGAATCCGCTCGTTTACAGTGAACAGTTCGCGGGTGGAGGACTCGATACCTGCCGCGGATATCTGGAAGGCACCGTGGCCGGTGATAACGCCGCTTTTGGCAGCCTTGAGCTTCGCGCCCCCTCGCTCCTTGGCGGTCACTTGGGGATCGACGAGTGGCGCGTTTACGCCTTCCTGGATGGCGGAACCATCACGTTGAACGATCCCCTTCCGGAGCAGACGGCATTCTTCAATATGGCCGCTTACGGTTTCGGATCCCGGCTCAGGATGTTCAATCACCTCAACGGATCCATTGACGTGGGTATTCCCCTCGTGACCCAGCAACCCGTCATGGCCTATTCCCCGTTGTTCACCTTCCGCATTTTCGGCGAATTCTGAGATTCGACATCCAACGCCGCAGTATTCATGAAAACCGTGTCTTCAACTTCCTCCTCGCTCTTCCGCCGCATCGGTCGGTCTCCCTTGCTTGCCCTGGTCATTCTGGTCGGGGGAAGCACCGGCTTGCAGGCCCGCACATGGTGGAATGAGGCTTGGGGCAACCGCACCAAGTTCACCCTCGACACCTCTGAAAACGGAATCGCTCTCCCGGATGCCGCCGGCACCGCGACGGTTCTGGTCAGGCTTCACGACGGGAATTTCGATTTCACATCGGCCAAGGAGGATGGAAGCGACCTGCGTTTTGTCGACAGCGATGACAAGACGATGCTCGCTTCGCAGATCGAGAAATTCGACCCGGTGATGAACGAGGGATTTGTCTGGGTGAAAATTCCCGACATCAAGGCCGGTGCATCGCGGGAAATTTACCTCTACTCGGCCCGCAATGAGAAGAAGAAGCCGGCCAAGGGAGAAAAAACCGATCTCCCCAAGACGGCCTTCGACAGCGATACGGTGACCGTTTACCATTTCAACGAGCACGGCACCCCTCCCGGCGACTCATCGGGCGAGGGTGTCAGGGCGGAGACTCCCGGCATACCCGTCGATGGATCGATGATCGGCGGCGGCATCAAGCTTGATGGCAAGAAAGCGATCAGCATCCCGGCGAATCCCAACGCCGCAGTGCTGGAAGCGGCACCCTTTACCTGGATGTCCTGGATCAAGCCGACGACGCTCGTGCCGAATGCCATCATCTACAGCCGCAAGGACGGCTCGTCGGGATTGAAGATCGGCCTGGATAACGGAGCTCCTTTCTTCGAGATCACGGGTCCTGCGGGCACGCAGCGCTCCGCCCCGGCCGCACCGCTCGTTGCTGGCACCTGGAAGCATCTTGCGCTGGTTTCCGACGGCACCCGCACGACGCTTTATGTCGATGGCAATGCCGTCGCGAACCTGCCGGTCGCCATGCCTTCGCTCAACGGGCCCGCTTTCATCGGCGGTGAAGAGGGCAAAGGCTCCTTCAGCGGTGAGATCGATGAAATGGAAGTCTCCAAGAGCGCCAGAAGCGCGGCATGGATCAAACTCGCCGCGCTCGGGCAGGGACAGCAGAATGCCAAGCTCCTTGTGGCCGGGAAATCCGAACCGGCGAAGGTCAGTTTTCTCGATAGTCTCGGTCTCTTCGGCTACCTGATCAAGTCGGTCACCGTCGACGCCTGGGTGGTGATCGGGGTGCTCGGTATCATGTCGGCTATCAGTTGGATCGTGATGGTGGCCAAGAACAACTACATCAAGAGCCTTTCGCGTGGCTCCAAGGAGTTCATGAACCAATGGCACCATCTCTCCAGGGATATCACCGCCCTGGACACCGACGATGAGGAGCAGCTTGCCACGCTGGGTGGAAAGGCCGATGCGGCGCACATCAAGTTCATCCACTCCACTCCGATTTACCGTGTTTATCATCTCGGCTGTCAGGAGATCCGGGCAAGGGTCACAAAAGGGGAGGGACTCAGCCACCGCTCCATCGAGGCCATCGAATCAAGCCTCGAGGCCCAGGTGACGCGCGAGTCGACACGCCTAAACAGCATGATGGTGCTGCTCACGATCTGCATCGCCGGAGGTCCCTACGTCGGCCTTCTGGGGACCATCATCGGCGTCATGATCACCTTCGGTGAAATCGCGATGCTTGGAGAGGTTGACATCAACGCGATCGCCCCCGGTATCGCCGCCGCGCTGCTCGCGACGGTGGCCGGTCTCGTGGTGGCTATTCCCGCCCTCTTCGGCTACAACTACCTGAGCGTTCAGGTAAAGGACATCACCACGGACCTGCGTCTCTTTGTCGAGGAGTTCATCACCAAGATGGCGGAGTTCTACCCGGAAAAGGACTATTCCGGATCCTCGCATTGATCCGCATCCCCTAACTTATCATCAGCCATGCAAGCCGATTCCGGAGGAGAAGCCATCGCCGACATCAACGTCACGCCGATGGTCGATCTTTACCTCGTTCTCCTGCTGATCTTCATCATCATGACCAGTGCCGGCATCCAGGGAGTGAAGGTCAATCTTCCCAAGGGGAGTTCCGCGCCCAGCATGGGCGGCCCCAAGACGCAGGCCGTGACCGTCAACAACGAGGGAGCCATCTTTTTGAACACCCTGCCGGTGACCCTGCCCGAACTGGAACAGAAACTTCAGGAAGCCAAATCTGCGAATCCCGAGACTCCGGTGGTCGTTCGTGGTGACAGTGCAACCCAGTATCAGGGAGTCATGGACGTGCTGGACGTGATCGGCCGCATCGGCATGGAGAAGGTGGGATTGGCTACCCAGAAGAGGCAATAAGGGAAAGCAACGAACGACCATGGGCATCAAGCCGTCATCAACGGAGAAAAAGAAAGCACCGCTGCCGGTGATCATCGGCGGAGCCTTGCTTGTTGCCGGCATTGCCGCCTTCTTTTTTTTCCGCTCCGGAGACGAAGAGAGTGCCCCCGCTCCCAAGAACGAGATTAGGATGGTGAGTCTGCCCCCTCCTCCCCCTCCACCTCCGCCCCCCCCGCCGCCCAAGCAGGAACCTCCCAAACCGGAGGAGCCAAAATTCCAGAAAGAGGAGGCCCCGAGCGAGGATAAGCCGCCAGACAAGGCTCCCGAGCCCGAACCTGCACCCATCAGCACAAGCATTCAGGGCAATGATGCCTCGGGTCTTGCCGCCGGAAACGGTGGCGGCATGGGTGGCAACGGCTTCGGTGGCAAGGGTGGCGGCGGCGGCAGCAAATACGGGTGGTATGCCGGCAAGGTTCAGTCCCGCGTTGCCGATGCCCTGCGGTCGCATAAAAAAACAAGAAGCGCCGTCATGAGCGTTCAGGTACGCGTCTGGGCTGACAGCACCGGCCGCATCAGCAAGGTCTCCCTTGCCCAATCCACCGGAAATCCGGAACTTGACGCCGCGATCAAGAGCGAAGTGCTGGCCGATGTCGTGCTCAGCGAACCCCCTCCCCAGGGTATGCCGATGCCGATCGTGATGAAGTTCAACGCAAGGCGCCCGAATTGATCTTTTTTCATGAAAGTGAACTTTCTCACCAAAGCTACGATGGTTTCGGCATTCCTTCTGATGGGGACCGTGACCGTTGTTTCTGGAGAATCCCTCTTTGACACACCCCCTTCTCCGAGCCCGGCATCATCCCCGCAGCCGGTATCCGGGGACTGGTCCAATCTCTTCAAGAATGGCGATGTGCCTTCATCGGCTCTGGAGCAGGGAGCCAATGCCGCCCCCTCCATGGCTGATTCCAATCCGGTGATATCAGGTGATCCCGATGCGGCCGCCGATTTGAAGTTGGCAACCACCAATGTGCCTGTTCCGCAGAACCGGGAAACCTTCCGGTTGGCCGAATCTCCTGCGGAAGCTGGAGCCACGAACACGGCATCAGATGCCGCCGCCACCAATCCGTCCGGCGCGGACACGAACGCTCTCCCTGCACCTGCCTTGACGTCAACGCAAACGAATGCGGTGCCGGAAAGCGGTGGTGGAACTGTCGCCAGCGGGACAAACGCTGCCTCAACGAATTCAAACGCTGTAGTCGTGACGGGAACAAACAATGTGTCGACGGGTGACTCCACAACCAATGCCACACCCGTGACATCAAGCTCAGATGACAGCGAGGCAAAAGAGGTCTCGCAATCTGCCTTATCACCCGCAAGCACTCCGTCACTTCACTCGGAGTCGGGCTCATCTAGCAAGAAGCTGCCTTCCTTGCCGGTGGATGCCCCCCCGAATCTCGAACAGCCTCCGGATGTGATGGCCGCCACCGCTCCTCCTCCGGTGACGCCCACGGAGAATGTCACCCTCAACCTGATCAATCGTCTGGTCCAACGCGGCATCCTCTCCAAGGAGGATGCCGGTGATCTGATTCGCCAAGCCAAGGAGGATGCCCAACGGGCTTCCCAGCAGTCGCAAATCGCGCAGCAGGCGGCGACACAGGCCGCAACCGCGCAGCAGATGGCAATGGAGGCCGCCGCCCCTCCCTCTTCGGACGATGCGGTGAGTGTTTCCTATGTCCCGGAAATCGTGAAGACGGAGATGCGCGACGAGATCAAGCGCGACGTGATGGCGGCCGCGCAGTCGGAAGGTTGGGCTCAACCCAACGTACCTGAATGGGTCAGAAAGTTCAGGCCTTTCATGGATTTCCGCTTCCGATACCAGGGAATCTATTTTCCCGACGGAAATTCGGATAATCCCTTGGACACCCTTAACTTCAATGTGATCAACACGGGACAGCCCTTCAATATTTCGCAGGCCAACGGGAATCAATCGCCTCCGATCGGCTATCCAACCTATGACACGACACAGAACAGGCAGCAGATGAGGATCCGCTTCCGGTTTGGAGCCGATGTGAATCTAGGTGACAATTTCACGGGTGGCTTCCGCATTGGCACCGGTCAAAACGGCAGCCCCGTTTCGGAGAACCAGACCCTTGGTGCGGCCCAAAACGGTCAGTTTGGAGGTGCCGGGGGCAATTTCAGCAACTATGCCATCTGGCTTGACCGTGCCTTCCTGAAATACGAGTTGGGAAGTGATCCAGACAGGATGGCTGCGCTGACATTCGGACGGTTTGACAACCCTTTCTACACGCCCACGACGATCATGTGGGCGAATGACATCGCTTTTGACGGCATTGCTGCCCAGGCACGCTACAAAATCCTGAAGGGGGTTACGCCTTTTGTCAGTGCGGGAATTTTCCCCATTTTTAACACGGACCTTAATTTTCCGGCATTACAGCAGCCCAAGATTCAAAGTTATGACAAGTATCTCTATGCGGCGCAGGCTGGTATCGATATGAAAATCACCAAGGATCTCTACTACAAGGGATCCGTGGGCTATTATAACTTCCAGAATGTTCAGGGACAGGTCTCGGCCCCTCAGGTTGCGTATGACCAAAACACTCAGTTCAGCACCGATGACAGCCGTCCCACTTTTGCACAGAAGGGAAACACCTACATGGCTCTGCGCGACATTCCGGCAGTGCCTGAAAACAATTACGGGACAATCAACCAGTTCCAGTATTTTGGACTCGCGACACCGTTTCAGGTTCTCTCCGCCAATGCTCGGCTTGAGTACCGTCATTGGGAACCCTTCGTCGTTTCGCTCTCCGGGGAGTGGGACCAAAATCTGGCATGGAATGCACAGAACATCATGAATAACGGTCCCTCCCAGCTTAAGGGAAACATCAACAACCCGGGGGCCAACGGTCTGGGGTACGGCGGGGGAAACAACGCATGGATCATCCAGACAAAGATCGGCCATGGTGCGCTTCAGAAGCGCTGGGATTGGGATTTCGGCGTGGCCTACCGCTATGTTGAGTCCGATGCGGTGATCGACGGGTTCTGCGATTCAGATTTCGGGGGAGGTGGCACAAATCTCAAGGGGTTCTCCGTGGGTGGGAACCTTGCGCTCTCGCGAAGCGTCTTTATCGGGGCCCGTTGGCTCAGTGCCACGGGAATCGCGGGTCCGCAGTACAAGGCGGACATCATCCAGTTGGACATCAACTCACGGTTCTGAACCGCTTCAAGACATGCACAGAAACAACAAGATCCGAGTGCTCCTGCTGACGGGGGTTTTCGCCATCGTTGCGGCATCCGCCAACGCTGCTGAAAAAAAGGGAGGGAACCCTGCCGAACAGAAAATGAGGGAAACCATTCGCAACACGATGATCCAACTGCGCGATGCGAATGCAAAACTGGCCGCCGCACAGGCCGCCCAGAGCGAGGCGGAGGAAAAACTCAAGGAGACGCAGAACCAGCTTGAAGAATTGACCAAGAAGTCCGCCTCAGAAAAAAAGAGCGCTACCGAGACCATCGATGATCTGAAGACCAAGCTCTCGGCAGCGGAGCTGCAGGTGAACCATCTGGCTGAGTCGCTTGCGAAGTGGAAGCTGGGGTATGCCAAGCTCGCGGATTATGCCAAGGCAACCGAGGGAAAACGAGCCGAGCTTGCATCCAAGGTCATTGTCCAGGATCGTGTCATCGCGGATCAGCGCGTCAAAAACGCCGAAATGTACCGGCTCGGCACCGAGGTGCTTGATCGATACGCGAAATTCGGTTTGGGTACGGCAATTCTTGCGAGGGAACCGTTTGTCGGGGTCACCAAGGTGAAGTTCGAGAATCTGGTTCAGGAGTACCAGAACAAGCTCGCCGACAACACAATCCGTCATGAGGCCCCTTCGGGCTCTAAAAAGCAGCAATGATGTCCCTGTCCACAATTTTTCCGAATGACCATGAACATGCAGACCACACTAAAACATACCGTGAAAACTAAATATCTCGCCATTGCAGCCAGCATGTTCCTGGCATTGCCCGTCATGCTCATCGGCGCAGATAACGCTGTCATCGCCAAGGTCGGCGAGAACGAGGTCAAAGCCGACGACATCAAGCCGTTCGTTGAAAAGCTGCCGCTCCGTGACCAATTGCTACTCTCGAAGGATACTGCCGCGATGAACGAGTTTGTCCGGGGAATCATCATCCAGCAACTTGTCTACAAGGAGGCTCTTGCGAAAAAATGGGAACAGCAGCCCCAGATAGCCGCCCAACTTGAAAGAGTCAGGCAGCAGGCCATCACCCAATCCTACCTGCAGTCCGTGGCGGCGCCCCCCGCCGACTATCCGTCATCGGCCGAACTGCAGTCTGCGTACGATGTCCTTAAGAAAAACAATGCCCTTCAGGTTCCCAAGCAGTACCATCTCGCCCAGATCTACATCGCCTGCCCCAAGGGAAGTGACAAGGAGACCGAGAGCAAGGCGCAGACCAGACTTGATGCCGCTGTCAAAGGAGTCAAATCCGGTGATTTTTCAGAAGTTGCAAAATCCCAGAGCGATGATCCCAACAGTTCCCCGCGCGGCGGCGACCTTGGTTTTCTGGCAGAGTCCCAGATCCAGCCTGAAATCCGTGCCTCCATCGCCTCATCCTCAAAAGGTGGGATCACGGATCCGATCCGCCTTAATGACGGTTGGCACGTGATCAAGGTTCTCGAGGTGAAGGATCCCTATACGGCAAGCCTCGACGATATCAAGGGATCGCTTGTCAATGAACTCCGCAATCAAAGAGCCCAGGTTCTCGCCAAGGCGTATCTTGCAAAGCTCCTTCAGCAATATCCTCTCACCCTGAACGAGATCGCCATATCCAAGCTCATCAATACAAAGGGGAACTGAAATCACCCGATCTCTCATCATGCCATGAGGCATGAAGGCCTTATGAACGCCAATCTGGGCGCTGGCATTTCGCTCACGGGAACAAGGGAATGACAGGGCGCCATTGTTCGTACGGACCTCATGCCTTGATGGGCATTCTTGCCGTGTCGCTCTTGTTGGAAAGTCCGGCCAAGGCTCAACTGGGTGCTTCCGAGGCGCAAATGGAAGGACTGCTCGGCAAACCTGTCAAAAGGGCCGGGGATCTCCTTCATTATCACAAGGCGCCTTATCGTGTCGTGGCACACATGTTTCACGGCCAATGCGACCAGATCTGCATCTTTTCCGCTGCCGAATCCGGCGGATTTCCAAATGCTCTCAGTGAAGGTGACATCGAGGTAATCCTTCGTGTTTACGGTGACGGCATGACCTGGATCCCGGTAGGACGCCTTTCAATGAACCGCGTTTGGAATTCGGGCGATGGCAAAAGTTTCGCCATCTACGAGACCATTTACAATAAACTGGTTCTCATGACCCGCGATGCCTATCGGCGCGAAAAAAAGGGAAAACCGTAACAGTCGGGACAGTTTCGACTGGTGCCTTAAAAGGCTAAGGCGATTTCTAGTTCAGTAATAGGGAGAGATGTCAATGATAATAATGTTACGGAAATGTAACATATTTCTTTTCAAGGCATCCCTCGAGCATCTACATCGAGGACATGCAAGCATTCAAGTCTACCCCTCCAGAAGTATCGCATCCCCCCACGGAGTGCTGCCATGGTTATGAAGATGTTCCGGAAATGTTCCCGGATTCGTACTCCCTATTGAAAGTGATAGCATATGGGCTCGTCATCACGGTTCTTCAGTTTTCCTTTTTGGTCATGATTATTGCAAAACCATGGCAATGAACATGCTATGGCATCTGGAGAATGCCTGCTCATTCCAAAAGACAAGTGTTTCTCATTGCTAGAAAAGCACCCCTAACTTAACGGAATCCAATAGACAAAGTGGGATTAATCAGAAATCCCCTACTTGGCGTCAGGAAGATGGCCTGCAGGTTTACTTTGTTCAGTGGCAAGTGATCGGGGTATTAGGGGGCAAGGTTTGCAAAAGACCCGCCGCCGGGGAGATGCCAATGATGACCAGTGATGGATTACTCGAAAACTCAGCAAGCTACGGGGGGAGTGTTTCTGGATACGGGTTGTTCGGAGCCAAGATGTTGCTTCCGACAATGATGGCTACTCGTCCACCATGGCCAGATCGCTGGCAGTGACCCGCAGGACCTCTTCGACGGAGGTGAGTCCCATGGACGCCTTATGCCAGCCGTCCTTTCTCAGGGGGATCATCCCATCGCGTATGGCCTGCTCCGCCAATTCCGTTCCTGTAGCCCTTTTTTGGAGCAGATCCTGAAGGGCCGGCGTCATCATGCAGATCTCCATGATGGCGAGCCGTCCAGCATAGCCACTGTTCCGGCAATGCTGGCAACCGACCGGTTGTCGAAGTCCCGCGGCGAGTTCCCCGGGAAAGCCGATCCTGTTGAGTTCCTCCGGACCCATCTCCGTGGGTTTGGAGCACTTGGAACAGAGTTTGCGGACCAGGCGCTGCGCCAGGAATGCCCGGACCGAGGAGCCGACCAGGAATGGCTCCACGCCCATGTCCAGTAGACGCGTGATCCCGCCAACCGCGTCGTTGGTGTGGAGGGTGCTGAAGACAAGGTGCCCGGTCAATGCGGCCCTGATCGCGATATCGACGGTCTCCACGTCGCGCATCTCGCCGACCATGATCACGTTGGGATCTCCGCGGAGGATGCTCCGCAGTGCATTGGCGAAGGTGAGGTCGATCTCGGGTTTCACGGCGATCTGGATCACCCCGTCGATCTTGTGCTCCACGGGATCCTCGATGGTGACGATCCTCCGTTCCTTGACGTTCAGCGAACTCAGGAAGGTATAAAGCGAGGTGCTCTTTCCGCAGCCCGTGGGACCGGTTACCAGAACGATGCCGTTGGGCATGCCGATGAGCGAGCGGATTTTCCTCTCCACGGAAGGCTCCAGACCGAGGCGCGCGAAGTCGAATTGTTCCTGCCCTAGCAACCTCAGGCTGACGTTCTCCCCGTGCACGCAGGGGATCGTGGCCACGCGCACATCGATGGGGCGCCCTTTGTGTTCCAGCGCGATGCGCCCGTCTTGGGGAAGACGTCGCTCGGCGATGTCCAGCGAGGCCATGATCTTCAGTCTGGAGATCACGGAATCCTGGAGGAGGCGGATCCTTGGAGGGACGGGTGCCTCGTGCAGGATGCCGTCGATCCTGTAACGGATCCTCAGGTCGTGACCGAGAGGTTCGAAATGGATGTCGGTCGCACCCTGCTGGAGTCCCTCTCGGAGGATCTGATTCACGAACTTCATGACGGAGGCCTCGGGATCCTCCCCGTCGAGCACGTTGATCTCCTCCCTCTCCGTGACAATTTCCTCGTCCCGTCCCTCCAGAAGTTCCTCAAAAGTCTCCGCGCCCACTCCATAGGCGGATTTCACGGCTTCTACCAGCCGCCTCCTGGTTGTCATCACAAGACGCACCGGGCCGGGATGGTGATGGGAGACTGCCTGCCAGGCAGCGTGGTCAAAGGGATCCCAGATTAGCAGACGCAGTTCGTCGCTAAGGTTCTCCCCTGCTTCGGGCAGGATCTGGAATCCGAGTGCCAGACTTGCAGGGAAGGAGGATCGAAGGTTTTCCGCGGGTGAGACATCGGACTCCTCCCTCCACTCCATTCCCAGAACGCTTGAGAGTTCGCGTTGGAAGTCGTGCTCGGCAACCATTCCGCTCGAGAGGATCATTCCCACAAGCGATTGCTGGGCGAAGGAGGAAGTCGACAACAGTGCGAGGAGCGATTCCCGATCAGCACAGCCGGCAAGCTCCGCTGCATGGATGAGGAGATCCTCAAGGCATGCAAAATCCATCGCGGACCGTTGCTGCGGAATGGCCATGTCGTTGGATTGGTGATTGCCGGCGATGGCGGAATTGCTCAGAAATTATCGATCTTCTTTTGAGGGAAGAGCTGGAATTTCTTCTTCTTTGGAGTCGGGGTCGGTGTCGGGCGTAGTTTTTCCTTGAGGGTGCGGGCCCGTTGGCCGAGGTCGCTATCCCCTCCCTGCTCCAGGCTGGCTTTCTCCATCGCCTCGTTGGATTCCACCACAATGGGTTGAATCATGACGACGAGCTCTCGGCGGACGCGTTTCTTGTTCGAGAGGCCTCCGGCAAGCGCCCCGACCACGGGGATCCTGTTGATGAGGGGGATGCCACGGTCATCCGACTGCTTGTCATCCTGGATCAACCCTCCCAGGACAATGGTGGAACCGCTCGGGACCCGCACGGTGGTGGTGAGTTCCTGTGTCAGGATGGTGGGGGCCTGGACCCCCCCGACGTTTTGGTAGGTTCCCACACGGTTATTCTGCTGGGCGATCACCAGATTGACTTCCCGGTCCGCATTGATCAGGGGGATGACCTCCAGCTTCAGCACGGCTGGAATGTAGGTGATGTTGGCCTGGATGGTGTTTCCGAGGGTGGTCCCTCCGGAAAGCGAAGTGCTCTGGGTTTGGGAAGGAACGGGAATGTTCTGCCCGTTGAAGATGACCGCTTTCTTGTTGTTGCTTGTGTACACGACAGGGCGTGAGAGAACCCGGAATTTTCCGGTTACTTCGAGGGCGCGTGCGTAGGTGCTCACTCCCTGCGCGATGGCGCCGTAGACGGTGAGACCCGTGAGTGAGGAGGGAAAGGCATTGATCGCATTGGTAAGTCCGCTGGTCACGAGGTTTGTCAGGACGCCGGCAATGCTCCCGTTGACGGCCGCTCCGATGAGATTGTTTGTTCCGCCGGTATTGATTTTGGCGAACCAAGAGGCTCCGTATTCCATTTCGTCATCGAGTTGCATCTGACCGATTACCGCGGCCAAATAGACCTGCTTGGGACGACGATCGAGAAGGTCGATGATCTGGGCTGCCTTGGCTTTGCTGTCGGGCGGACCGTAGACGATGATCGAGTTGCCACTGGAGTCGCCGATGATGCTGGTGGCGCCGATCGTTGCGGATTGGGGAGGGTTCTGGGCCGCCACATCGGTGAGTTTATCGGGTGTGTTCGACACGGCACCACCCGTCGAGGCCCCGCCTGGATTCTGGGAACTGCCTTGGCCCTGACTCTGCGGGGTGGGTTGGGATTTGGCGATCCCACCCGAAGAATCCTTGGAGTTCTGGTCATCCTTTCCCTTGAGCATGTCGACCAGGACGGGAAAAAGATCGCCCACGGAGATGTAGTTGAGGGGGCGTATAAGCGGTTGGTCCGTCTCAACGGGTTGATCAAGTTTCGAGATCAGTTCCCGGAGGTACTTGTAGTTCTCCGCCTTGACCACCATGAGGATCCTGTTGGTCCTTTTCTCGGCGATGAACTGGGCCTTGCCGCTGAGCAGATGAATGTCTCCCCCCGCTGACACCACGGCCCCTCCCTGCTGCCCTCCCTGAGGCGGTTGGGCAGGGGTGGAACCGCCCCCCGATCCCGCCCCGAACATCTGGTTGAGTGTTTCCACGACTTTTTCGGCATTGGCCCGCTGCAGAGGGATGAATTCCGTGATGATCTGGCTTGGTTCACGATCCACAATCTGGAGCAATGCGATCGCTTTCCTGATGATCGGGGTCTTGTCGGTGATGACGAGGGCGCTCGTGTTGGGCACGGCGACCAGGGATCCGTAGGCGTTCATCTGGACCACCCCCTGAACGATGGAGACGGCTTCGGACGGAGAGAGGAAGCGCAGCGGTTGGTAAAAGCTGACGATTTTGTCACCGTCCCTGGGAAGCTGTGACTCCTCGAGATAGAGAGGCAATCCCTCGGTTCGGGGGGGGCGGCTTGGGCCAAGGATCTTGACCGTGTTCTCGTCCACGGGGACTAGCGTGTAGCCGTTAAGGAGAAGGGAGCTCTCGATCAGTGAGATCGCCTCCTTGTGAGGAATGGGATCGGTCACCATGATGGAGAGCTCAGGTCCGGCAAGATTGGAGTCACGGATCAGGCGCTTGCCCGTCAGTTTTTCGTAGACAGTCAGTACCTCCGCGACCGAGGTGTGGGGAAACTGGATGGAAATGGTTTCCTGGGCAGTGGGAGGGGGTGTCGGCTGTGCGATCAGGGCTGCAATTCCAAGGAGGAGCAGCGCCGCGATGACGATCCCGCGCGAAGCGGTCCGGTGGGTGAGTGGGATCATGGGGCTGGGGTTGAGGGGGTCTGCGGAGGCGTGATGACAGGCCTGCGGATGATGCGCCTGCCCTGGGGAGTGTTCGGTGGTGTTTTCGGAAGGGGAGGGAGAGGTGGAAGGGTGATGCCGGATGGGGGCACATTCGCCGAGGCGGGGGAGCCTGGCACGGGAGCGGAAGCTTGGGCCTGGGGCGAGGCTCCCTCCATGAACCCGATGGTGCCCGTCTCTCCCCCTACGCGGATGGTTGCCTTGACGGGATTTTTGCCTTCACGGATCAAGGAGACAAGAGACATGTTTTTGGCATTTGGCCTTCCGGTCAAAAGCTCTCGGCTTTTGTCGGTCCGGTCAAAGACAAAGACCTGCTCCTCTCCGCCGATGGTGATGATTCCCGTCATGGCATAGCGTTCCGCCAGGGGGGAGCTATCCTCCAACGTGGGAAGGGAAAAGGGGGAATGGGCGATGAGTTTTGCGAATGCATCCAGTTCCCGCGGTTGTTTCCATGCCTCGGCGGTGTCGGGTGAGGCTAAAACCGCATCGGTAAGGCAAAGAAGCGCCGTCATCAGAGGTACCATCCATGGAAGTGACGTGGTTTTTGATCGCGAGTTCATGGATTGGGCAGCAAAGGCTTCGATCCTGCGGAACTATCGACCGGCTGAAACAGCTGGCGCAGTTCCAGATCAACCAGCACGTTCGGGGGTTGCGTGTCACTCTTGATCTCGATCTTGTCAATGGTCCTCCACGCGGAGGGGGTTTGCAGGGCAAAAAGAAACTTCACCAGTCCCGCAAAGGGTCCGTTCAGTTTCACGGCGACTGTCACGCTGGAGCCCTGGGGAGAGGACTGCGGGGGGAGAAGATTTTCCTCGATCACTTTGAGTCCCGACTTTTCCGCCGCCTCCCGCTCCGATTTCAGGAGCCCGGCGCTTGCGGCATCAGGTGCCGTTCCGGGCATGGGATGGGAGTCGAGCCATTCCGTGGTCCCCCGGAGAATTTCCCCGCGCTCGATCCATCCCTTGCTTTCTGCGATCCCGGCCCTAGTGGTCTCAATGGATTTCCAAAGGCCCGATCTCGCCTGCAGGAATGTCCTCAAGCCAAGCATGTTTCCCGCAAGGAAAAGCGCCCCGCAGAGGATCAGCAAAAGTCTTTTTTCGCCGGGGGCAAGCCGCTTCATGGTTTCGGGATATTGCGGGCCCCGGTCATCTCGAAGCGGACGCTGTTCTTTCCGGCAAGCTGGGGCTGGCCGGCCGTCCATTCGTATTCCTGAAGCCGGGGGTTGTTCCTGAGTTGTTCAATGAAGGAGTATGCTTGGGTGACATCGGTTGCTTCGCCTGCAATCTGCAGGTGATCCTGATCCATCGAAAAACCGGTCAGGCGAACCTTGCCTCCCTCCGTCGGCACGGCTGCCACGGCCAGGAGATCAAGCGGGTAGGTGGAGGGGTCCACGGCGCGGCGGGAGGTGTTCCAGCGATCCGATGCCTCCTGGGCCTTCTGGGCCGGTTCCAAGAGAGAGGCTGCCTCGCGGTACAGGCGTTTCAGTGTCACTTTTCGGATCAAGAGATCCCCGGCGCCCCAGAGAATCATAAGGATGTAAAGGATCATTGCCGCGGCGGCAATGTTGAGGAGGCGTTGCCGTCTGCCACGGAGATCGCGTTGTTTAACGGCCTCCGCTGGGGGTATATCAACCGACGGGGAAGGCGGAACCGGTTTGGGAAGGGAGGTCAGCCCCTCCTCATCGAGCCCGGCAATGGCATGAATCCGTGCCATGGGAAAGATCCGTTGAAGTTCTTCGGCAGAGATCTCAGCGGTTTCCGGCGGTATTCCGCAGAGGGCGATCGAGAGTGGCAGGTGCCCGATCACCTTTTCGGAAAGAAGCCTCAAGGCGCTCCTTTGAAGTATGCCGCCTGCACCATGTGCTTCCAGTGCGCAGAACCAGACCGGTTTTTTCTCCCGGAAGAAAGCCATTTGGAAACGGCCCCACTCCAGCCAAAGAACCAGATCATGCCCGTGCACGCTTCCAAGCACGTCGCAGGGGAGTTGGAAACGGGAAGACTCCTTCCACCCCGGGAGCATCGCTCCGTCAGGGAAGGGTTCCTCCGGCACAACAGCCATCACAAGACGTCTTCCGCCTGACTCCAGCACCGGGAGCACAACCAGGGAGTTTTCCATGCCCCGCTTGAGAAAATGCCTTCCGGAGAGCTCCATCCGCGCCAGGTCCGCGGGTGCGCCTTCCGAGGAGACCCAGAGGGGCCATGAATAGAGCAGGGAGGAGGGGATGGCCGTCACGCTCTCCTGGCCCCTGGGAATCGTGGAATCGAGGCTCAGACGCGCGGCCTCTCCCCCTTCGGCCGGGAACAACCACCGTTCCCAGGATCCCTCGGAGATGCCGGGGCGATCGAGGATGATGCCCGGAGGCACCTTGCTCCCTGGAAGAGGACGCCGCAAAGCCACGTGGGAAGAATCCCCGTCGGCGTTTCCCTGACCATGCATGGTGGGCGTTTCTGTCATCTCTGCTGTCATTGCTCCGACCACCCTAGCACAGGCGCTGCGGCTTGGGGATTTTCTGATGGGGCTTCGGCACAGATTACCGTGATGCGGTGCCGTACCCCGTTGCAGAAGCCGGTGCTCTCGATCCGCCGAACCCCGCCCTTGATTCCGCAACTTTCCATAATGAGATTGCGCGAGGAGCCGCTCACCCCCATCAGGGCGACGGCGTTGCTGAGATTATCCGGCTTCACGTCGTCGGCAGTCCCCTCGATGCCATCCTTGCCGGTGCGGAGTGTGATCCAGGCATCGGTCTGGATGGCCGTCAGTCCCAGGAAGTCGGTCAGGACTCCCTTGGGGGCACGCAGGATATTGACCGGGCCGTTGAAGTGGGTTGTGAAAAACGAACGATAATCAGGCCTGGCTTTCAGCACCGGATCAAATCCGATCACAAGCGACATCTCCTCGGGCGAGACGAACGGAGCCCCCGGTGGCATTCCGGCAAGACCTGCCGCATCATACTCCGCTTTCTTGGCCCCGTGCAGGGATCGGAAGGGGGCGGGGCTCTGCCAGTCAAAGAGCCCGTCGGCCGCCGCATCGGATTGATTCATGTCGAGTCCCCACGAAGCGAAGAGCCGTTTGAGAAGATCCCTCCGGTCCGGGACCCGCGAAAGGAAGTAGTTGGGGTTGATGAGGCCCGACTCATCCTTGATCACAACGTCGTAACCTTCCTCCGTATCCTTCGACTTTGATTGCAGCAGCGGATCGCCGGGTAGGATTCCGGGATTCATCGCCACGGCGACTCCCGAGAGCGCCTGCTGTCTTGCCCGGAAAAGTTTGCCCGCGCGCGTCTCCTCGACGATCCATGCGTTGATGATGCCTGCCAGCAGAAGGGCGATCCCCGTGAGCAATGCGATCGTCCAGAGCACCATCGGAAGAGCCATTCCAGAACGACCGGAAGCGGCGGATGGAGGTGGGAAAGGATGCCGGTTCATGACGGAGGTAACCTAGGTGCCGGGAGTCGGAGAGGGAACCGGCGATGGTGCCGGTGATGCCGCTTCCCCGGACGGGGGGGGGCCTACGGGAGGAAGAAAGAAAATCGCCTCCACGGGATCCGGAATGCCGCTGATCCCGAACTGGAGCCGCACCAAGGCAGGACGAGGACTGCCGACGGGCCACTCCTCCTTCCAGGAATCACCGGACAGAAAGGACCAACGAGGTTTCCTGACTCCGGGTAGAAGGGGTGTTCCGGGTGCTGCGAGAGCGGCCGCGAGTTCCCGCTCGTTCGCCTTGGGGGGGATTCTCAGCATGGTGATGGTTCTCGTACCGTCGGCACGTGGCCTGGCCGCAAGGACAAGAGCTCCTCCCCCGAGGCTTGGAACCCCGAAGAGACCCTGCACGTTGCCGAGCGTGAGCCTGGGTTCGGGATCGCCGCCGATGCCGCGCGCCACCTCGAGGGAGACCGTCGCCTGGGCGGGCAGATTAAGCAGGGCGTCGCGGGTGACGCGGAGGAACGCATCCACCCTGCGAAGGGTGAGTTGCTGCTCCATGGCGGTGCGTGAAGCCGTGATCGCGGAGTTTGAGATCGCGTAAATTGATCCGGCAATCAGTGCCAGGATCCCCATGGAGAGCAGCACCTCAAGCAGGGTGAAACCCCTGCGGGAGGATTGCAGGCCGTTTGGGAAAGTGCTGCTCATGGCCTGTTGATCAGGATCTCTGCACGGTCACTCTCTTTTCCGGCCCTGGTGATGATGGTCAGTTTCTTCAAACCGGCAACCTCGGCGCCGGCGGAGTTCCTGACGGGATAAGCGGCGAGGGATTCCTCCACGCGGATCCCCCGGTTCCGATTCGCCTCCACAATGCGAGGGGACCCCTCGGGGGGAGGGTTGGCCTGGCAGTATGCAAGGCGGGATTCCAGCTCCGATCTGCACAGGGACCTCTCCCTGACTTGCAGCGCCGCGTCCAGCGCGGTGTCCAGAGCGACGGCGAGTCCCGTCACCGCCAGCATGAATACGGCCAGCGCAATGAGGACCTCGAACAGGGTGAATCCCCCCGCTTTCAGGATTCTATTCCTCGGCATGGATGGGTTGCCCTGTGAGGGCGTCGAATGCCTCGGTGACCTGACGCTCTCCACTGCTGATCCGTAGGGCGAGAGGTTCGCAGATCCCGGCCGTGTTGAATTCCCAGACCTGATTCCGCCTCGGTTCATGGAATTTCGAATCATTGAATCCCCGCACCTCCAGTTTCCATCCCCGTGGCAGCGGTATCCCCTCCAGTCCCGTGGAGCACAGACGGAGGCGGCGCGGTTCTCCAGCGTCCATCGCTTCAGAGCGGGTCTCCCGAGCTTTGGAGATGATGCTTTCCATGGCGCGCTCACCCTCCGAGGAGGCAAAGGAGTCAAACAGATAGGGAAGCGCGGCGGAAACCAAGATCGCCACAAGGGCAAGGGCGATGATGATCTCAAGCAGGGTGAATCCCGCGCCGGATGAGATCCTATTTGCCGATATTGCCCTCACCCTCCGTCCCCTTCGGTCCAAGAGAGTAGAGGTCGTACCCGTCGGTCTTGAACTTCCCGGGGTTCCGGTAGACATATTCGTTGCCCCAAGGATCGAGCGGCACGCTCTCCATCAGCTTTTTCCAATGCTGGGGTTTGGGAGCCGCGGCCGGCATCTGGACAAGGGCCCTGAGTCCCTGCTCGGTGGTTGGTTTGCGGTAATTGAGCATCTCGTAGGTCCGAAGCTGCATCGAGATAGCCTGAATGTCGCTTTGGACACGCTGCTCCTTGGCCACATCGATGTTCCCCGAAAGCATGTAGATTGCGGATCCGACCAATACGGCGATGATGCCCAGCACGAGCATGATCTCAAAGAGGGTGTAACCCGCTTCGGCGCGCAAACGTGGTGATATGGTGATTCTGGGTGTCATCATCTTGGTGGGAGAGACGGTTTAAGTATTGTCACAAGGTAGATCTCCGCCAAGTCGGGATCACGGTCAAGGGGCGGCAGTTGAGGGCTCCGTGGCCATGCGAGGCTCGGCAGGGATGGTCGCGCGATAAAGGAAGGAGGGGGATGCCTCTCTGATTCCGTTGGTCATGGATCGGGATTCAGGAACCTTGATAGCCGACATCGGCATCGGATTTTCAGCAATCGAGGCATCCTTCACTGCGGCAGGCTGGGTATTCGATGCCGGAGGATAGAGTAAATCAAGGGAGGAGTTCCTAAGAAGGACGGGTTTTCCCTCGTCACCCGTCGAGCGGCGAAGGGTCATGGTCACCGAGTTTTCTCCCTCTTTCCAGAGGCGTGGCGGAACATAGAGGCTTCCCTTGCGCCATCCTGCCCTGAGAAGGCGACCCGATGCGGAGAAAAGGGTGGCGGAGTCCTGAAGAGGAAAGGGCTCCATGCCAATTGCTCCGAGAGACTCACCGTTCACGCTGACTTCGATCCATGATTCCGGATCGAGTCCGGCGACATCACTGCCGATCCATGATCCGGCGGGCACGGATCCCAACGGGACGATAATCTCCAGTTGCCCCGGTGAGTCCAGGGACGAAGCTGCGGTGAGGAGCTCCGCATGCACGGTCCGGCCCTCGGACCTGTCTCCCCGAGTGAAGGGGGAGGGGGTGTCATAGACTTCCGGCAGGGTAAGGACGCGATCATTGCCGATCACAAGGCCGGGAACCAAGCCGTTACCCGTCGACATGGCGGCGACAGCCAATTCCCTGCACGGCTGCACGGCAAGCGTAAGCAGCCTCCGGAATCTTCCGGCAAAGGAAACACGAAGGGTTCCACCATCCAGTGTCAGTCCCTGGGGGATCAGGATCGTGCGGGCGTTCAGACCGGGAGCCACGCCTGTCTCTCCCAGACCTGCGCTCAGAAGGGTCAGGTTCTTGTCCTGGGAAATCCACTCCACCACGGGACCGCCATCCCCGTTGTCATCGAAAATCACGGTCACGGCATGAAATCCGATGTCATCCTGGGATGCCAGGGGGGCGATGGGAACTTCCACGGCATCGGACTCGGGCATGATGCCAACACTCCCGGTGAACCAGTAAGGAATGGCATTGGTGGCCATATCCTTCCGGAGATTGATGGTGAGGGGAGGGATCGGGGGGAGGGAATCGCTTGTAACCCCCAAGAGAACGTCGGAGCCAAAAATGCCGCAGGCCATCACGGCGACGGCGAGGCGAAGGACGGTTCTCATCCGTTCTTAATTATCTTTCCGAGTCATCCACTCCAAGGCATTTGTCGGTTGTCGAGACGGGTGCAATGTTACAATTCAGTCACAAAACCCAACGGTGTTGATGAAAAATCATTTTGACACATCGTGCCGTCTTCGAATCGATGAGGGGGGCTTTTTCAAAAGCCATCTTCATGCCCTATTACACCTTCAGTGCGGTTGATGCCACGGGTCGTTCCGAAAGCGGGCGCATGGAGGCTTTGTCCGAGGCCGATGCCTATCGCAGGCTGCGTGAACGGGGGCTTCAGCCCGGGGGGATCATCGCCGAGGCAGCTGTTTCCCCCGGAGGTAAGGAAAAGTCCACGCCTGGTCGTCCGATGGGTGATGATGAGGTGTCACCGGAATCGGCGAGCCGACTTCCCCGCCTCACTGGAAAGCAGTTGCTCTTTTTCACCGAGGAACTCGCGGAACTCCTTGAGGCAGGCCTGCAGCTGGAGGGAGCCTTGAAAGTCATTGAGCAGCGTCAGGAGCGGACCCCGGTGAAAACTGTTGCTTCCACGCTTCGCCGGCAGGTGAGGGAGGGAGTCGGCTTCTCGACGGCGTTGCGGGGCTGCGGCAAGTCCTTTGATCCCCTCTACTGCAATCTCGTTGCTGCCGGTGAGGCCGCCGGTGCCCTCCCTCAGATCCTCAAGCGCCAGTGCGCCCACCTCGAGATGTTGGGTGAGCTTGGTCGGAAAGTGACCTCGGCACTTGTCTATCCGGCGATCGTGTTCACATCGGCGATCGTGCTGATGTTCATCTTCCTGACCTTTCTGGTGCCGCAGCTCTCGGTCCTGCTGGGCAAATCGGGTCAGAAACTCCCGGCGATCACCCAGGCACTGATTTCCGTAAGCCTCTTTTGCGGTCATTATTGGTGGGCTATCCTGCTCGTGATCTTCGCCCTCGGGGCGGCCATCCGCGCGGCCGTGGCAACTCCTTCGGGCAGGGACTGGTGGCACAGGAGGCAACTGGAGGTTCCCCTGGTTGGCGCCGTTCTCAAAACCCGGTTCTTCGCCGAGATGACCCAGAATCTTTCAACGCTTGTCTCCAATGGCGTCGGCATGCTTGCCTCGTTGGAGCTGCTCAAGGGAGCCACCTCCAATGTTTACCTGAAGGTTCTGCTTGAGGAGGTAACCGCCATGGTGAGGGAGGGATCCTCGCTCGCCGCTTCTCTCCGGAAAACCGGATTCTTCCCGCCCGTCCTGCTGGATATTCTTGCTGTGGGGGAGCAGACGGGAAATCTCTCCGGCTCTCTTCAGAGGGCAGCCAAGAGATATGACAGGGAGCTCTCCGGTAAAATCGAGGTGCTGACCACGCTCATCCAACCTGCCGTCATCCTGATCGTGGCCCTGTTTGTGGGAGTCGTTGCTTATTCCATGATCTCCGGAATCCTTTCCAGTGTGAACGCCCTTCGCGTCCACTGAGAGGCAGTTCTTCGTATTCCCCTGCCGATTCCTGCTCCTTGCAGGATAAAAATCCCACCGGAGTTGACGGGGCTCGAACCCGCAACCCCCGCCGTGACAGGGCGGTGCTCTGACCAATTGAGCTACAACTCCTGGGATGCCTCGGGGAACCCCGAGGGCCGACAATCATCCATGCATTTGCGGCCGGAGCAATCTTTTTTGTGACTTTCCGGCAGCGACCATTCATTCTTGCCGCCGACACACCATGGCCTATCCATCCTACGCAGCATTCCTGAAGGCCCTTGAAGATGCCGGCGAGCTCCGTCGCATCAGGGAGCCGGTGGCCACCGAGTTGCAGATCACCGAGATCGCCGACCGGGAGATGAAGTCTCCGGGCGGCGGCAAGGCATTGCTCTTCGAGAAGCCGACGATCAACGGCCGTGTCTCGGAGTTTCCGCTGGCGATCAATGCCCTTGGCTCCAAGCGCCGCATGGCGATGGCCCTGGGGCTTGGTTCCGTTGACGAACTCGCTTCGCAGCTGGAGTTCCTGATGAAGGCCAAGCCGCCCAAGAGTCTGAAGGATGCCTGGAAGCTCCTTCGCAACGGCATCGACCTCATCCATGCCCGCCCCCGCATGGTCAAGGTTGCTCCCTGCCAGGAGGTCGTGAGCGTGATGGGTGAGGGGAACGAGGGGGAGCCCTTTTCCCTCGACCATCTCCCGATCCTGAAGTGCTGGCCCCAGGACGGGGGGCGCTTCATCACGCTGCCGACCGTCTACACGAAGGATCCCGACACGGGTGAGCGGAATGTCGGCATGTACCGGATCCAGATCTATGACGGGAAGACCACCGGGATGCACTGGCAGGTACACAAGGTCGGCGCACGCCACGGGAAGCGCTACTACGAGCGCGGCGAGAAGATGCCGGTCGCCATCTGCCTCGGCGGCGATCCCGCCTTCACGCTGGCCGCCACCGCCCCGCTGCCCGACGGCATCGACGAGATCCTCTTCGCCGGATTCGCACGCAAGAAATCGGTCGATCTCGTGAAATGCGTGACCCAGCCGTTGGAAGTGCCTGCCGAGAGCGACTTCGTGATCGAGGGATATGTCCAACCGGGAGAGATGCGTCCCGAGGGGCCGTTCGGCGACCATACGGGCTTCTACACGCCGGTGGATGACTATCCCGTCTTCCATGTGACGGCAATCACCCGGAGAAAAGAGGCGGTCTATCCCTGCACGATCGTCGGCATTCCTCCGATGGAGGACTTCTATATGGGTGAGGCGAGCGTCCGGATCTTCCTGCCGATCTTCAAGATGAACTTCCCCGAGATCGTCGACATGGCTCTTCCTGCCGAGGGGACGTTCCATAACCTCGTCTTTGTCTCCATCAAAAAGCAGTACCCGTGGCAGGCCTTCAAGGTGATGCATGGTCTCTGGGGGATGGGGCAGATGATGTTCGCCAAATACATCGTGGTGGTGGACGAGGACTGCGACGTCCAGAACACCTCCGAGGTCCTCTTCCGCTGGATGGCCAACACCGACCCGCAGCGCGACAGCACTTTCACCAAGAACCCCATGGACAGCCTCGACCATGCGCCGACCGTCCCGAACATGGG
>JACCDS011163254.1_pt1 | contig 27399 bp, 20 predicted proteins | sample 7446441 | NCBI WGS metagenome assembly JACCDS01 (sample SAMN15323445, study PRJNA562643) | freshwater metagenome | isolation source: river surface water | place: USA:Blue River Watershed | collected 2017-08-17 | reverse complement strand
GTGAAGGTCGAGTTCCTGCTGCAGGCAGCCTAGGCCTGGAGCCTGAGCCCGACGCATCCCTGGAGAGGGCTGGTCCTCAAATCACCGGCGTGAGCTTGGCCACCGACAGCGCCAGCCACTTGGTGCCATGCCGCGGGAAGTTGATCTGGGCGCGCGCATCGTCACCCACACCTTCCAGCGTCAGCACCGTGCCCTCACCGAACTTGTTGTGGAAGACACGCATGCCGAGCTTGAGTCCTGTGGAAGCCTCTTGCGCCTTGGACACCACAGGCGCCGGGCTGCTGTGCGGCAGGCCGGTTTCGTTCTGAACATGGGCGCCGAACCAACCCCTACTCAGCGATCTTGCAGGATAGACGCAGCCACGCGTTCGCCCATCACGATGCAGATGGCATTGGTGTTGGTGGACGCGATGGTCGGCAGGGCCGAGCCGTCGGCGATGCGCAGGCCTTGCAGACCGTGCACGCGCAGTTGCGGGTCCACCACCGACTGTGCCGCATCGCTGCCCATGCGGCAGGTGCCGACCGGGTGCCAGGCCGTGGCGCCAGTGGCACGCAGATAGTCGACCAGCGCCTCGTCACTGCCACAGGCGGGCCCGGGGCGCTCCTCGGACTGAATCCACTGGGCCATCGGGCCGGCAGCCGCGACGCGGCGCGTCATCTTGAGCGCGCTCAGGCAGGCCTCGATGTCGCGTTCGTCCGTGAAATGGTTGGAGATCAGGCGCGGATTGGCCGCGGGATCCTTCCCCACGATGTGCGAGGACCCGCGCGAATGCGGCCGGATCTGGAAGGACGCGATGGTGATGCCGTCGTGTCCATCGATCGCCAGCTTGCCCTTGTTTCGGTTGCCCGAGGTGGAGATCTGCTGCACCTGCAGCTTGACCTCCGCTTTTGTGCCGCCACTTTGCGCCGGAACAAAGGCCTGGGCCGTGATGGTGTTACTCGCCAGCGGGCCATCACGCCGGGTCAGGTAGCGCAGGCCCGCTCCCAGCTTGCCGACCGGCCCACGCAGCACGCTGTTCCAGCTGACGCCTGGTCGGGTGCGGTAGACAATGGGACTGTAGACGTGCTCGGACAGGTTCTCGCCCACCATGGGCAGTTCATGCAGCAGGGGTACGCCGGCTGCTTCCAGCACCTCGCGCCGGCCCACGCCCGATAGCTCCAGCAGTTGCGGCGTGTTGAAGGCCCCGCCGCAGAGGATGATTTCCCTGCGCGCCATCAGCGACACGTCACGACCGGCGGAGCGCGCGTCGATGCCCACGGCGCGTTTTCCGTCAAAGCGGATACGCGTAGCCAGGGTCTCGGTCAGCACGGTGAGGTTGGATCGGCCCTCAGCGGGGTCCAGATAGGCCATGCGGGTGTTGCAGCGCACACCGTTGCGGGTGTTCATCTGCATCTTCGATCCGCCGAAGCCGCCTGCGTTGTAGTCCTTGACTCGCGCTCCCACCTTGGACGCGACGATGGCGTCCAGGAAGTCGTCGGCCAGCGAGTTGTTGGACTGGAACTCGGTGATGGTCATGGGCCCGGAAGTTCCGCGATAGGCCGCATCGCCGCCCTTGAAGCTCTCGATCTTGCGGAACCAGTGGCGCAGATCATCGTAGGACCAGCCGGGACAGCCGTCGGCGGCCCATTCGTCGTACAGGTGCGGCGTGCCATGCACCCAGACCATGCCGTTGACCGTGCTGGAACCACCGGTGGCCCAGCCCCGGGGCCAGTAGATCTTGCGGTCGTGCAACTGCGGATCGGGCTCGGTGAAAAAGTCGCGCAGGTAGATGCCTCGGCTCAAAACTTCGGCCACGCCCAGCGGGATCTTGGTCCAGATGTTCCGGTCGCGCGGGCCGGCCTCCAGCAGCAGCACGCTGTGCTGGCCGGACTCGGACAGGCGGGCTGCAGCCGCAGCGCCGCCGGAGCCGGCGCCCACGACGATGTAGTCAAAAGTATCGGTGTTCATGGTTGTGTTTCCGGGAGGTTTCAGGCGGCGCAGGCTTCTGCGGCGGAGTCAAAGAGTGCGAGGAAGGCCTCGATGGCGGATGCCTGCGCGGGGTCCACGGCCCCCGGACTCGCCAGAAAGCCGCGCAGACTGGTTTGCCCCACGTAGTAGCGTGCCCAGTCGGCATGGCTCACGCGCAGGAACAGATCACCATCCCGGGCAGCCGCCGGTGCAGGCAGGTACTCGCAGATGCCGTTGCGTACCTGCAGGGCATGGCAATGGTGCTGGTCCGTGATCTCAATGCAAAGACGTTGCCGCAAGGTGCCGGCCCTGGCGGGGTTCAGACGGATGCGGAAGAAGTTGATGTAGCGGCCCGGCTCTACCGCCAGAATGGCCTCGACGCTCGGCAGCACCGAACGCACTGGCGCGATCTTGTCTTCCAGCTCCAGCGCCTGGGTCAGGCAGAAATGGCGTGCGATGGTATTCGGGGCGCGGTAGGCGATCTGCCTCAGGGTTTGCGCCTGGGCCCGACGATAGTCCTTGCTGTCGGGAGACGTTGCAAGCAACCAGCCCACCAAGCGACTGGCCCAGACCAGATCACCACTCGCCATTGCCTCCTGGTATTGCTGGTACACGACCGCGGCGCCGCCAAAGCCCTGGACGATGCGCGCAGCTTCTTCGGCCAGGGGCAGGCGGTGGACGCTGGCGGCATCGCCATCGAACCAGCCGAAGATATGGCCGTAAAGGTGCAACGGGAAGTAGAAGAACTCGCTGTAGATCTCGGCGTTGTTGGGGAATTTGGCCAGGACCTCGGGCAGGCGCACGAAATCCTTCAGCGCATCGGGCGACAGCCCCTTGTTGATGCCGCGCAGAGTCTGGTCGATCATGTAGCTGATCGCATCCATGTACAGCTCCAGCGACTGCCGCACTTCCTCCTTGCCGACAACCGGCAGGGCATGGGTGTTGACCAGGTACTGGGGTTCGAGGTCGCGAATCACACGCAGGCCGTTGCGCCAGGAAGACGGGTCGCGGAAGACGTCGCCGCGCAGGGTGTAGAAGTTGAACAGGCTGGGCCAGAAGAAGTTGTTGTAGACCGCACCGAGTTCGGGCATCCACGCTGTCAGGCTGTCCTCTGAATCGGAGAAGTACCGGGTGAAGAATTGCATGCGCAGTCCCGCCACCACCATCTCCTGCCCGTCCTGCACCAGATGCGTGGCCGGGGCCGTGCCCTTGGCCTTGCCGGGCGGGATGATGGCGCCAAGACCGGTATCTGGCCCTTCGGGTGGCAGGTGCAGGGCGAACTGGCGTTCGTAACGGGCTGTCAGGGCCGGCATGGCCTCGGGGAATTCTCCGCCGGACGCGAAGCCGGTGGCGACCTGGGTCAGGTACTTGTTGACGTCATGGTGGCCGATGATGATGGCATCCGGCGCTTCGCGCAGAAAGGCCTGGGTACCATGCGCGTAATGGTTGTGGCTGTAGACGATGGCCTTGATCGGCTTGTCGCTGACCTTGCGGAATTCGGCCAGCGCCTTCTCGCCATCCTCCAGGTCGTCTCCGGTGTCGAAGATGATCAGGCCCTCAGGCGCCTCCACCATCATGCGGCTGGAGATGCCGATGCCGACCAGGTTCCAGATTCCGGGTGCCACGGCAATCATCCTGGGCGCCACCGCAAAGGTGGTGGTGATCGCCTTGAGGGTAGACACGGCCACCCGCGCGCCACGGGGCCCGTCCATCAGGGGAATGTCCTCGCCGCGGTAGCGGTTGAGTGCGTATGTCATGGGGACTACTATTGGTATATCTTGCTCAAGCGGAAAGCCAGGATGCCAACACGGCAAAACCCAGCTCTTTGTCACCACTGATCGCACTCACCGTGGCCGACAGACCGCTGCGGTCCTTGACCTCCCCCGCCACCAGCGATGCCCAGGACGCCACCGTCATGCGAAGCAGTACATCCGGCGTGCTGTTCAGCCCCGGCACCACGGCGACGACACCATGGCGCAAGCTCAAGGTGTAGTGGTTCTCATCGATGCTGAGGTGTACGCAGCGCGCGCTCTGGGCGCTCAAGGCCGGGTCGACCCGAAAGCGCAGGGCGTTGACATAGGTGGCCACGGGCATCTGGCGCACCGTGGCCGCGGACACGAAGTTGATGGGCACCTTGCGCGTGTCGACCTGGCCCTCCAGCTCGTGCGCCTGGGTCAGGTACCAGGAGCGGGTGTTGGCCGCCGTGGTCACCTGGCCCATGGCCCGCAGGGCGTCGGCCTTGATCTGTCGCCCCGCAGCGCTGTTGGCACCGGCCCGCAGGGCCTGGGTGGCCAGTTCGGCCGCCCACTGGTATTCCTTTTTCTCCAGCGCGGTCTTGGCCTGCGCCAACACGGCCTCGACGCCACCGGCCAGGGCACTCCAGCGCCGCGCCGACTCCTGCTCGGGCAGGGGGTGCAGTTCCACCGTGTCCGAACCAAACCAGCCGACCAGGCCGGCGTAAATCTGCCGCACGTAGTAGGACAGCTCGCCGTAGTACTGGCCGGTCAGACGGCCCTCGGCCAGGGCCTTGGGCAGTTGGACGAAACGGACCAGTTCGTCGGGTGAGAGGCCGAGGTTGATGCCACGCACCGTCTGGTCGTAGGTGAACTGGATGCAGTCGCGGTATTCGGTGACCGCCTGACGGACTTCGGCCTCGCCGCTGATGGGCACGCCATGCACGCCCACCAGGTGGCGCGGCTTCAGTTCCAGGATGCGGTCCAGGCCAGGCAGCAAGCGGACCGGGTTGCGGAACATCTCGCCGCGCAGGGTGTAGATGTTGAACATCACCGGCCACGCGATGTTGTTGATGACCACGCCGTCCTCGGGCATCCAGATCAGCAAGGTGTCGTCGGTGTCGCCGGCGTGGTGCCAGAACTGGAAGGGCACGCCGTCGATGCGTTCGCTCTGGCCATCGTCCAGCCAGCGGTTGGGACGCACGAAACCGGGGGTGGGGGTGTAGCGTTCGAGCGGGAAAAAGGTCTCGCCCAGTCCCTGGTTGGGCATGGCATCGGGGCCTTCGTGCGGCAGAAACATGCCGAACTGCATGGCCACGCGCCGCGTCATGAACGGCGCGAGATCGCCCAGGGCACGCGACATCACCTGCATCAGGTCCTTGTGCGCATAGATGGGCAGCGCATCGTCCTGGCCGGCCGGCAGGTAGGTGCGCGAACCCAGGGCGTAGTGGCTGTGGGTGTAGATCAGCGCGCTGACAGCACGGTCCGTCACCGTGCGGAAGTCCTCCAGCTGCTCGACCGATTGCTGCACACAGTCGCCCGTGTCCACGACGATCATGCCGCGTTCGCCCAGGACCATGGTGGAATTGCCCAGACAGCTGCCGAGCTGGCAGTAGACCTTGTCGGTCACCTTGTGCAGGCGGCGCGAGAGAGCGTGACCATGGGCGATGTAGTCGGCGTTGGCCACGGCGCCGCGTGGCCCGGTCACTACCTTGACGGGGTGACCCATATAGGGGTTGTTCATGATGGAAGCAGCAGGCGAGGCGCTCAGTTGAGCTGGAGGTTTGCGTTCTTGACGGCCTCGGTCAGCCACCGCAGTTCGCTGCTGATCAGGTCCTCGAAAGACTGGGCCGAGGGGCTCGAGAACGGGGTAGTGCCCATGCCACTGAGCTTGCGCCTCACTTCGTCATTGGCCACCGCGGTGGCGATCTCGCTGCGCAGTCGTTCCACGATGGCGGCAGGCGTGCCCTTGGGCGCCGCCAGTCCACCCCAGAACACCAGCGGGGGCTCGTCGAAGCCGGCTTCCTTGATGGTGGGGACGTTGGGCATGGCCGGATGGCGTTTCGTGTCCAGCACAGCGAGGGGCCGCAGCATGCCCTTCTGGGAGAACTGCAGCGCCAGCGCCATGGCCAGCGGCAGGTACTGGATCTCGCCGGAGACCAGCGCGGTCACGGCTTCGGGCATGCCCTTGAACGGCACGTGCACCGCATCCATGCGGTTGTGCTTGCTGAATTCGGAACACCACAGGTGTTCAATGGTGCCGGGGCCGTTTGAGCCGTAGTTCAGGGAGCCTGCCTTGGCAGCCCCTGCCTCCACCAATTCCTTCACTGTCTTGTAAGGCGACGCAGCGGGCACCGACAGCACGGCAGGCATCGTGCCCATCAACGACACGGGCGTCAACGTCTTGGGCATGTCGAACTTCTTCAGACTCACCTGGGCCGCGATCATGCCAGGGTAGATGTACACCATGGAGTAGCCATCAGCGGGCGCTTGGGCGATGGCCTGCATGGCGATGACGAAGCTGCCACCGGGCCGGTTGTCGATGACGAAGGATTGCTTCATCTGGGTCTGCATGGCGGCCGTCAGGACCCGCGCCGTGGCATCGGCAGCACCACCGGCCGGTAGCGGCACGATCACCTTGATTGGCCCTTTGGACGGAAAGGCGTCCTGGGCCAGCACGTTCGTGCCCCCTAGGGCCCCGGCGCCCAGGGCGGCCAGCGAGGCCAGGACGTGACGGCGGTGGATGGATGTAGTCATGTTTGTCTCCTGTGTGTTGTTGAAATGACGTGTTCGGGGAAAATCACTGCGGTTCAAGGGCGGCTGCGCGCATCATGCGTTCGGTCGCGATGATCTCGGCGGCAACCACCTTGGTGAAAGCCTGGCTGCCGCTGTTGGTCACCTCGAGCCCGGTGGCTTCGATCTTTTCGCGCACGGCCGGCTGGGTCAACACCTGGCGTACGGCGGCCTCGATGCGCTGCACTGCGGCCGCCGGCGTTCCGGCGGGCACAGACACACCACCGAAGGCCAACGTGACCAGGTCCGGGAAGCCACTCTCGGCGATGGTCGGAACGCCGGGCAGGCGCGGGTTGCGGCGCGTACCGGTGACAGCCAGGGCACGCAGTTTGCCGGCCTCGATCTGCGGGGCCGCCACGCCGGTGATGGGCAGCGCAAACAGGACTTCGTCCGTGAGAACCGCCAGCGTGCTGGCCGCGGCCCCCTTGTAGGGAACGTGCACGGCCTCGGCCTTGGCGTCATGCAGCAGCCATGCGGCCGCCAGATGCGAGGGCGTACCTTGGCCGCCCGATCCGTAGCTGACCGCACCCGGCTTGGCACGTAGGCGGTCCAGGAGTTCCGACACGGTCTGGATGCCTGAGCGCGGATGGACCACCAGCACTGCATCGGTCACGCCGATCATGGCGACGTGCACAAAGTCCTTCATCGCATCGAAGCCCGGTGCCTTGTAGATGCGCATGTTGGCGGCCAGGGGCGAACCGGCATACAGCCAGGTGTTGCCATCCGCGGGGGCCCGGCGCGCCAGTTGGGCCCCCAGGTTGCCGGCCGCGCCCGGCTTGTTGTCGACCACCACCGGTTGGTTCAGCACCTTGGAAAGCGCCTCGCTTAGGATGCGGCTGTGGATGTCGGGCGCGGATCCTGCCTGGTAGGGCACGATCCAGCGGATCGCGCGACCAGGCTCACTCTGGGCCTGGACCATCGCCGGGACCATGCCCAGGGTCAAGAGCCAAGCCCCGAGGTGTCGCAGAAGGCGGTAGGTGTTCATGGTGTTTCAGTCCGTTGCGGGCAACAAAATGGATTGCGTTTCGAGATAGGCGTGCAGGCCCTCGGGGCCGAACTTGCGGCCGAGGCCGGAACGCTTGAAGCCGCCAAAGGGCATGCCCAGGTCCATCTCGGCCCCGTTGACATGCACCATGCCGGCCCGCAGGCGCGGGGCCACGGCCAGGGCGGACCCTCGATCGGCCCCGATGACATAGGCCGAGAGGCCGAAGTCGCTGTGGTTGGCGATGCGCACCGCGTCCTCTACGCTGTCGTAGGGCAAGATCGTCAGGACCGGACCAAAGGCCTCTTCCTGCGCCACATGGGCATCGGGGGTCACATCGCTGAACACGGTGGGGCGCGCATACCAGCCCCGCTCCAGCCCCGCAGGGCGGCCCGGACCGCCGGCGACCAGGCGTGCGCCCTCGGCCACACCCTGCTGGATGAAACGCTGCACATGTTCGAAATGGGTTGCGTTGCCCAACGGCCCCATCTGGGTCGCCGCGTCTGCAGGCGCCCCCATCACAATGCCCTGTGCCACCGCGGCGGCCACGGCCTCGGCCTGGGCCAGCTGGGCACGCGGCACCAGCAGACGGGACGGCGCGTTGCAGCTCTGGCCGCTGTTACGCAGCAGGCCGGTGGCGCAGGCCTTGACGGCGCTCACCAGGTCCGCGCCCGGCAGAACGATGAAGGCCGACTTGCCACCCAGCTCCAGCACCATGCGCTTGCACAGCCCGGCCGCCATGGCGCCGATCTGCTGGCCCGTGGCCACCGAGCCCGTGAAGGACACCATGGCCATGGCCGGGTCCACCACCAGGCGACGTCCGACGAACGCGCCCGCGCCGTGAACCATGTTGAACACCCCCGCAGGCACGCCTGCGTCGTGCATCACCTGGGCCAGCAGCGTGGCGCTGGCCGCGGCGTACTCGCTCGGCTTCCAGACCACCGGGCAACCTGCGGCCAGGGCCGGCAGGATCACCCCCATGGGGCCGTTGATGGGCCAGTTCCACGATGTGATGAGAACCGAGGGCCCCACCGGCTGGTGCACCACCTGGTTCTGCCCGCGTGTCTCGGTGAACTCGAAGTCCTTGAGCAGTTGCGTCCATTTCTGCACCTGCATCAGGCCCGCGGGGACCTGCAGACGTTCGCACAGGACACGGGGCGCACCCAGGCTCTGCTGCACGGCATCGATCAGCGCCGGCATGTGGCGCTGGAAGGACGCGCCGATGGACTGCAACAGTTCAAGTCGCTGCTCACGCGTGGTCGACGCAAAAGCAGCAAAGGCCTTTTCAGCCGCGTGGGCCGCGGCATCGGCATCGGCCTCGCTGCCCAGCAACACGGTGGCCAATGGCGCTTCGGTGGCCGGGTCCAGCAGGGTCAGGCGGTCGCTGCCGGTGCTGGCGACCCAACGGCCATCAATGTAGTGGCGATCGTAGACGGTGGTCATGGGCGAGTTCCTGGTGAGATGTACGTGTTACTGGGGACCCGCTGCGGCACGTGCCAGCAGCGTGGCGTTGTCCTGACCCAGCCCGGGTGCCGCACCCAGGGAGGGATGCTTCACACCACCGAAGCGGGCGGGAAAATACAGTTCGGCCTGGCCATCGGCCGCCATGTCGACGAAGCCACGCGCCCGCATGTGAGCATCGTCCAGGGCCTCGCGACCGAGATAGGCAGGGGCAACGGCGGTGTCCACTTCGTGCAGACGCTCAAGCCAGACCGCGAGCGGCTGGGATGCGATGGCCGCCGTCAGCGCTGCCGCCAGTTCGCGCTTGTGCGCGTCACGCCCCTTGCGTGTGGCCCAGCGCGCGTCGGACAGGGCCGGCGCGAGATCGGCCACGGCCGAGGCAAAGGCCAGCCAGAATTTGTCTTCCAGGGTGCCGAAGCTCAGATGCCGGCCATCCGCTGTACCGTAGAGGTCGCTGTCGGCCATCACATGCGGCAGTTCCGCGGGGTCGGCGGCCGGCGGCGAAGCCAGCATCATGGGGGCGGTCCAGGCGGCGATGGCGTCGAAGATGGAGGCATCGACATGGCTGCCCTTGCCACTTGTGCGCGCCTGCAGCCAGGCCATGCTGATGGCCAGGGCCGCGCTCTGCCCCGCCACCATGTCGGCCAGGCGCACCTGGGGCCGGGCCGGATGATGATCGAGCTGGGACGGCACAGCGAAGTAGCCGGCCAGGGCCAGGAAGTTGAGGTCATGCGCCGCGCGGTCACGGTAGGGGCCACTCCAGCCGAAGCCCGAGATGGAGGCGACCACCAGGCGCGGGTTGCGCTGCTGCAGTTGCTCGACCGACAGGCCCATGCGTGCCAGGGCGCCCGGACGGAAGCCCTCGACCAGCACATCGGCGGTCTCCACCAGCTTGAGCAGGGCCTCTCGGTCTGCGGCCTCCTTGAGGTCCAGGGTCACCGAACGCTTGCCGCGATTGACCAGGGTGAACATCACCGGGTTCATGCGCCGCACCGGATCGCCCGTGGGCGGCTCCACCTTGATCACCTCGGCGCCAAAACAGGCCAGCAGCCAGGTGCAATAGGGGCCTGGCAGCAGCAGCGAGAGGTCGAGCACGCGGCAGCCGGACAACGATTGCGGCGCGCCGCCGCCCGTCGACAGGGACTCAGGCGCCATGGCCCGACTCCAGCATTTCCTTGGCCACGGTGTTGCGCAGGATCTCGCTCGTTCCGGTCAGGATGCGCAGCATGCGCAGCATGCGGAACAGCCACTCGACCGGATTGCCGCGTATCAGGCCGGTGCCGCCGTGGATCTGCACCGCGCGGTCGGCAATGCGGAACGCCGTCTCCGAGACGATCAGCTTGCACATCGAGGCTTCCATGCGCAGTTCCGAACCCGCGTCCAGCCGACGCGCGGCGTCCATCATCATGGCGCGCGCGGCATAGAGTTCCGACCCCATGTCGGCCAGCATGTGCTGAATGGATTGAAACTGGCCGATGGTCTTGCCGAACTGGCTGCGCGAGTTGGCACGTTCCAGCGACAGGCGCAGCGCCAGGCTGGCATAGCCCGCCATGGTGGCGCAATGCAGCAGACGGTTGAAGTTGATACGGCCAATGCCCAGCTTGAAGCCTGCACCTTCGCTGCCGATCAGGTTGGTCACAGGCACTTTCAGATCCGTCATCTCCAGGTCGGCATGGCTGGCCTGGCCATGCATGGCCACGTAATCGCACACCACCTTCATGCCTGGTGCATGCAGGTCGACAAAGAAGGCCGAGATGCCGCGCGCGCCCTGGGTCGGGTCGGTAACGGCCAGCAGGATGGCCACATCGGCATAGGGCGCGCCCGAGATGAAGCGCTTGCGGCCGTTGATCACGTAGTGGTCGCCATGCAGCTCGGCCCGGGCCTGGATGGCCGCGGCGTCGGAACCGGCGCCTTCTTCCGTGAGCGCGAAACAGACCGCCATGTCGGCATTGCAGACTGGCTTCAAGAAGCGCTCGACCTGATCCGGCGTGGCAACGCGGAAGAGGTAGCCGATCCGCGGCGGGCCGCTGAGTTCGCCCAGCACATGGGCCGAGAGCACGGCGCCCGATGCCGCGACGGCCTCTTTCACCCTGCACATCTGCTCGGCATTGAAGCCGGTGCCCCCCTGCGCCTTGGGTAGCATCAGGCCGTAGAAGCCCAGCTCGGCGGAGCGTTTCCACAGGCCCTTGAGCACCTCCTTGTCGGGCATGCCCTCGTAGCTGATCTGGTGCGCGCGCTCCAGCGGGATCACCTCTTCCTTGATGAAGCGCAGCAGGGCCGCGATGGTGCTGTCGACATCACCGAAATCGGCGTCATAGGGATGACTCATACACGACGCTCCTGTCCTGTCCAGTACGGTTCGCGCACGAGGCGGCGCACGATCTTGCCATTCGGGTTCTTGGGCAACTCTTGGGTGAAGTCGACGCTGCGCGGTCGCTTGAAACCCGGCAGGCGTTGCGCACAGAAACTCAGAATGTCCTCGACTGAGGCTGACATACCCGGCTTGAGCACGACCACGGCCTTGATCGCCTCGCCCCATTCCTCGTTGGGCACGCCTACGGCGGCGGCTTCGTAGATGGCCGGATGCGCAAACAGCACCTGTTCGACCTCGGCCGGGTAGATGTTGAAACCACCGGAAATGATCATTTCCTTCTTGCGGTCAACAATGAAGATGTAGCCCTCTGCGTCGACCATGGCCAGATCGCCCGTCCGGTAATAGCCCCCCACGATCGCCTCGGCCGTGAGCTCGGGCGCATTCCAGTAGCCCTTCATCACGTCGGCGCCCTTGACGATGATCTCGCCCACCTCACCCGGCTGGATGTCCCGGTCGTGGGCATCGACAACGCGGACCTCGGTGTCGCCGTAAGGGCGCCCGCAGGAAGCCAGGCGCTTAGGGTTGTGGGCCAGCGCGTCCACATGCTCTTGCTCCGTCAGGAGGGTGACCATGGAATTGGTCTCACCCGCGCCATAGCCCTGGGTCAGGATGGGGCCGAAGGTGGCGATGGCTTTCTCGACCAGGGACGGTGCCATGGGCGCGGCGCCGTAGAGCACCAGATTGAGCGACGAGAGATCGTACTTGGCGATGTCCGGATGGTTGACCATGCGGTTGACCATGGTCGGAACCATGAAGAGGCGGGTAACGCGCTCCCGCTGGATAGTCTGCAGCAGTTCCGTTTCCTCGAAGCGCCCCAGCAGCAGGCTGGTCGCGCCGCAGAACATCAGATACATCAGGTTCATCCCGCTGGCGTGCGTGATGGGGCCCACATGGGCCTGCACATCACCCGGCTGAGCCCGCCGCAACGGTGACATCAGAAACTTGCGCACCATGGCTTCGCGATTGCCAAAGGTCTGCATCGCGGCTTTGAGCACCCCGGAACTACCCGAGGTGTAATGGAGAACGGCCACGTCATCGGCGCCCATATCCACCTGCACGGCCGCATCAGCGGCGGCGGTGATGAAGGTCTCGTATAGTTGATCGCCACCCTGCTCGGTGGACACAATCAAGCGCAGACCCGGCACTTCGGCGCGCCGCGACTGCACCGCCGCGGCATGCTCGCCATCAGCCACCAAAACGCTGGCTTGCGAGTCGCGCAGGGTGTGCATAGTTTCTTCCAGGGTCAGGCGCGCATTCAGTGGCACCTTGATGAAGCCAGCCTTGTAGCAGGCGACCTCGGCCTCCACCAGTTCAGACCGGTTCCATGCCTGAACGGCGACACGGTCGCCCTTCCGCACCGAGGCACCGGCCAGGGCGCAGGCCAGGCGGTTCGCGCGCTGTTCGAACTGGGCGAAAGTAAAGCGTCTTGCGCCGTCAATCAGAGCCAGACGGCCAGGCCAGTAATGCGCTGCACGCGTCGAGATCGCCGCGAGTTTCATTTTGTCTCCTATGCAGCAAGCGGGTGCGCTGCTTCTTGGAGACAGTTTAGAAAGAGACAGGTCGCACGCCAAATACCATCGGGACCTAGGCCCTATACTGATCCGTTATGGCCTCACTTGAGTCGATGCTGTCCCTGCGGCAACTGCGTTATTTCGTCAGCGTGATCGAGTACCGCGGGTTCACCGCTGCCAGCACCGTCTTGCATGTGGCGCAGCCTGCCCTGAGCCGACAGATCGCCCAGCTCGAAGAAAGCTTGGGCGAGCAGCTGCTGGTGCGCCTGCCCGAAGGCGTCCAGCCGACCGAGACCGGTCGACGCCTTTATGACCTGGCGCGCGAAATACTGGAACGCATCAATGGCGCCGAGGCAGAGCTGAAGGGCGAGGCGCGCGAACCGCAGGGCCGGGTTAGCGTGGCGCTGCCGGCGACCTGTGGCGCCGAGCTGATCACCGACCTCATCAAGATCTGTACTCGGGACTACCCTGGCATCGATCTGCAGGTGACGGATGGCATCAGTTCGCACACCGGTCAAGTGCTGTCGTCGGGTTTGGTGGATTTTGGCGTCATCCCCAATGCGGAGGAAGTGGTCGACATCACGACGGAACCGCTTTTTCGTGAGCAGATGTTCCTGATTCGCGGCCATGATGGACGAACTCGTCAGCCCACGGAAGTCGAGATGACCGAACTACGCGACTTGCCTATCGTGATCGGCCCCAAATCCATGCACCTGCGTCGCTTCCTGGAAGTTTCGGCGCAGTCCCAAGGCATTCCGCTAAACCTGCGCTACGAGCAGCGCAGCGTCAGCACCATCGCCGGGTTCGTGCGTGCGGGGCTGGCCGTTACGGTCTCCAACTGGCCCTCGTACATGGAATTTTTCCCGGCCGGCACGGCGATCGCCCAGCGCATCGTCAATCCATACCTCTGGCGCACGATCTCCATCGGTTATCCGACGGCACGCCCCCTCAACCATGCCGCCCGGGCAACCTACGATCTGGTCAAGCGCCTGATCCTCAAGCGCGTTGCCGAGGGGGCATGGCGCGGCGATCCGGTAATGGACTTATCAGATTCTGGCGGTCCACGCTGATAGTGGCCTGGTGAGCGGAAAAAGAACGACGGCTGTCATTGACGAATCCAAGCCAAGTGACGTCAATCAGCTGAGTTGTCCAATTGACAGCAATTGGCCGCTTCCGGGTTTACCCCAGGTGCGCCATAAGCTGACTCTGGCCAGCACGCCTGGCCCGCCGGTAACTCAAGAAGTAGTCCTTTGGCGATTCCCGGCGCATCCTAGGTGCCCCTCAACTCGATGGGAGACCGTCATGGAAGCAGTAGGAAACACCACTCATCGTGAGCCGTGGAACAAGGGCAAGATCGTCGGCCAGAAGGCATCGTTCAAGCCCAAGGACATCTGGGCACTGCGTGCCCGCCATCCAGATGGAGGGGCGCATACGGGAACTTGCGCTCCTCAATCTGGGAATCGATAGCAAGCTGCGCGGGTGCGACTTGGTATCAGAGATGTGTGCCATGGCGACCAGGTGGCGACCCGCGCCATCGTCATGCAGCACAAGACCCAGCGGCCAGTCCAGTTCGAAATCACGGCAGCCACCCGAAATGCCTTGCAGGCGTGGATCAAAGATGCTGGGCTGAAGCCGGACAACTTCCTGTTTTCCAGCAGAATTCATGACTCACCTCATCTCGGCACCCGCCAGTACGCGCGGATTCTCGGGCATTGGGTTGACGAACCGGGGCTTGACCGTGCCGACTATGGGACGCATTCGATGCGCAGGACCAAGGCCATGCTGATCTACCGGCGAACCAAGAATCTTCGCGCCGTTCAGTTGCTCCTGGGGCATTCCAAACTGGAGTCAACCGTGAGGTACTTGGGAATCGAGGTCGATGACGCCCTTGAAATCTCGGAGCAGACGGAGATCTGAAAGGCTTGACGGTGTTGGCCCGGCCCAACTGCCATGCCAACGCCGTCATTGTCGGCCATGGGGGGGCGGCGACAAAGTGGTGGTCACGGCCAGAAGCGGTCGCGTGCAAGCGTTACCGCTGAGCCAACGTTGAAGTGTCATCGATCCAGCCATCAAGGCTCCTCTCGATCTTTGAACGAGCCTGGTCGTACTCTCTTTTCAGCCGAAAAATAAGTTCGTGAGTTGGCACAATTGCATCTATGGCTCCTATGCCTTGGCCACAACCCCAGATATCTTTCCACGCCTTGGCATTGCTTGAAAAATTCATTTTGCCGGAATCTGAAGTGGGTAAATTCAGGGGATCCATACCGGCTGCGCGGATAGACGGGGCGAGGTAATTTCCGTGCACACCAGTGAATAGGTTGCTGTAGATCACATCATCGGAATTGCACTCCACGACGGCTTGTTTGTAGGCATCAACCGCATGGGCTTCATGCGTGGCGATGAACGCGGAGCCTATGTAGGCAAAGTCTGCTCCCATGGCCTGTGCCGCCAGGATGGCCCCCCCGGAGGCGATCGAGCCGGACAGGGCCAATGGACCGTCAAACCATTGACGGACCTCCTGAATCAGCGCAAACGGACTCTTTGTTCCTGCATGTCCACCTGCACCTGCCGCAACTGCAATCAGGCCGTCAGCACCTTTTTCTATCGCCTTGTGGGCGAAATTGCTGTTGATGATGTCGTGCATCACCACACCACCGTAACGGTGTGCCGCCTGGTTGATTTCCTCCCGCGCCCCGAGTGACGTAATAATGATCGGAACCTTGTATTTCACGCACAAATCCATGTCGTGTTCGATCCGGTCATTGCTCTTGTGCACGATCTGGTTGATGGCAAAGGGCGCGGCCGGATTGTCCGGATTGGCTCGGTTGTGGGCTGCCAGAGCTTCGGTAATTTCCGCCAGCCACTCATCGAGCAGAGATGCTGGACGCGCATTGAGTGCCGGCATGGAACCGATCACGCCGGCCTTGCACTGCGCGATCACCAGCTTGGGGGTGCTGATGATGAACATGGGCGAGGCGATGACGGGCAGCCGCAGATTTTGAAAACAAGCCGGAAGTCTCATATCCTGGAAATGTTCAGATTTAACTTTGGCAGACGAGATCTGCATCTCTTCCACTCATCATGATCGAGTCAGCATTGGTGTTGGACGAAGGTTCCGTAAGGGACGTGGCCAATACGATCCCCACGATGATGTAATCAAACTCCATGTGCCCACAGTTAGTTTGGTATATCTGCTTCGGCAACAGCGACTGTCAGAACTTTTCCTGGATTGAGCAGGCAAGCTGGGTCCATCCACTGTTTGAGCTGTCGCATTTGCCGTAGCACCGGGGCAGGGATGTGGTTGGCAAGCGCCTCTCGTTTGTCCAGTCCGATACCGTGCTCGGCGGAGATTGAACCGTTGCGGGCCACTACCCCTTGGTAGACCAGCTCAGCGATGGCCTTGGCATGGGTCATGGTGTCCACGCCGAGGTTAACCACGACATGAAGATTGTTGTCCGCCACATGACCGAAGACCACCAGGCGCGCCTGAGGCCAGCGCGCGCTGAGACTGGCACGCAGTTCATTCACATAAGCCACCATCTGCGCCACCGGCACACTGACGTCGAATCCGACCGGTGGAAACATGTGTCGCACCAGCTCCGGGATGTCATTGCGGATGGCCCAGAGCGCATCGCGCTCGCCTTCGGATTGGGCAACGACCGCATCCTGAACCAGCCCGCCTTCCAACAACCGTTCCAACACGCCCTCAAAGCGCTCGTGATCGGATTCGGCGTTGCCTCCCTCGGCTTCGATGAGCAGGTGTGCAGCAACGCCGTCGGTGCCGACCGGACAGCGGTGCTTGCTGCCGGGAGCCATGGTCATGACATTGACGAAATCGGGCCACATCAGCTCGAAGGCCGAGAGTGTGCCGCCCAATCCGCTTTCCAGGCGATTGAGCACCTGCGGAAGGCGATCCAGGTCAGACAGGGCCAGCCACGCGGCATCGCTGGAGCGGAAAGCCGGTCGCAAACGCAGCACGGCACGCGTGACGATGCCCAGCGTGCCCTCGCGGCCGATGAAAACCTGCTTGAGGTCGTAGCCGGCGTTGTCCTTGCGCACCTCGGCCATCAAGTCCAGCACCTGGCCATCTGCGGTCACCACCTCCAGCCCCAGCACCTGCTCGCGCATCATGCCAAAACGCAGCACGCGCTCACCCCCGGCGTTGGTGGAGATGAGCCCCCCCACGGTTGCGCTGCCACGCGCCCCAAGATCGACCGCAAACAACATGTCCTGGTCAGCAGCCGCATCCTGCAAAGCCTGCAACACCACGCCGGACTCGACCACCGCCACGCGCGAGTTCGGATCGATGCGTTCGATGCGGCGCATGCGCTCCAGCGAGAGGTACCACTGCCCTTCACACGTGGTTTTGAGGGCATCGACCAGGCCGGTGGCGCCACCCACCGGCACCAGTGCGCGCCCGGCCTCGCGTGCGATCTGCACGATGAATGCCACCTCCGCCGTGCTGGCTGGACGCAGCAGCGCAACGGCGGAAAATGTCTCGCCGCGCAGATTGAGCTGGCGCAGCGCCGCATCTTCGGGCGCCACAAGCACGGCGGGACCGCAGCGCTGGAGGATGCGGGTCAGAAAGGGTTGGTCATCAGTCATGGAAAGCTCCTCGACTCACGGACGAGCCGACTCAATGAAATTACCCCCCCCGCAAGTGACACACTGAGTCATTTGCAGGGGGTCCTCCGGTGTCAGCGCCCCGCGAGAATGAACTCCGCGCATTTCTCGGAGATCAGCACCGTGGGGGCCGTGGTGTTGCCGCCGGTGATGGCCGGCATCACCGAAGCGTCGGAAATGCGCAGACCCTCGAGGCCGTTGACCTTCAGGCTGCGCGCGTCGACCACGGCGCGGCTGTCTGTGCCCATACGACAGGAACCCACGGGGTGATAGTTGGTATCGGTGCGCTCGCGGATCACGGCCTCCCAGTCGGCATCGGTGTGACAGTCGGCAGTGAAGAGATCCCGCTTGATGCGAGTGCCCAATTGCTTGGAGGCCTTGACGAGGCGATCAATGCGTTTGGCACCTTCGACCAACTCGCGCACATCATCGGGATGATCGAGAAAGTTCGGATCGATCAGGGGTGCGTCGTTCCATTGTTTGCTCTTGAGCTTGAGCGTGCCACGGCTCTTGGGCCGCAGGCTCAGGATGTGGCAGGACAGGCCGTGGCGAGGTTCCAGCGTGCGAGCGTGATTGATAGCCAGGCCAACGACGAACTCATACTGCACTTCCGGCCGCGGGCTTTGTTTGGTCAAACGCATGAAACCATTGACCTCCGCAAAGTTGGAGGTGAACATACCGCGACGCTCGGCCTTGTAGCGTCCCCACTGGTTCCACAGCCCTATCAGGCCTTTGGGTGACAGGCCCATCAGACCGTCGGCGTCCGGGATGTGGTAACCGAGAATGAAGTCGGGATGATCGTGCAGTTGGTAACCCACCTCAGGCAAGTCGTGCACCATCTGGATACCCAGAGGCTGCAGATCGCTGGCACGCCCCACGCCCGATAGCTGCAACAGCTGCGGCGTCTGCAAGGCACCAGCGGCGAGGATCACCTCCTTGCCGGCGCGGATGATGCGTGATTGGCCCTTGTGCATCACCTCCACACCCACCGCGCGCTTGCCCTCGAACACGATGCGCATGACCTGGGTGTTGAGATGAATGGTCAGGTTCTTGCGCCCGGACCGAATCGGATCGATGAAGGCGTGGGCAGCGGAGCAGCGTTCACCATTCTTCTGCATCACCTGGGCAACGCTGTAGCCCTCCTGCTCAGCACCATTGGGATCAGTTTCCCGCAGACCGGCATCGCGCAGCATGTCGGTAAGGATCTTGTGATAACGGTTGTCGGTGCGCAGCGCCGCTACATTGAGCTCTCCACCCTGTCCGTGGAATTCGTTGTGGAAAACCTCGTTGTTCTCTGATTTGCGAAAGACCGGCAGAACGTCCTTATATCCCCAGCCCGGGCAGCCGAGCGCCTCCCATTCATCGTAGTCACCCGGGTGGCCACGCATATAGACCAGCGCGTTGATGGCAGAGGAACCACCCATGCCCTTGCCGCGCGGCTGGTAGCCGATGCGGCCGTTCATGCCTTTCTGCGGCACCGTGTCGAAAGCCCAGTTGAAGGCGTTCTTCTTCGGCACATTGGCGATCAGCAGCATAGGCACTCGAACTGTCGCGGAATCGTTGGGGCCCCCGGCCTCGATCAGGCAAACCGAAGTCTTGGGGTCGGCCGACAGGCGATTGGCCACCGGGCAGCCACCGGGGCCGCCACCAACAATGATGTAGTCATGCATCTCACTCACAGGTTTGTCTCCTCAATAATTTGATTGTGTAGAAATTGATGCGTCTCGCGAAGTTGAATGTTTCAAGTCAATCTGCCAGGTGTTGCCCTCCCACAGAGTTCAGGTCGGCGACGCCCATCAGACCCAGCGACGTTGCCAGTTCATGTTCCATCTGGCCCAACCAGCGCGTCACACCGGCCTGTCCGCCGGCCGCATTGGCGTAGACCCACGAACGCCCGACCATGACACCCTGGGCCCCCAGGGCCCGGGCCCGGATGATGTCGGTCCCGCTACGTATGCCACCATCCACAAGAATGCTCATCTCGCGCCCGCCCATGGCCTCCGCGATGCGTGGCGGAGCCCTGGCTGTGGGAACAGCGCCGTCCAGCTGGCGCCCCCCGTGGTTCGATACCACGACGCCCTGCACCCCCATGTCAGCGGCCGTGCAGGCGTCGTCCACTTCAAGGACGCCTTTCAGAATGGGGCCATCCCACAGGCTACGCAGCCATTCAATGTCTTTCCAGCTGACACTCGCGTCGAACTGCGCGTCCAGCGTCTGCTCGTCGAGACTGCCACCGTCTACGTAGCCAAACAGGAACGAAGGCAGGCGGCGCTGCGCCAATGTGCGCCAATCCGCGAAGGATGCAGGAATGTGAACGGGTTGGCTCACCGTGTTTGTCCTTAACGGTTACGCCAAAACATGATGTCCAGGATCTTGCTGGGCAGGCCTTTGTACGGAGGCATCAGGAAGTCCAGAGCCCGCAGACGGCCTTGCTGAAACACCGGACGCAGCTTGGAGAAGGTCAGAAAACCCTCGTAGCCGTGGTAATGGCCCATGCCGCTGTGACCGACACCGCCAAAGGGCAGGTTGTGCAGCGCACCATGGAGCAGCGTGTCGTTCACGCTCACGCCACCCGACAGGGTCTGCGACAGGTAGTAGTCCTGCAGCGCACGGTCATGGCTGTAGATATAGAACGCCAGCGGGCTATGACGGGAGCCGATGTAGTCGACCACGTCTTCCTTGCGGCGATAGGTCATCACCGGCAGCAGTGGGCCGAAGATTTCGCTCTGCATGATCAGCATGCCGTCGTTCACGTCCAGCACTGCCACAGGCGGCATGATGCGGCGCGCCGGATCGCCCTTCTGTCCAGGGCACAGCGGAACAATGCGCGCGCCCTTGGCCTTCGCGTCGGCCAGGGTTTCCCGCAGGCGGTCATACTGACGCTGATCGATGATCGCGGTGTAGTCGCCGTTGGTGAGGTCGGGGTAGCGCTTGGCCAGGATACGCTGGGCATGCCCCACAAACTCATCGACGCTGTTCTCAGGCAGGAACAGGTAGTCCACATTGGTACAGATCTGTCCGGCGTTGAGCATCTTGGCCCAAAGGATGCGTTCAGCCGCCTGGTCCAGGGGAAAGTCTGGAGCGACAACGCAGGGCGACTTGCCTCCCAGCTCCAGCGTCACCGGCGTCAGATTGGCCGCGCAGTTGGCCATGACGGCCTTGCCGGTCTGCGGTGAGCCGGTGAAGAACATGTGGTCGAAAGGCAGTTGGGTGAACAGCGGGCCCACCGACTGGCCTGGACCGCCGTCCTCGAAGATGGCCAGCTTGTCGGCCGCAAAGTAGCGCGGCACCAGGGCCTTGAGCAGGCGCGCCATGTGCTGCGAGTTCTCCGACATCTTGACCATGGCCCGGTTGCCGGCCGCAAAGGCACTGATCAGGGGCTGGAAGGTCATGGCGATCGGGAAGTTCCAGGGCACGACGATGCCCACCACGCCCACAGGCTGTGGGAAGGTATAGGCACGGGCCAGCGGGTACTGCGTCGGGTCCAGGCCGCGCTTGCGCGGCTTCATCCAGCCACGCAGATGACTGATGGCGGCCAGTGCCGATTCCTGTCCTTGCAGCAGCTCGGCGAACAAGGATTCAAAGCGGCTGCGGCAGCCGTAGTCTTGGTTGATGGCCTCGACCAGCGCCTCGCGGTTTTCCAGCAGCAGGCGATGGATGGCCTTCAGATCGGCACGGCGTTCCGCAAGGCTGGGCATGCGGTTCCGCTTGTACTCCGCGCGCTGCGCCAGAAAGGTCGTGCGCATGTCCTCGGGGATTTGCGGGGACAGTTGGATATGGTGATCAGTTTGCGTGGGCTTCAGCATGGTGTCATGGCGTTTCGTCAGTGATAGGCAGCGCCTCAAGCGGCGTATGGATCAGGCAATCCCGCCCTTATTCCGGCCGCAGGTTGATGGCGTTGCCGATGGCTCGGTAACGGGCGATTTCCACCGCGTAGAAGCGGTCGGCCTCGGCCAGCGTCATTGGCTGGGCCGGAATGACACCGGCGGCCTCCAGCTCTCGACGCACGGACGGCTGGTTCATCGCCTCAGACAAAGCGGCATTGAGGCGCTGCGCCACCGGCTCGGGCGTGCCTTTGAGGACCTGCACGCCGACCCAGGCGTCGAACACGAAGTCCTTGACCAGACCAGTTTCGTTCATGGTCGGAATGTTGGGAAACAAAGGATGGCGCGACGCGCCGGCATAGGCGACGGCCTTGAGCTTGCCTGTCTGGATCATGCCGGCCACTGGGCCGCCCAGGGGCATGAACACCATGTCGATCTGGCCGCCGACCAGGTCACCGAACATCTGAGCGGCCCCCTTGTAGGGCACGTTGAGCATCTTGATGCCGGTGTCTTGCGCGAAACGCTCGGCCACTAGGTGGTAGATGGAACCACGGCCCGTGCTGCCAAACGTCATTTCCGTGCCACTGGCCTTCTTGGCCAATTCGACCAGTTCCGCCGCGCTCTTGACCGGAAGGTTCGGGCGGGTGACGAGCATGATGTTGGCGCTAGCAATATGTCCGACCATGCGGAAATCTTCGGACGCATAGCGAGTCTTCAGGGTCATGGGCGTCTGGATCAGTTCCAGCGGGGTGCCGGCCATGATGATCTGCCCGTCGGTCCTAGCGTCGCGCGCCTTCTGCGCGCCGATCGAGCCGCTAGCGCCGCCGAGATTCTCGACCACCAGAGTCTGGCCCAGGGCCTTCTGCATGGCAGGCAGCACGATGCGCGTCGACACGTCGGCTGGACCACCGGCCGGGTAGGCGACGACCATGGTGATGGGCTTGTCGCTTTGCGCGTGGGTCGTGATTGCCAGTCCCGTAACGGCGATAGCCAAGCCAGCGCGAAGGACGCGAGGCAGATGAATTGACAGGTTCATTGCGATCTCCTGGTGTAAGTTGAATGACGATGGGGCTCAGGCTGCCCGAGGCAGGGCAGCATCGGCTTGCGCAGGCAAGTTTGCGAGTTCGGTCAGCAGCTGCTCACGCTTGTCAGCGGCGGCTGTGGCCTGGGCCTGCTTGACGTGGCCGTAGCCGCGGATGCTTTGCGGCAGCGACGCCAGCTTGACGGCCGTCGGCAGCTTCGCGACGTCCAGCACGAGCAGCATCCGGTTCATGTCAGCTTCATACTGCGCCAGCAGTGCCTGGTCGAGGCTACGCTCGGCGTTGTTTCGGAACGGGTCAAGCCAGCTGCCGCGCCAGCCCCTGAAGCGCGCCATCCAGCCCATCACGCTCAACATCCAGGGCCCGAGCTCGGCCTTGCGGACCTTTCCGGTGACGGGATCGGTCTTCGCAAACGGCCAGGCCCCGAGGTGGAAATGCAGCTTGTAGTCGCCCTCGAATTCGCGTTCCAGCGCCGCCTTGAAATCGGGCGCGCTGTACAGACGTGCCACTTCCCATTCGTCCTTCACGGCCAGCAGACGGTGGTAGTTGTGCGCCACGGCGCGCGCCAGGGCGTCGCCCTGGCCCAGCGCGGCCTCGGCCACGCGTACCCGTTCGACAAACTCACGGTAGCGCCGGACCAGTGCTTCACCGGTGTGGGCGCGCAGATGCGCGCTGCGGTGGGCCACGGTCTCCTCCAGGCTGCGCTTGATGCGTGGCACGAGCGTGACCACGGTCGCCGGCTGGCGCTCCTTGAGCCAGCGCTCCACGGCGACCAGGTCGTGCGCGGCGCGGCGCCCCCAAAGGAAAGCCTGCTTGTTCATGGACACCGCCATGCCGTTGAGCTCGATGGCGCGATCGATCGATGCGAGCTTCAGCGGCACCTGGCCGCGCTGCCACGCCGCACCCAGCATGAACATATTGGTCGCGATCGGGTCGCCCATCAGCGCGGTGGCCAGGCGTTGGCCCTCTAGCAACAGCGCGCGCTCGCCCAGAACATCACTGATGCGCTGTATCAGCGCCGCGGCGTCGGCCTGCCAGTCCGGGTTGCGCGAGAAGTCGGCGGTCGGAATCATGTCGGTGCACACGACCGCCGCGCCATGCTGAGGATGCAGCCGGCTCAAGGAGTCGTCGCCAGCCGCCACGATCAGGTCGCAGCCAATCATGGTTTGCGCCTCGCCGTTGCCAATGCGCGTGGCATGCAGCATGGCGGGTTGCGGGGCGAAGCGCACGTGCGAATGCACGGCACCGTACTTCTGCGACAGGCCGGTGATGTCCAGGCTGGAACTGTAGGCCCCCTCCAGATGCGCGGCCATGGCCAGCGTCTGGCCAATGGTGACGACGCCCGTGCCTCCGATGCCGCCGACCAGCACGCTGTGCAGCGCATCGAGTTGCGGCACGATCGGATCGGGCAAAGGTTGCGTCCATTCGGACGCCTTGGGCTGGGCGACCGCGAGCTGCGTCGCCTTGCGCAACGCACCGCCGTGCACGGTGACGAAGCTGGGGCAGAAACCGTCCACACAGCTGTAATCCTTGTTGCAGCTGGCCTGATTGATGCGGCGCTTGCGGCCGAGTTCGGTCTCCAGCGGCTCGATCGACATGCAGCCCGAAGCCTGGCCGCAGTCGCCGCAGCCTTCGCAGACGGCGGGGTTGATAAAACTGCGCTTGGCCGGGTCGCTCCACTTGCCGCGCTTGCGCAGGCGGCGGCGCTCCGTGGCGCAGGGCTGGTCATAGAGGATGACGGAGACGCCCGCAAACTCTCGCATCTCTCGCTGCACAGCCTCCATCTGGTCCCGGTGGTGCACCATAACGCCGGCAGGTAGCGTGACACTTTCGTAGCGCTCGGGCTCGTCGGTGACCACCGCCATCTTCTGCACGCCCTCGCCGGCCAGGATGGCCAGGGTCTGCGCCGGGCTGAGGCTGGCGTCCACGGGCTGGCCGCCGGTCATGGAAACAAAGCCGTTGTAGAGCAGCTTGTAAGTGATGGGCACCTTGGCCGCCACCGCCTGGCGGATGGCCAGCAAGCCGCTGTGGGCAAAGGTGCCGTCGCCCAGATTGGCAAACACATGTTTCTCGGCGGTGAAAGGCTGCTGACCCAGCCAATGCATGCCCTCGGCACCCATGTGCGAGGGCATGCTGGTGGTCTTGGGATTCACAAGGATCGCCATGGTGTGGCAGTCGATGCCGGCCAGCGCGCGGCTGCCCTCGGGCACACGCGTGGAGCGGTTGTGCGGACAGCCGGAACAGAAACCCGGCATGCGGGCCGGCAGTCCCGGTGTCGCGCCCTTGGCGGGTGCTGCCGCATCGACGCCAGCCAGGACGCAACCCGGTTGCGCCTGCTGCATCACGCCAGCCAGCACGCGGGCCACGAGCTGGGGAGAGATCTCCGCCGCATTGGGAAAGGCCATGCGACCTGCGGCCGGATCGAAGACCGTGCCTTCCAGGTGCTTGCCCACGATCTTCGGGGCCGCCGGCCCGCCGTACAGCACCGCACGCAACTGCTCCTCGATCAGCGGTCGCTTCTCCTCGACCACGACGATGGTCTGCAGGCCTTGCGCGAACTCGCGCACGATGACCGGATCCAGCGGCCAGACCATGCCCAGCTTGAGCAGGCGGATGCCGGCAGCGCCCGCGTCCTTGATGCCCAGGTTGGCCAGCGCCTGCTGCACGTCCTGCCAGCTCTTGCCGGCCGAGACGATGCCGACGCGGGCTTCGGGCGCGGCGGCGGTGATGCGGTTGATGCCATTGGCGCGTGCATAGGCCAGCGCCGCGCTGATCTTGTGGTGGTACAGGCGGTCTTCCTGCAATAGCGCCTGGTCAAAACCGCGGATGTGGTAACCGGTTCCAAAAGCATCCTTGGGCTCGCTGGGTTGCTCGGGCAAGGTGATGGCCGGCGAATCGGTTGCCACATAGACCGAACCGCCTCCTTCCACCACGTCGGTCACCAGCTTCAGCCCGACCCAGCAGCCGGAAAAGCGGCTCATGGCGATGCCGTGCAGGCCATAATCCAGCACTTCCTGGGTGTTGCTGGGATAGAGCACCGGCATGCCGACGGCGACGAACACCTGGTCAGAGTAGTTGGCGACCGTGGAGCTCTTGGCGCCGTGGTCGTCACCGGCCAGCGCGACCACGCCGCCCATAGGCGACGTGCCAGCCATGTTGGCATGCCGCAACGCGTCAGTGGAGCGGTCCACCCCCGGCCCCTTGCCGTACCAGAGACCAAACACGCCATCCACCTTGGCGCCCGGAAAGGTTCCGACATACTGAGCCCCCCAGATGGCGGTGGCGGCCAGGTCTTCGTTGAGGCCGGGACGAAACACCACATTGGCCGCCTTCAGCGCCGCCTCGGCCGCCCACAACTCCATGTCGTAGCGGCCCATGGGCGAACCCCGGTAACCGGATATGTAGCCGCCGGTGTTCAACCCGGCCGCGCTGTCGCGGACGCGCTGCTGCAGCGGCAGGCGCACCAAGGCCTGCATGCCGGTCAGGTAGACCCAGCCCTGTTGCGTGGTGTATCGGTCTTCCAGCGAAGCCGGATTGCGTGCCAATGTTGCGTTCACAGCCTTGTCCCTTATCTGGTGGCGTCCCTGGCGGCGGATATCAGCCGGGCTTCGAAGCCCAGCCGCCACGCCGTACTGTTGCGGACAATACAAACTGAACCAAATTGCGTCAAATGCATTCTTTGCCGATATATGATGCAAAAAGTGCAACACAAAAGGAGTGCAACCGTGGCCGCGGCAACGCCTTTGAACTTGCGGCAGCTCAGGCACGCCGTCCTGCTGGCCGATGAGGCCCATTTCGGACGCGCTGCCCAGCGCGCCTTCTTGTCCCAGTCAGCATTCAGCCGCAGCATTGCCACCCTGGAGGAACAGGTGGCCATGCGACTTTTTGACCGCGGCCCGGGCTTCGTGCGCTTGACGGCGGCGGGCGAACGCATCGTCTCCCGCGCCCGACGCCTGCTGGCAAGTTCGTCTGATCTCGCGCGCGAGCTGGACTTATTACGCTCCGGGGATCTGGGTGACATCGTCGTCGGAGCCGGCCCCTATTCCGGCGCCAACCTGATGGCGCCGGCCGTCGCCGAGCTGCACGGCAAGCACCCTGCTGTCAAGGTGAAGCTGGAGATTGCGGAGTCGCGGGTGTTGCAGCAACAGTTGCTCGACGACAAGATCGACTTCTTCATGGCCGACATGTCCGAACTCGGCGTGCACGCACACTGTCAGGTCGAGCGGCTGGGCGTCATGCCTGGCACGCTCTATGTGCGCACTCAGCATCCGCTGGCTCGACGGACGTCCATCACGCTGGCGGAACTTCGTGGTCAGCGCTTTGCCAGCGTACACCTGCCGGCTCCAGTTGCACGGCGACTGGGGACGGAATTGGGCGCGGACGAAGAAGGCTTGCTGCCGCTCGCACTGGAGTGCGAAAGCGCACTCGTGCTGCGCGAGTATGCACTTCGGCACGACGTCTTGATCAGCGCACCACAGGGTTTCTTTGAACTGGAAGTGCTGGCCGGTCAAATGTGCGAACTGTCGGTTCCAGAACTGAATAACCGGGGCGCCCAGACGCCTTTGCGCATGGAGCTTGGGCTGGTATGGCTGGTCGACCGCACACCTTCACCAGCCATGGTCTTGCTCGTTGAACTTCTGCGGACACGAGCTACTTCGATGCTGTTGCCGCCTTCGAACTCAAGCGCTAGCTCCAAGGGCTAAGAAAAAGCCATAGTGAATCGACCCGATATCGAAAGAAATATCGGACGTTCGCGCATTGGGCGTTTTCTTGCGCAAGCTGCCACGGATCGCCTTGGGAGTACTGCCTAAACGCTGCTTGGAGCTGCAGGCATTCGATACGGTTAATTCAGCCTGAAAAGCACCAGCGTCAGGTACACCTTCAATACCGGTCACCGGCCCAAATTGCTGCCGCTTTTCATGGATGACTGCAATGAGGCCAATACCGCGCTGTCAAGATGCCATACCGTTTAGGTTTAGTCCATCGCTGGATTCTGTTGAAAAACAGGGTTGGCAAATCGAGGCTCACAGCGCTGCGGGCTGTCCGGCCCGAACGGGCGCGGTACTTTCGAACGCGCGAAGCGTTCCGACTTTGAGCCTGCCTCCCCTTTT
>JACCDS011614476.1_pt1 | contig 27413 bp, 24 predicted proteins | sample 7446441 | NCBI WGS metagenome assembly JACCDS01 (sample SAMN15323445, study PRJNA562643) | freshwater metagenome | isolation source: river surface water | place: USA:Blue River Watershed | collected 2017-08-17 | reverse complement strand
TGTTGCTTTAAGATCCCTACTGTGTAGACATTATTAATACCCCTTCTTACAAAAGGTGAATTATTTTGGCCGCTGCGGTGAAAAAGCATTGAATCAAATAAAATAACATCTCCAGCATTAGCCTCCACGGTAATTGTTTGTTTATTGACAAATTGTTGACTTGGCATAAGATCCATCAGGTGCGAACCAGGCAACACCTGAGTACCACCAGTTTGTGAATTAAAATCGTCTATGCACCATAAGGCACTTAAAGCGAGTGGTGAAGAGATTGTGAAATCCTGGTAGGGTAAATCACGGTGCCATGAACTCTGATGGTGCACCCTTCCTGGTCTATTTATTATACCATTTTGCAAGTGTAAAATAAAATAATTTCCCAAAACCATTTCAATCAATAAAAGGACCTCCTTTCGTGTAGCAAGTTCTAAGAAAAAAGGATCATAAGCAAGGGGGCATCTTGCCATATCCAATTCATTAATAGCTTGGAGTAAATCCTTTCCAAATTTCTGTTCTTGAATGTTATAAACAGAATCAAGTTTTTCTCGACAAACATCCAATTCATTGTCGTTTAAAACACCCCTAAGTATTGTGAATCCCAATAGTTTTAATTCTTCCAGATGCACTGATTCCAAATTGTTGTGATCAGTTTGTTTACGGATACCATATGATTTATTTTCCATTATTCGCTACTTTTAGTTCATTATAAATAACCATAGATTTTTCATTTTTTCCATTCAAAAGTTGCAGCCAGTGGAAAGGAGACATTGTTACTTCATTTAGAAAAATAGAAAACCAAGCAGGGTAAACCGTTTTGAATTTTACATCTCGATTGCCCGATAATTCTGTTCGCTCTTGAAGTGTCAACTCAAGTTTTTTACTCTCTTGTTCTTTAACCAATTTATTAGAAATCCCGAGCAACCAATTTGACAACGGAAAAGTTAATCCTTTGGTAATGAAAACCTCCATCCCGTGTTGCTTGGCTAACTGATCAAAGCATTTAAATTCATACCGTTTATAATGGCCTGCTACTTCATCTTCTATTCCCCAGTATTTCATATTTGCGGGGACTAATGATATTACAACACCATTTGGCTTCAACACAGCCTTACACTTATTTATATAAGCAGCGACTTCTTCTTGCGACAGGTGCTCAATTACCATTGAGGAAAAAACGAAATCAGCCCTCTCGACGATATCAGTAGTTATAAAATTTTCATTCTTTACGACAAATTTACCAGCGTCAATGTATTGCTTATTTAGTAAAGCAGTTGTCAAGCAGGCCTTTGGATTTAACTCATATCCTACACCACTGAATCCCATTTTGAGTAGAATGGATGTGTTAGCCCCCTTGCCGGTACCTACTTCATAAAATCGGACATTTTGTTTTGATTTCGAATAAAGAGCTCTTAATCGCCTCTTTATGAACATTTGCTGCAAGATGTAACCAGGCGCTAACTCTTTCATGATTTAAAATTTAATCGTTCATCTATTATGTATAAAGGTCTATCCTTTACTTGTTCGAAAATTCTTCCGACATATATGCCAATCACACCTGAACTTATCAAAATTAATCCCGTTGACAGTAAAACGATAATGAATAATGAGGTCCAGCCATAAAAGGCACCATAAAGAAAGTAACGTATTGCAACCATTATAGATACAATGATCGAGAGGAGAAAAAAGGCAAATCCAATTTTAATACTAATTCTTAAAACCTTATCTGATTGCGAAGTGATTCCATCGATTGCATGGTTAATTAATTTGGACAAATTATATGAACTTTCACCTGAGTGCCGCTTACGATGCTCAATATTAACTGATGCGGATTTGAAACCCATCCACCTTAATATCATAAGGTAATGCCTACGTTTATCCTGAATCTTGTTAAATTGATCAACTGTTTTCCTGGACAACATCGTATAGTTACCTGCATTCTCACTTGCGTTTTGATTGTCGCTTAAATAATTAAATATCTTGAAGAAAATCTTTGCACTTGCATTTTTGAAAAAACTGTGTTTTCTGGATTGCTTCTTGGTGAAAATAATATCATATCCTTCCTTTAGTTTATGAAGCATTTGGGGGATATATTCAGGATTATCTTGTAAATCACAATCCATAATTACAACGGCATCACCTATAGATTCCGCTAACCCTGCCGTAATTGCGTAGTGTTGACCAAAGTTTCTGGTAAATTTTATCCCCTTGACATTTTGATTAGCTTGCGCTATGGATTTAATTACAGCCCAGCTGTCATCTGGTCCCGCATCTTCTACAAGTATGATCTCATAATTTAACCCAAGTGGCTTAACTGCATTTTCAATTTGTTGAACCAATTCGGGAAGTATCTTCTCTGCATTATAAACAGGACTAACAATCGAAATATCCATTAATGATTTGGTTTTGGGGTGATTCGATAAACAATAAGTTGATTGGGATTATATTTTAAACTAAATCGCTTACATTGCTGTAAATTTTCATTTTGTATATAATGGGTGCTAAAAACGTGTGTCACGCCATTCAAACGAAGTAATTCAAAATCAAGGGATATACTATCAAGAATTACCTTATTTCTTCTCAGCTGGTCAACGTAAAGGTATGCCCGGTTGTTTCCTCCCTTTAAACCCACCTTATCAAATTCTTTGCGATTAATTTTATTTATACGATCCAAATTCTCTTTTGGGTAATAAAAAAAATACCCGTCAAGGGTCTTGTAATCGTTATATTGCAGTACTTCTGGATCAACACCTATACCAACAACGAATCCTTCGGCTGGTTCGACTTCCCTCCTTAGCATTTTAAATTCCTTGATTCGGTAATATTCATTAAATGTTTGATGCGTTTTAACAGGGCGTCTGATATACGTATAGGCGAAAGAATTTTCTGGGTAAATTGACTTGAAATAATCTAATTCATTTACTGATAAAAATTCGAATAAAGCAAATATGACCAATGCAGGGATAATAAAACGTTTTCGTAATTGAGGATATTTTGTAATTATGATGCGGACTGATAAAGCAAGAATAACAAACCAAAGTAAAGGTGCTAATGAGTAAAATCGCAAGGATATGTCACTCAAACCCTTTTGATTAGAAAATATTTCGCCTAGAAAAATCCAATTAGGTAGCACAAATAGTAATGAAACAAGATAATTTATTGCCAAAATGGCTAACAGATAACGTCTTGCCTTGCCTACTCCTAAAATAACTGCCACCACCGATAAAAGCAGTGTTATAGGAAACTGAAGGCTATAAAAATGATATTGACCAAATACAAAATGCAAAAGCGATACCCCAACAACTCCTTTTAAATTGAGTGTGCTAGGATGATTTACACCCGTACGGTGACTTTCAAATCCTTCTAAAAACTGTAATACAAATAGCCTATACTCAACCAATACACTAACAATAATGTATAAAAACATGGCCATGAATATTCTCCAATTAAACTGCCTTTTTTGAATCTGATATAAAAGCGTCAAAGTCCCAAAAAGAACAATAAAAAACAAATTGGCATGTACTAGTATGGTGAAGAAGGGGACTGTTATAACAACCAACCAATTCAAAAATTTCTTATCCCCTGCTTGCAAATTCAAAAATGCCCACAATAGCAATGGTTGCGTAGCCATTGTGGTTGCCCCAGCAGGCCATAGTGGCAATAGAGCATACAATAGGGATACAAAAACACTCATGCCTTCGTCACCATTCTCAAATAAATACCTCCGTGAAAAAATCAAAAAACACAAAAACGCCAACAAATGGGAAAAAATAATATTTAGGTTGTATGCTACAAGCGGGGAGAAAAAATTGTATAGTTGATGGTGAAAATTATATTGCGACGGATAACACCCCCGCGGCAAACCACCTAAGCTTTTCTCAATAATCTCATTACTTGGGGCATACATTTTACCAGATTCAGCCAAGTTTTTATACCACAAAACATTTGAATCCAAATTATCGTGAACTAAATATTTAGCCTTGTCTGGTATAAAAATATTTGGACTTAAATAGATGAATAGAATTGCGAGTGCAATTATTGAATAGCGATTATTCCGCATCCATGTTCCATTATTTAAATCTGCCTGCAAATTGGGATAAATTTACAGCTAATTTACTGAATAAGTATGGGTTAAGCGAATAAACAGACTGTAAATTAATACCATGAGCCCTAGTTTAAGTAATTTGGATTTGACCTCTAGTAAGTTCATTATAATATACTCCTTTGATATCCTATTGTATCCTTCTTGTACTCAATTGAGCTAAAATGAATTCTATTCAATAAAAAATCCATAGATTCATTGAGCCATTAGCGTTGCTTTTTTCTATAGGTCTGGCTCTTGAAATTGCTTTGAATATTTAATTCAATTATCATTCAAAGTTGACTAAATCCACTTAACTAAAAAACTACATCCAAACGTAAGTAAACGTTTAGTATTCAATTTTGGTTTAGTATCAAGCTAAATCATCGTAAAAGCACTTGCCTTATTTCCTTGACATTAAGCCTAAGCTTAATCTTTTATCTCTGATTTCCTTGAAAATAGTCCTTTCAACGAACTATTGCCACTAATGTTTACTGAAACAATTTATAGTTTATAAAGAAAGGGTAACCCTCATCAAACTTGTTATGAGCGCTACAAAAGTGTGAAACAAGAAGTTATTCCAGTTCGAAATGCCTTTTGCTATTTCTCAAAAACCACAGTTTGAATCGCCCTAATTTTTTTATGGCGTGCCCCACCAGCGAAAGGTGCTTCTATAAATAATCGTTGCGCTGCTGGGTCAGGCCCTACGGCTGTAGTTTGCTTGTCCACCCCTCGCCTGCCTAAGCGCTACGGGGTCCCAAAAAAAGGGCCTCCGTTCGCCAAGGCAGGCAGGGGCGGCCGGCGCAAAGCTACTGCCTGCGGTCCTTCACGCAACTTTAACGCTTATTCCGCTTATTCTTCTTCGTCTTTCTTTGTCTTCTTTTCAGTGCGCTCTTTTTCAATTACGCGTATGCCATTTTCATCAATTGACACCTTCGCATCTTCATCGTCCACATAAATTCCCTTTTTATTAATCAGCACCTTATCGCCCTCTTCAACCACTATTATTTCCTCGTCTGTTTCCAGCCCTTTACAATCAATGCATTTCAAACCTTCGGCCGTCATCAACCATTTTCTACCAGCTACCTTGCCTGGCCAAACGTGACTAATGTTATCGGCTTCATCAATAAACGGTCGGCAATTACGATCGAACGAAACAACTGTTCCAACAGGAATGTGCACACGCACCTCTACCTCCTGCATACGAAACTGTTTACCGGGAAAAATAAAAACGTCGTTAAATAACAGTCCCTTTTGATCGTTGGTAAAAGCATAATCAATCCCTTTTGCATTGCGATTAGCTTCACGGCTATCACTTCCATTGGCAGTGCGCAAAACGGTGACACTCACACTGTCATTATCTGCAGGCACAATGGTTAAGTCCACCATCCCCATAATTAAATGCTTGCTATCGCGTTCAGTAAAAAAATAACCGCCGGTGTGTCCTTCTTCTTCATCAATTGCAGGACCGTCGAATGTTGCTGATAGTGCATTCATTTTTATTGAGATGGTATCGTTCATGGCATATTTTGTCGTTTCTCGAATGTGCGCATCGTCTTTGAATTGCATCAGTGTGGTACCCATCACGTATAGAGCCATACCTAATCCTATTATCCAGATAACACTTAATCCCGCATTGAGCCAACGGTTGCGATAGCTAATGCGCAGCATTAATTTAAGAGCTGCGTAAATGATCATGGCAATCGGAATTCCGGCCAATAGAATGTAAGACAGAATGGCCATCACGTATGAATCAGACGATTGTAGTAAGGCCGAACGCCAATTCGAAAGCCATGAATTACCAGAGGCGATGCCAATGCCGAGCAATGACATTAAAAAAACCGCCAACAAGCCAATACCAAGCACCAAGAGCACCACCCCCATAAATATCCCCATCAATTTAAAAGTTGGGTTGAGCACGGAGTGGCTCATTTCTTGGTACTTCGGCATGTTTTGTTTGTGTCTTTTCCCAAGGTCTTTTGCTTCCTCCTGAAAATTTTTCATTATGTTTTCGAGGTTACCCGGCTCGCCACGCATGGCATAGCGGTCGGCTGCAGTGGTGGCAATTGGTAGAACCAACCAAAGTACTAGGTAAACCCAAATACTTAGTCCCGCGACAAAGACCAATAATACCATTGCCAGACGCACCCAGGTGGTATCGACATCGAGGTAGGCGCCTAAGCCACTGCAAACGCCGCCAAGAAGTTGATCATCCGGATTTCTGAAAAGGCGTTTTTTTATTTTTTCGAAATGCGGCGGTTCATTTATGCCTGTATTAGGAGATGCGCCTTCGGTAGCGAAATCAGCAGGATTGCCCAACGTTTCACGAATGCGCGCTACATCCTTCATATCGACCACTTGTCGATTTTGACCCAATGCTGCTTGTAATAATTCAGCAATGCGCGATTCGATATCCGCAAGCATTTCTTCTGCCCCTTCTTGTTGACCAATGTAATTTCGTATATCGTTCAAGTACCCTTGTAAGGCAGCATAAGCATCATCGTTAATATGGAAAACAAATCCGCTTAAATTAATGGTGACTGTTTTATTCATGGCAATTGGATTGTTGGATGGTTTTATTGACTGTGTGCACCAAATCGTGCCACGCTGTTTGTAGATCGTTTAAGTAAGCTGTTCCTTCAGGCGTTAGCCGATAGTATTTGCGCGGTGGTCCGCTTGTGCTTTCTTCCCACCGGTAGGCAAGTAATCCCGTGTTTTTTAATCGCGTTAACAAGGGGTACAAGGTGCCTTCTACCACCACCAATTTAGTTTCGCGTAAAGCTTCAATAATTTGTGATGGATAGGCATCCCCTTTGTTTAACACCGACAGCACGCATAGTTCGAGCACTCCTTTTCGCATTTGGGCTTGTGCATTCTCTGTATTAAGCATTTGACGGCAGTGTTTGGTGATACAAATATATGTAGGAATTTTAGTACCATGCAATACAAAGTACTAAAACATTTCGACAATTGACGCTATCTAGTTGATTTACAAGGCAATTAAATTTAAGGGGGCGCAGTGTTTATTCCGTCTAGCTATAAACTGGGCAAAAAGAGGTGCCATTAAAAATAGTATGGTAACAAAACGTTCAGGCCAATTACCCTTCAACGTCTTTTAGTTGATTTTAGCTAGGGCCTTATTAACTACCTCCGTATTTATTCTCTCGTCTGTTTTTCACATCACAAAACATTGAATACCTTCACCGTTTTGATTTTTGTCCCCATGCACGATTGGAGTAAAGACGTAAATACCTTATTTTCTATTAAAGGCGCGATAGAGTTGTTAACCTTATCCGTTTTAGAAATCATTCTAGGCATTGATAATATTATTTTCATCTCCATAGCGGTTAATAAATTACCCCGTGCGCAGCAATCAAAAGGGCGTACGATTGGTTTAGCGTTAGCGCTAATTGTTCGCTCAGTATTATTACTATTTGTCGGTTGGATTGCCGGATTAGTCGACCCCTTGATTATGGTTGGTCCCTACGGTATCAGCGGCAAATCCATCATTCTCACCGGAGGTGGCATTTTTTTGTTAATCAAAACCTGGAAGGAATTGATGGAGAAGGTGCATGAGGAGGCAGACGTAGATGATGAAAGTATACGCAAGAAAACCTCTTTCGGATCCATAATCATGCAGATCATCATCATTGATTTTATTTTTAGTTTCGATTCCATACTCGCTGCCGTAGGTGTGAGTGGCAACGTGGTTGTAATGATTAGCGCCGTGGTATTTAGCATGCTCATGATGATGTTGTTCAGTGGCGTTGTGGCCGACTTCATCAACCGTAACCAAGGCATCAAAACCATTGCCTTGGTATTCTTACTCGCCATTGGTGGCATATTATTAGCAGAAGGCCTCATTGATGCCTACAACTTCAGTGTGCCTGAAACCGCTCATGTTGAATTAAACAAGAACTACGCCTACGTCGCACTTGCCTTTGCCCTCATTATTGAGCTCTTCAACATGCGCGAACGCAACTTGCGCAAGAAGAAAGATCTGGAGTTAGAAAAAAAGGAAGATTAATTCCCAGTCGACTGACCAGTACTTACTGTTAACCCCGCTGCCTCTTTAACCAGCAGGCACGCCACCAAGGGCGAAGCGAGGTAGAAAAGACGGCCGAAATTGGTGCCGAGGCCGCCGGCTAATGTGAACATAAACGAAACCAATAAAATAATAAGAACTACGTGAAATTCTTTTTTGTTAAAGAAGTGCTCATTAACATACTTGTAGCCAATGATTATAAAATAAAGCAGGAGCAAATTCAGGCTAATCAAACTTTGTCTAATCATAACAGATATATCAATGCCTAATGACTTCATTTGTTCTAACATCGCTACTATACTTGTCTGATGATGCAATTCAGGGTTATAGAACCAAGTGCGCCTTATGAGGAAATATGTTATTATTAGAAGACCGCAAGACATAGCAATGTAATTATAATAACTCTTGCCTACCTTATCTTGATAAAAAAGTGCTAACACTAGCATCAGAACTATCAGAAATTCTCTCTGAAAAACACATAAACTAAGAACAGGAAGTAACAAGTAAGACCTTTTAAGAAAAAGCCAAAGCAAGCAAGTAAAAAGAAAAGTTGAAAATGCTTCTGTAGTTGGCATTAAGTCAAAAAATAGGGTCCCATAACCAAGAAGGTAAATACAACCTGCAAGCAAAGCATGCATCGTCCACTTCTTACTTGAAGGCTCAAAGAAACGTGTGTACAACTTCGATATCAGTGTAGCTGTGCCAGCCACCATTAAAAAATTAAAGAACACAGCCGCGAACCAAACCTCTTCTTGCATATAATTCGCATACGTATCGAAACGTGTTTGAGTGTCGTAATAAAAGCCAGCCTTGTAAATAAGAAAGATAAAGAAGGCTCCTACAACACGCATATTAAATGGACTCTTCGCATGCACCACATCAAATTTTTGATAGAGTCCATAATAATGGTAGAAGTCATGTGCAATTATATCGGGGTCACCGAATTTATAAACAAAGTAAAACAGGGGGAATGCAAAAGTCACGAAAAAAAAGTATAACCATGAACTCTTCATGCCACACTATCTAAATCATTTTTAGATTCAAATTCTTCTGTTACAGGCATGCCTTTGTCTTTAGATCTTTTATAGTCGATATAATTGTAGTAATACATCAAAACAAAAAAAGGAAAACCATTGAGAAAATAATGCCCTTGACGAAAAAGATTAAGGAGTATAATGACCAAAATAGCATTTGAAATAATCCAGTGGTTTGATTCTCGATTAAAATCCCTTGAAACATAGCACTTGAATACAACTAACAAAAACACAAATGTGCCAAACAATCCAGTTTCGGAAACTAGCCGCAACAACATTGAATTTGCGTCAGCGGAATTATTACTAAAACCCGCGGTACCAATATCCTTTGCAAGATTAAACTTTTCAAATGCGATGGGGTGTGAACCTATCCCCCCTCCGAAAAGAAAATTAGTTTTAAAGTTTTCTGTAGTAACGATAAAGTTATTATAGAGGATAAATGAAGAGCCGTGAGTTTTACCAAGTTTAAATGAATCGCGGCCCATCGTAAATAATTCTACCAGGCTATCGTAGCGTTCTCTGAAATCCGCAACATTTTCATACAGGACATTGAACAATAAAGCAGCCAACACAGCCATAATCAAAAAGTACCTTATTAATCCGAAATTTATCATGATAAGTACAACAGATAAAAAAATTCCAGCCTGACCCAGGGCAGAGAATGACAATATATACACCGCCATTATAACGCCCCCTTGTATCCTAGAAATCAGGTACGGTGATTTACGCGTTAAATTATAGACAGCGACAAAAAAAGCGGGAGATAAAACACCAGCCATGTAACTAGGCTCAGCTAAGACAGAATTGATACGGATACCAAACAATCCCCCTGGTGCTACCCCCCATTTATTAAGAATCCAATGAAAATCATACCCAAGAGTAAAACCAACTTGAAACGAAATAAATTGAATTAGACCTATTACACTGACAACAAAACTACCCTTCATGTACCAATAAAACAGTTTTTCAATATTGAAATCAAACTCTTTTATAACCCCATCATAGAAGAAATAGGACATCATTAGGCCGACAAACACCTTAAAAAACAATGAATACGTATTGTTACCAATAAAAACATTGAACAAACCAGTAAAGAACAAAACAAAAAAGATCCCGACTAAATTCCTGTCCACGCCATATCGACTAATAAATACAGGCAGTAGCAATACGAATATCAAGTACCCAATATAGAACTCAAAAGGCTCCTTTATAAGGACATATGAATTTATAAAAACAGAGACGTAGATAAAAAAAACAATAATAGCTGTTTGTCTTTTTAATCTGATATTATCTTCGATGCTAATTTTCTCCATATTTAAAAGTAGAAGACCATTTAATAGAAGGCTTTTCAACTACTCGATACATAACAAAAGCACCGACAATTGTTATGAGTAGACCAACAAGTATGACCATCGGAACCTGCCACGGCAGGAAAAATTTGTGTGAAAGAACGTTCACCACAGAGGCCCCAATAATTGGATGAATCAAATAAATCGAATAGGATGCCTTGCCTGCTTGGGACAGCAGAAATATCTTTTTAGATTTGAAAAAGAAAATTGAAAGGACAGGGAAAAAAATAAAAAAAAACGCCCCTAATGAGTGGTGCACAACAATAACCATTGCAGTGATACCCGTAAATAGCAAGAATTCTTTACGTGAAATAATATTCTGGTTGTGCTGGAACAACAAAATACCGAGCAAGAAAAGGGGTAGCCAGTGAAAAACAAAATCAGCGTATGGAAAAAATCCAACGGCCAAGAATATCATGTAAAGCACATAACGAATTATGGAATTTTTATGAATAAAACCAAGAAAAACCAGCGACATTAAAAGGTAATATTGGAATTCTACCGCGAGGGTCCAATAAACTTGGTTCAACCATTTAACATCATCGATAAACGGCACAAGATAAAGAAAATGAGCTGCAAACTGCTTCAAGGAAAGTGCCGCATGATCAATTGGCAATCCAGCCATCTGTCTAAGAAACAAAACCAGCAATGCCAAACCAATTGAAACTAAGTATGGTGGTTCAAGGCGTGACAACCGTTTCAAAAAAAAAGTCTTTATTTTTTTCAAGCTGTAATTCCCTCTATACATCGAATAGGGGATTACAAAACCTGAGATTACAAAAAACATATCTACCCCATATTTACCATTTTCGAAAAGTGCAAGAGCAAATTTATTGGACACATATCCAGTGGTTGTGCAAACAAAGTGATAAAGACAAACCGAAAATGCTGCCATCGCTCTGAGAGAATCGAGTATTTCGATACGAGAATCATTCATATTGACTATCCATAATAGTCAAATTTACTCATAAAAACACATTTTACATGAATGGTCTATCATTGAACTGAGGCAAATAAACATTAGAAAAGTACTAAACAACTAGTTTCGGGGTTGTTTTTGAAAGGGAAATTATACGATGTGAACCCAATTTGGATGAATTACCTTAATATCACCAACACACAAACGTGTGAAAAATTCACACCATCAACATCACAAATTGTCTATATTTGAGCATAGAAAGACTTATGAATGTTGCAATAATTGGTTTTGGCTACTGGGGGCCGAATTTGGTAAGAAACTTTAATGGGCTAGCAGATTGCATTGTTAAAACAATCTGTGATTTAAGGCCAGAAAGGCTAATTCAAATCAACAAACTCTACCCATCAATAGACACGACCTCTTCGTATGATACTGTTTTGGCAGACGATGCAATAGATGCTGTTGTAATTGCCACACCTGTGTTTACGCATTTCAAACTTGCTAGTGCGGCATTAAAAGCCAGAAAACATGTCCTAATAGAAAAACCAATGACTTCAACTACTGAGGAGGCAATGAATCTGCAAATACTCGCTCAAAAGGTAGGTAAACTTATTATGGTTGACCATACCTTTTTGTACACGGGAGCAGTCCAGAAGATGAAGCAATTGATAGAAAATGGGATTATTGGAAAACCCACTTATTTTGATTCCACCAGAATCAATTTAGGTTTGTTTCAGCCTGACATCAATGTGTTATGGGATTTAGCCCCACATGACATTTCAATATTAAATTACTTAATTCCAGAAATACCCCATAGTGTAAATGCCACTGGTGTATCTCACACAGGCAACGGAATTGAAAATATTGCCTACCTAACAATCAACTATCAGTCTGGATTTATTGCCCACTTCAATTGCTCATGGACTTCACCTGTAAAACTAAGAACCATGTTAATTGGAGGAGATAAAAAAATGTTGCTGTTTAATGATTTAGAACCAACTGAGAAAATCAGAATTTATGATACGGGTTACAATCACCAAACTGATGAAGAAAAACGTAAAATTCTTGTTGATTACAGGGCTGGTGATGTTTTTATACCAAAAGTTGACAGCAAAGAAGCTTTATCAGCTATGGCTAATGACTTTATTTCTTCTATAAAAAGTGGAAATACCCCGATATCAAACTTTGACAGTGGCTTGAATGTAATCAAAATTTTGGAGGCCTCGCAGCAATCAATTAAACAAAACGGTAAAGAGATAAAATTAATATAATGGAAATTTTGAACGTAGATGAGCCAAGAAAAACATTGGTGAATGTAAAAGTTGGCAGAAACGTACGCATTTTTAATTTTGTAAATGCCTATGGATGTGAAATAGGTGAGAACACTAAAGTTGGGACTTTTGTTGAAATTCAAAAAGGCGCTACGATTGGCGAGAATTGCAAGATATCAAGCCACAGTTTCATTTGCGAAGGTGTGCATATAGAAGATAATGTTTTTATAGGTCATGGTGTCATGTTCACTAATGATCTATACCCTCGAGCCACGAATGCAGATGGCAGTCAGCAAACTGATTCTGATTGGCACATGATGCCAACCTATATAAAGAAAGGAGCCTCAATAGGCAGCAATGCCACGATTTTGTGCGGTGTAACTGTTGGTGAAAACGCTCTGATTGGCGCAGGAGCTATGGTTACAAAGGATGTTCCTGCCAATACTGTTGTTGCTGGAAATCCTGCTAAAATTATAAAATCTTTAATCTAGAATAACTTATGATACCCTGTCTCGACTTAAAAGCACAACATCAGCAAATAAAGGAGGAAATATTTAATGCTTTTGAAAAAGTGTATCAACAAACCGCCTTCTCAGGTGGACCTTTTGTTGAAGCATTTGAAAAGCAATTTTCAAATTACACAGGCGCCAACTATACAGTAGGTGTTAACAACGGTACCTCTGCATTACATTTAGCCATGTTGGCTCTTGGAATAGGACCTGGTGATGAGGTTATCGTACCTGCTAATACATTTATTGCAACAGCTTGGGGTGTGACTCATGCAGGTGCAACCCCTGTATTTGTTGATTGTGACCCAAATCACTGGGAAATTGACCCAACTAAAATTGAAGCCGCAATTACACCTCGCACTAAAGCTATAATAGGTGTTCATTTATATGGGATGCCTTTTGATTTTGATGCAGTGTCTGCTATCGCTAAGAAGCATGGTTTGCATCTTGTTGAAGATGCGGCACAAGCCCAAGGTGCCAAATACAAAGGTCGGTCTGCTGGCTCTTTAGCTGACTTAGCTTGCTTTAGCTTTTATCCAGGTAAAAATCTAGGGGCTTGTGGAGAAGCAGGTGGTATTACTACAAAGCGGGAAGATTATTACAAACATTTACAAAGTTTGCGAAACCATGGAAGCGTTGAACGTTACTACCATGATGAAATTGGCTTTAATATGCGAATGGGTGGATTAGAAGGTGCCTCATTAAGTGTAAAATTACAGTACTTAGAATCATGGAATGCTCGCCGACGTAATATTGCCTCCAAATACCAATCACAAATTGCTAATCCCAATATCAAACTTCAACAACGCACTGAATGGGCTGATTCGGTGTATCACCTTTTTGTAGTTATGGCTCTGGAGAAAGATCGTTTTGTAGCTTATCTCAAAGAAAATGGTATTAATCCGGGCTTCCACTACCCTGTACCTTGTCATTTACAAAAAGCATATGCACACCTTGGATATAAGAAAGGTGATTTTCCAAATTCAGAACAACTTGCAGCCCAATGTGTGTCATTACCGATGTATGCTGAACTTTCTGACTCAGAAGTTGACACAGTCATTTCAGTAGTAAACAATTTCAAATAATGCAACAGCCCATCTATATTTTCCCATTCAATGGCAATGGAATGGAGGCTTGCGAATGTGTAGATCATAGTTTTATTTTAAAGGGTTTTATAGACGATACCCCAGAAAAAATCGGAAAAAGCTTTAACGGTGTGACGGTCATGCAGCGAATGGTACTTATGGAAGATGAAGATGCAATGTTATTGGCGGTTCCAGGCAGTCCAACATCCTTTCATCAGCGAAATGAGATTATTAATAGCTTTACTTTGCCGTTAAACCGATTTGCTACTGTTATTCATCCTTCTGCAAAAATATCACCTAATGCACAAATTGGTAAAAATGTTCTAATCATGGCAGGCGCGGTAATTACCTCCAATGCGGTTATTAATAACCATGTTTGTGTTTTACCAAATTCAGTTATTCATCATGACAGTGTAATAGGTGAATACACGTTGGTTGGTTCGAATGTAACAATTGCTGGTGGCACTCATATTGGCAAAAAATGTTATATAGGTAGTGGCTCCAGTATAATAAATGGCATTAATATAGGAGATGGCTGTTTAGTCGGCATAGGAACTAATGTAATTCATAGCTTTGATGCCAATTCAAAAATTGTAGGCAATCCTGCCAGAAAACTTTGACCTAACCATGAAACTCTCAATAATTATACCTGCTTATAACGAATCAGCCAATATTGGCAGGGTAGTGAACGAGTTAATCGACCATGTGTTTAATTGTCAATCTATTACTGACTACGAAATCATAGTCGTAGACGACCATTCGTCTGACCAGACCTATGAAACAGTCAAGTTAGTAAATAACCCTAAAATCAATGCCATACGCTTAAGTCGGCGGAGTGGCAGCCACACAGCATTGAGAGCAGGCTTACAAAAATCTACTGGGGATATTGTACTATGTATATCAGCGGATGGTCAGGATGACCCTAAAGTGCTAAACGAGATGGTCGACAAGATTCGAACAGGTAACCATATAGTGTGGGCTTTAAGGATTAGTAGGGATGAGCCTCTTAGAAGCAGGTTATTTGCCTCCACCTTTTACAAATTACTTAAGTTTTTTATGCAAGAAAAGTCTGAAATTAATTTGGCAAATGCAGATTTTTACATGCTGAATCGGAAGGTGGTTAATGCCATTAACCGCTGCGATGAAAAAAACACCTCTTTATTTGGTCTCATCATTTGGTTAGGCTTTAAACAAAGCTATGTTGAGTATGTTCGAAGGGATAGAATGAGTGGAAGTTCGAAATGGAATTTTAAAAGTAGGGTAAGACTAGCGAAGGATTGGATCATTTCCTTCTCAGGATTACCACTTCGGTTTATTACCTATATTGGAATTATTGCTTCGGTTATCGGTTTCCTTTATGCTATTTTTCTAGTGTTTTATTCCCTTCTAGGATATGCTAAACCCGGATGGGCAGAAGCTGTCATTATTGGTTTGGTTAGTGATGGTATAAGAATGGTAATGCTCGGTATTGTTGGTGAGTATCTTTGGCGTACATTGGACGAAACACGAAAACGGCCACTCTATTTTATCGAAGAAGATAGTAATCAGCCCTAATATAGTATGCTCACGAGTTGCGGAATATACTTGAAGTGATGGATTTACCGCCCTAACTTCTACTGTAACAAAATAATCAAGACACTTTCTCTATTTAGGAGCAGATTGTTGATCAATTGGTTAATTGTACAGGATTTGATAACACGAAATTGGTTTTCTCTATTTAATTTAGCAATTGATAATTATCTGAAATTCAATCCTTAAAGTGACAAAAACACATTATCTTTGGGCTTTAAGTAATCTATTAAATCAACCTTAGTTACCTAACTAAAAGCCAACATGAGTAAGATAAAAATAGGTCTTGGGCAACTACTTGTCGAGGGGGGGGAACCCGAGCGCAATTTGGAAAGAGCTATAAAGATGATTGAGCAAGCCTCACAGTTACATTGTGATATCGTCCTTTTACCTGAAACATTGGACTTTGCTTGGACTCATACCTGTATATACAACGAAGCAGAAACAATACCTGGCAAGTATAGTAATGTATTATGTGCAAGTGCACGCGAAAACAACATTTTTGTTTGTGCAGGGCTTACCGAAAAATTGAATGGTAAGATTTTTAATTCTGCAATACTAATCAATCGAAACGGTGATATCATTCTAAAGTATCATAAAATTAACCTACTTGAAGTTGAGCAACCTTTTTATGCCATCGGTCAGACTTTAAATGTTGTGGATACGGAGTTTGGTAAAATTGGTGTCAATATATGTGCTGATAACTATAAAAACGGATTACCTATAGGACATACCCTAGCGCGAATGGGAGCACAAATTATCTTATCACCTTCATCGTGGACGGTTGATTATTCGGTTAATGAAACAAACGATCCTTATAACGAAAAATGGATAAAGCCATATACCCGACTGTCACAGCTTTACAATATTGTGGTTGTTGGTACAACCTCAGTTGGGTATATAATTTCTGGTCCTTACGAAGGTAAAAAAAGTATAGGTTGCTCATTAGCAGTAGGGCCGAAAGGAATTATAGCGCAAGGTGCATTCAACGAATTTGCAAGTGATTTAATAGTTACAGAATTTGAACTACTTTCTGAGCATAAAATTGGAACAGAGCTCGGAGATTATATTGAAAAACAAGGTGTTATTTTTTAATTATGGCTGATATCTCTTTAAATACCTATCAACAATGCACGAGATGTATTATGGATACAACCGTCCCAGGCATCACTTTTAACACAAATGGCACGTGCAATTTTTGTGATTTACATGATCGCATGACTTTGGATTATCCATTAGGTGAGGCTGGTGAAAGTATTACCAAGCGATTGGTTACTAAAATTAAATCCAATGCTAGTAAAGGCAGCAAGTATGACTGCGTGCTTGGAATAAGTGGAGGGCGCGACAGTAGTTATACTTTATACTACGCAAAAAAAATACTTGGTTTAAACCCCTTAGCCGTTCATTTTAATGATGGATTTGGCAACCCGATTGCTGGAGAAAACATGGTCAAAATTTGCAAAAAACTAGATGTAGATTTAAGAACCATTACCTCGGATTGGCGTGAATCTAAAGACTTAAAAATTGCCTTCCTTAAAGCCTCGACGCCTGACATGGAGGAGGGCACTGACATAGGCATTGCAACAGCACTGTATGGTGTTGCCGCTACTGAGAACATTAAATCGATATTAATAGGCCAATCCTTTCGAACAGAAGGTATAGCGCCACTTTCGTGGAATTTTTTAGATGGAAAGTATCTTAAGGCGGTACACAAACAATTTGGAACGCAACCATTGAGGAAGTGGACACCCAACGATCCTGGCTTCAATCTCGGCGTAAAGGAAATGTTGTATTATACATTTGTAAAAGGCATCAAGACCTACCCTGTACTATATTACCATGACTATGTCCGGAAAAATGTAGATGCTTTGTTGGAAAAAGAATTTGACTGGAAGAATCCAGGGGCGCATTACTTTGACGACTTATATCAGAGTTTAATGGTAAAGGTTTACCGAGTTAAATTTAATATTGACCGTCGTTTATTCAACTATTCAGCACTTGTGAGGAGCGGGCAAATGAGCCGCGAGGAGGCTATAGAAAAAACCAGTCAAATATACCATTTGGAAGACCCAAAAATCATAGCCTTGTGCCTGAAACGTATTGGTATGACAGATACAGAACTTGAAGAAATATTGAAGTTACCCCCAAAAACATTTTGGGATTACCCTAATAATTACGTTTTGATTCGTGTCTTCAGGTATCCCATTTACCTATTATCAAAACTCAATTTATTACCAAGTTCGACCTACTATAAGTATTTTTATTGTGGAAAATAGTCTAGGCGTATGAAAATTTTAGTCACCGGCGGCGCTGGATTTATTGGTTCTCACTTAACAGATCGTTTGTTAGCAGAAGGGCATCAAGTTGTCGTACTAGACAATTTGCGTAATGGCAAATTAGAAAATCTAAGAGAAGCAATGAGCCATAGCACATTTCAATTTCTGGAGGGCGACATATTGAACCAATCCTCATGTACAAGCGCAGTGACAGAAATAGACGTCGTATATCACCTTGCCTGTTTGGGTGTTAGGCATTCATTGCATAGTCCACATGAAAATCATCTTGTTAATGCTGAAGGCACATTGAATATGCTTGAAGCGTCAAGAAAAATGGGTGTGAAAAGGTTCTTTTACATATCCACCTCTGAAATTTATGGTGATGTAAAACAATTTCCCATTAGTGAATCATGTATCCCTTTGCCCAAAACTGTATACGGCTCAAGTAAATTAGCAGGCGAAAATTATGCATATTCATACTATAAGTGTTACGGACTTGACACTACGATTTTAAGAATATTCAACAATTATGGCCCTAGAGCTCACCACGAAGGTGATGCCGGTGAGATTATTCCTCGTACAATAGTTAATCTATTATATGGCGAGGCACCAATTATTTTTGGTGATGGGTCTATAACTCGAGATTTCTTTTATGTAAAAGATACCGCCGTGGTACTCGAAAGTCTGCTCCATTCCCCGCATTTAACTGGAGAAATAATTAATATAGGCACAGGCGAAGAGATTACCATGAAACGATTAGTAGAGACAATACTAATTTTAATACAAACTGGTCAATCTATCCGATACGAAGCAGACAGACCTGCTGATGTTCCTAGGTTATGGGTTGATCCTACCAAATTCAAACAAATCACAAATTTTAAATCTAGTTTTACCTTTGAAGAAGGTATGAAGGAAACTATAATGCATTATATAGAAGCTGTCAAAAAAAAGGACCTATTATCTGAGATTTCATTTAAAAATTGGGAATATAAATCATGAAAATTCCAGTAGCCAAACCGTTTTTAGATAAAGAAGAGGCACAAAGTGCCTATGATACAATTCTAACTAATTGGGTAACACAAGGACCAAGGGTTCAAGAATTTGAAGAAAAATTCGCGGACTATACTGGAGCAAAATATGCCGTAGCTGTTTCGAACTGCACCACTGCGTTGCATTTAGCAATGATTGTTGCCGGAATACAACCTGGGGATGAAGTTATCTGCCCTTCTATGAGTTACATTGCAACGGCAAATGCAATACGATACGTAGGCGCACGACCGGTTTTTGCGGAGGTAGAAGTTGGCACTTACAACCTTAATCCTGTTCACGTAGCAAAACTAATTTCATCTAAAACAAAAGCAATTCTAATTGTACATCAAATTGGGTTACCAGCAGATATTGATGCATTTAAATCACTTTGTGAGAAACACGCGTTAAAACTGATTGAAGACGCAGCCTGTGCGGCGGGATCGGCCTATAAGCAGCAAAAAATAGGATCCCATTCAGAACTAGTTTGTTTTTCATTCCATCCACGAAAAGTTATAACCACAGGTGATGGTGGAATGATAACAACCTCAAATGAGTCGTATTATAATCGATTGAAATTATTGCGACAACATGGCATGTCAGTTAATGACCGTGTTCGCCATAATTCAAGCACAGTTATCATTGAAGATCACCTTGAATTGGCATACAATTATCGTATGACCGATATACAAGCGGCAGTAGGAATAAAACAATTAGAGAAACTTGACAAAATAATTGTTGAGAGAAGAAAAATTGCAGAGAAATACCAAGAAGCATTCTCTAACATCAGTTTCATTCGTTTACCATTAGAACCTATAGGCTATTTTACAAATTGGCAGTCGTACGTAATTTACTTAACAAAGGAATGCCCAGTCTCACGTAATCAACTCATGCAATTAATGTTAGACGATGGTATTTCAACACGGCGCGGAGTTATGACTACACATAGAGAAACTGCTTACAAAACACATCAACTTGTACTTCCTCTGCCAATATCAGAAGATGAGAGCGATAACAGCTTGGTATTACCTTTATATGTACCTATGACTCAAGAAGAGATAGAATATGTTGTTACCCGCCTTAAGCATCACCTTCAAATTTGAAAATTAACCAATCAATATCTGAAAAAGCATTTGCAATTCGTTGGATATCAATTGCTCTTTGTATAAAAATAATTATGTTTGCCTTCTTTGCTTGGCAATTCAAAAACAATTGGGCTAGCAAAGATATTTTAGGCTTTCTCTTTATACATACAGGAGACACTAACAGCTACTATTTGCCAATTGAGAGCTTTTGTAAAGGTGGTGGGTACTCAAGTGCATGTAGGATGCCCGGTTTACTACCCCTGTATGCACCACTGTATTGGATTTTTGGCGCTATAAATGGCAAAGTTGCCATAATTATGCTCCAATTTCTTTTAAGTACGATATCAATATACGCATTAGCCTGTACAGCTAAAATTTTATTCAAAACTATACAGGCATTTTATATTTGTTTTGTACTATATAGCTTAAGTAGTTTTGTGACAATTTGGGATCACTATGGCACGTCAGATAGTTTTTCCACAAGTTTTTTAATTTTTGCATTGTACTTTTTCATTGCCTACTCCCACAAAAAAAATCCGAAAGTTTTACTGTTAGCAGGTATTTTTATGACTTGGTCCTGTTTTTTCAGACCCGTTAATTATCTTTTCTATATCGGCTTAACAGGAATTTTTAGCTATAATTTGCGCTTCAATTTCAAGGCGCTATTAAAAACCAATCTACTTTTTGTAATGCCCTCAATATTCGCTCTAACCTTTTGGACAATCAATAATTATCACAAACATAATAAATTTATTCCATTGCAGGATACATTTGAGGCGTGTTATCCAACTGCTTTATCAAAAGAACACCTAGCGATAAGGAAGATTATTCAATCAATGGGGGGAGACTACCAAGAATGGTCAAAAGGCTCAAAGGCAGAATGGTTTTACAATTCAGGTGGAACTCCTCCATTCAAGTCTAATGATTTCACCAATGAATACACTTTTGATTCCCTTGTGATCCTAAAATATCAGTTGTTAGCCTTTAAAAGATACGCAATCAATAATCCGTGCCGAAAACTAATTAGTGAGACCATTATTGAAAAAGCTAACCGTTATTCGGAATCTTATATAAAAGAAAGACCATTTAGATATTATGTTACCAATAGTCTAACTCTTATTAAAAAATTTGTGATTTGGACAAGATTAGACGATCTCCCCTATCCTAAGCTTTCTGAAATGAAGATTTACCACAAAGTAACAAAAGGAGGATACTTGGTATTGCTGAATATTGTAAACATACTTGGCCTCGTTGGAATCTTCTATAATCTAAGAAGGAAGGACTACATTGGATTACTCGTAATTATCTACATTATTGTTATAGGAGGCATATTAAGGTTCTTGGAACAAAGGTATCTTGTACCAGTATACCCATTGCTTATTATGTATGCCACAATTCCAATCAATAGACTGTATCAAAGATTAAGAGGTGCCAAAGTAACTCCTTTAAAGCGGCACTAGAGTAAAACTAATTGAATCGCGCGAATAATAGTGTGGCAAATCAGGAGGACATCAATAAGTACTCTATTTTAAATAGAATGCATTTTAAGGTTAATAGGAAAATTAACTTACTGAAAATTAAGAAAAACGCGTTGAATCGACAGGTTATCTACGTTTAACAAAGAGTAAATCAACAGCACTAACTTTTTTTGAAGGCCGCTTACTAATTGACAAAGCTCCTTTGCAATCGAAATTATTCGACTCCATAAAATTAACAAAATCGAAAAAAGTAAAATCTGAGCGATAGGGAGTAAAAAACATATATTCTACCAAGCAAATTTCGGTACTTTTTAAAGTATTTATAGCGCCTTTCAGCACATCCAATTCGTTACCCTGTGTATCTAATTTAATAAAAAAAGAATCATTGATAAAACCTTTCCTTTGTACATAACTATCTAAGGATTCAGTAGGAACCATTGTGCTTTGTATTTTATCAGGATTGTCCCAAGGAAACTCTTCTTTTAGCAACTTGTTGTTTGATTCGACAGTACTGTTCATTGCATCATCTTCATGCAGATAAAAAGTAACAACACCTTCCCTATTGGATAATGCAATATTTTCAATAGTACAATTAGTCTTAGAATTAACCTTTGCTATTGTGAGATTTAATTTCGAATTTGGTTCAAAGCAAACAGCCTCTTTAAAATTAAAGAACGCTGAAGCAACCTTAGTGAACAAACCTTTATGTGCCCCAATATCAAGTAAAACGTTAGCTTCATTTCGATAGTTCTTAATGGTTTCACACATCTCAATTAATTCGATTGGAAACTCTTCATGATATAAAGTTTCTAAATGATTCCTTTCTATCAAAGACCTTTTATCGTGCTTCAATATAAAAGATTTGGCCCTTTGGTAGATTGATTTTCTAATATTCATTTCAACTAAACTTTTTTCTTTCTATTGTTACTACAACCTTATTCATACCAATTCCAGATGTTCGTATGTATAATGACTTATTCAAGCACTGCTACTAAGGAAGCGCTTCGGAGAAATAACTAACTAATTCTTTGATAATTCGTTCGGTAGATTTTCCATCCCAAAGCGGAGGTACTTTACCGCTTTTATAAGTCCCGACTTCGATAGTTCTAATAAGTGCATTTATGTGCTCCAAATCAAATGGCACCAAGGTATTAGTTCCCAATTGAACTGTTACTGGTCTTTCTGTATTCGGTCTTATAGTTAAACAAGGAATGCCTAAGAAAGTGGTTTCTTCCTGAATTCCGCCGCTGTCTGTTATTACAAAACGAGAACTCGATATCAATTTTTGAAACCCAAAATAATCCAAAGGTTCAACAAGAAACAAACCATCGATTCGCTTTAACCAAGAATCCAAACCCCAACTTGCAAGATTAGACTTTGTACGTGGGTGAATTGGGAAAACGACCTGATAGTCTTTTGAAAGTGTCTCAATTAAACTCAATACATTCATTAAGCCTTCTTGATTATCAACCGTAGCAGGCCTATGCACCGTCATTAAAACAATTTTTTTTAAGGGATCAACTCCTACAGGTAATGGAGAATCTTCAATTTCATTGCGATAGGCTACCAAAGAATCAATCATTGTATTTCCCACAAATTTAATTCTCCCTGGATTAACACCTGCTGTTACTAGATTATCTATTCCACTTTGTTCAGTTACGAAATACAAATCAGACAACTCATCTGTTAGTATACGATTAATTTCCTCTGGCATAGATCGATCCAAACTTCTCAATCCGCTTTCAAGGTGCGCCAATTTAACACCCAATTTATTAGCCGTAAGGGCTGCTGCTAATGTCGAATTAACATCACCAACAACTACTAGGATGTCTGGCAGATAAACATTCTGCATAAGTCTTTCCAACGACATCATGATTGATGCTATTTGACTATTCGCTGATTTTCTTTCAATATCAAGAAAATAATCAGGTACAAGGTCAAATTGATTGAAGAAAACTTTTGACATGAGATCATCAAAATGTTGACCTGTGTGTACAATCTTAACATCTATGTCCTTAACCCTGCTTGCTTCTCTCTTGAGCTGGGTTATCTTTATAAAATTCGGCCTAGTACCTACAACAACTAATACTTTTCTCATTAACTCTCCAATAGTATATCAAATTCTTTAGCAATTTTCTTGGCCATATGCCTCCAATTCAAACTCTCTAGAAAGCCTTCATCGGTACTTTTTCCGTCATAGAATTTATAGTTAGTTATCAATTCCATCAACACTTTTGAAATTTGGTTTATGTCTTTACCATTTGTTAAAATAGCAATATTTGATTTGACAAGCAATTTACCAGCATCTGAATTGGCTTCGGCTAACGCCAGAATCGGTTTTCCGATAAAAAAATATTCAAATAATTTGCCAGGAATAAACAAGGGTTCCCCAATACCTTTAGATTCTAAAGGCAAAAACAAGGCACTGCATGCATTTAACTTATCTCTTGTAGCTGTTTTAGATATTTGACCAGAGACTTCTAAAAGATCATCAATTCCAAGTTCCTTTGCCAATTTCAAATTCCTCATATCAATAGCACCCCAGAATTGCATTTGAAAATTATGCACATTGATTAAAGCATTTTCCTTTAAGAATTTAACAGCATGAAACAAATAATAAGGCGATCGTGTACTGCTATCAGAATGTTGATGATTATAAGTCCAGAAGAGCCTCCTAAACCAACCATCCTTATTGGCATTCCCATCGAAATAAGCCAATGATCCGCCATATCCAAGTATGAACTTAGTGCCCATTATTTATAACAACAGTTCTTTTACCTTTTCTAATCCCCCTTTTGTGATAAAGCGACAATACAGCATCCGTATTTACAATTAGGGTATCTGGAATACTCAAAATATACCTTTCAAAACATCTCATAAGCAACCAATGCAATTTGGTTGGAAATGCCCAAGCGTAGCCATCCGTATATGGATCACGTAAATCAGCCACCCATTTAACATTTAAACTGCGTTTAAGCTTTCTACCAATTAATAATGAAGAAAAGGGCCCAGAAGTTGTGTAAATTAGCTCGATTGACTGTTCTATTATTAATTTCTTTGCATGATCAAATGCTATTCGATTCCATGCAACACTGGTTTCCCATAATAGGGGGAAGAACAAATTCCAGAAAATTCGATACACACCAAACTTCATCATAGTTGTTACAAAACCAAAAGGCTCGTTCGAAGGCGTTCGCACAATTTTTAAATCACTAGGAATTTCATTTAAGAGTGATTGATCCCTTATGGCTTTAGACCGACTTAAACTATGATCATCAATTGTTAAAACTATCGGTTCGTAGCCATTTTCTCTTAGGTATTTTACCAGATTCAAAGTTCTGTGTACACCTGGGCCTCCTCTGGGGGGAAACTGATAAGCAATTATTAATACCTTCTTCATTGCAATCTTGAATCGATAAACGCGATGTAATTTTTAGTAACATCTGCCTGACTAAGGGAAGCAGTTGCGGTTGTTTTTACACCTGCATTTTCAATAAAATTTAGTAAATCCTTTATAGTTCTAACTCTAGGTATAATCTCATTATTCAGATATAACATGGTCTCGTCTGACAATTCAAAATTCACACAGATCTTATTTAACCATTTAGCATATAATGCAGTAGTTGAGCCAAACGTAATCACTAATTCAGCCATATCAATCAGATTATATACAATTTGATCATTAGTCGCATTAATGCCATCTACTATCACAAGATTTTCGCCTGCATTTAACTCATCCACTAACAACTTAGCAAACTTATTTGAGGGATGTTCCTTCATTAGAAACTTAGTATTACCCTCTTTTTCAGCATATTCATTCAGTGTTCGAAACAACTCTGTCCAAAAGGCGGTGAGCTTCGCATTTTTGTTTCCAGAAAGAAAAACAGAATAGTATTTTACTGTAGGATGTTTAATCAAATTGCTAAATAAACCATCATCCCTAATCTGCGATGAGAAAAGATTGAAACCAAGATGGCCTAGATTCAAAAGTTTTGTATACTCAAAATTAAACTGCTGATTAAAATATTCGACCATGTCTTGGTCCCATAGTGCCCAATAATCAAAGTCCACATAGCCGTCATGCCCCTCACCAGCTTTCATTCCATTCATCACAGTTACGATCACGGTTCTTTTATCATTTACTATTGTTCTCAAGCTTGCGTATTCTGCATAGTTTTCTCCTTCTACAATTAACAAACAACTTAAGTCTTTTGTTGTTTTATGAGCAAAAGCCTTAATATATGGGGACAAAACGGTTACTGACTCATTCCGGAGGTTCAAAAACTCCCAAAATTTTATTGGATACTTGAAACAGTCAAAATTCCATTTGCATACAATTGGATTTGGTAAGATTAAAAATTGAGCGGCAGGAAATAGATGACGGCCTTTTTCGTAGAACTCTTTGTTTAATATTATGAGTACCTCATTTTCGTAATGTTTGAGTATAGGCTTTAGTAATTCAAAATCGAACAAATGTTTAACAGCAACCCCGATTCTTCTTGGTCCAGAATTATAAAACTGAATTTCGTCACTTAGTTTGCTTCTGTCAGCACCAATTAATGACCTTTTTATGAATTTAAAAAATAACTTTATAGTTCTGATTCCATTTGGATTTAAGAGATACAAATGGTGGTACCTTTGCCCCGTTTTCTTTTCTGCTAAAAAAGACAGGCCACCAAGATTAAAATTTAACCAATACAGCTTTTTAATCACTGTTCGTTTAAAAGATAAACCATTCCAATCAAATACTCCTGAATAATCGGCTTCTTTAGTTGCCAGTTCTAATGCCTTTTGAAGGTGTTTACTGCCAGAAATACGGTATCGATACCCATAATCGACTTGAGGATTCCGGTATTTAAGAAGCAATTTAAATAAAAATTCAGATGCCAGTTGTTCATTAAAATACAAACCTTCACAACCGAAAAACAACCCGTACAGTAAATGTTGGTTTCTCAGTTTATCTACTACTACAAGTTTAGCCAAGCAAATGTGTTTTCAACAATTGTATCATTCGAAGTTCCGTTTTCCACATAGATGTATAAGTCGCACCGCCAATATGAGGAGTTATAATTAAATTACGATTGCTAGCCAAATGCAAAAATTTTTCCAAATTATTGTTTCCATTCTCGTTAGAAATTACATCAAGTGCAACCCCTTTAAACCAATTTTCCTGCAATGCCTTTATAAGCTCCTCTTCGTTAATCAATTCACCTCTTGCTGTATTGATTAGGTATTTGTTCTTCAGTAATAACATCTGATATCGATCTATTATTGGCAATTGATAATCAAAAGAGGCACAAATGAAAACAAGATCAGCATTCACAATCACTTCATCAATACTATTAAGCACACTGACATTTTCTATACCAGAAGTGGCAGCTGGCAATTTATCAAAGCAACAGACTTTAGCATCAAAGGCATTTAGATATTTTATCAATAACTTTCCTACTCGTCCAACACCAATTATACCAACAGACATATTGTACAATTCATACCCCTTATAAAGCTCTCTATCCCAATTCATAATACTACACTTTTGATAAATATCCTTATAATTTCTTATTAGGCTAAGGGCTAGACCAAAAGTATGCTCAGGCGTAGCACGTATAGTTTTCAAAAATTCAGAATCTCCTTTAAGGCTAATAATTTTAATTCCCCTTCCATTTAAATAATTCAAATCGAGGTGATTTAATCC